>JGI24023J19991_10003742_pt1 | contig 10597 bp, 8 predicted proteins | sample Cruoilmetagenom1_FD_19991 | JGI IMG/M metagenome (IMG submission 19991)
TGCCGTAAAAATTAGCGCTGTCCTGTGTAGGTAACAGTTCTACTGCCGAATAACTCTGACCGGTAAACAGGGCCAGGAACACGCCTTGACCGACGCCGATCAGGGTAGTTAAAAAGATGACACTAAATGCTGGATGCATGACGCATTTCTCCAAATTTTAAATACAACGCAGAGGCACGGGGGACGCAGAGAATGACAATTGTGATATCTCTGTGTCCTCTGCGTTCTTTGTGTCTCTGCGTTTGATTGAATACATTGAAACTACCACGAAGTCGAATCATCGAGTGTAGGCGCATCGACCGGCGCACTCGGACCACGCTGTTCTTTCTTCAGCGGGTTGTCGGCGCGTTGCAGCTCATCGTCATGGATGTGCATGCGAGTCTTGCGGCGTGGCAGATAGTGGTTCGACGGTTGGGTACCCCATTCGGGCATCAACTGATAACCCCCTTCTTCACGAATCGTTACCGAGATTGCAGACTCTGGGTCGTGTACATCGCCAAACAGGCGGGCGCTGGTGGGACAGGCCAGGACACAGGCCGGTTTACGTTCTTCTTCCGCGAGTGACTCATCGTAGATTCGATCCACACACAGGGTACATTTCTTCATGACCTTCAGGTGTTCATCGATCTCACGCACACCATAAGGGCAGGCCCAGGAGCAATAGCGGCAACCGATACACTTGTCGTAATCGACCAGTACGATACCGTCTTCTTCACGCTTGTAACTGGCACCGGTGGGACACACCGGTACACAGGGTGGGTCCTCGCAATGCAGACAGCTCTTCGGGAAGTGCAGGGTTTCGGTTTGCGGGAATTCACCGATCTCATAAGTCTGCACCCGGTTAAAGAAGGTCCCGGTCGGGTCCTTGCCGTAAGGATTGTCATCCGACATGGTGCCGGCCGGACCGGAGGTATTCCATTCCTTACAGCTGGTGACGCAGGCATGACAACCAACGCAGACATTCAAGTCAATCACAAGGGCTAATTGAGTCATTTACTTACCTCCCTTGGCAAACATACCCGCGAAGAAGGCTTGCCACTTTTTGGTCTTGCCTGTTCCCGGTAATGCCGGCATGACATCGAACTGCGGATAACTGACTTTTTCTTCGCCATCTTCTGCCTTGTAAATACGCACGCGCACGTCATACCAACCGGCCTGACCCGTTAAGGGATCAGAATTGGAAACATGTTCACCGGCATCATGGCTGGGCAGTTCTTCTGAGATCAGGTGATTCAGCAGGAAGCCTTTTTCCGATTCATTGGCGTTGTCATCCAGACGCCAGGCGCCTTTGGATTTACCAATCGCATTCCAGGTCCATACCGTGCCGGGTTCGACGGCCTCGGAATAACGGGCCAGGCAACGCACCTTGCCGTGCATGGACTCGGCCCACATCCAGCCACCGTCTTCGACCCCGGCGGCCTGGGCGGTGCTGGGATGCACATGCATATAGTTATAGGTATGGATCTGGCGCAACCAGGCGTTTTGCGAATCCCAGGAGTGGTACATGGCCATGGGGCGCTGGGTGATCGCGTTGAGCGGATACTTGTGTTTGTTGGTCAGTTGCGCCTCCAGTGGTTCAAAGTAGAAGGGCAGCGGATCGAAATAGGTTTCGACACGCTTACGCAGGTGATCGGGCGGCTGCTTGCCGCCGCTCTTGCCCTGCGCGGCGCGGCGGAACTTCATCAACACTTCCGAATAGAGATGAATATTGATCGGTTCGGCAAAACGCAGCAGCCGATGTTCCTGCGCCCAGTTAAGGTAACCGCGGTTCCAGTTACGCATGTACTGGTAGGACTTGGGTAAATGGTACTGGTAGACGCAGTTGTTCTTTTCGTACATCTCCCACTGGTTTGGGTTGGGCTCGCCCTTCATGAACTTTTCGCCGCCCTTGCCACGCCAACCGGCGAGGAAACCGATACCGGAACCGGGCTCGGTCTCGTAGTTGACGACAAAGTCGGGATAGTCGCGATACTTGCGCTTGCCGTCCTTGTCGGTGAAGGCGGGCAGCTTGAGGCGTGAACCCATTTCGATGAGCACTTCCTGGAAGGGCTTGCAGTCGCCGGTGGGCGGCACCACCGGGATACGCACCGAATCCACCGGACCATCATATTCTGAAATGGGGCGATCCAGCATGGACATCACATCGTGGCGTTCCAGATAAGTGGTATCGGGCAGGATCAGATCGGCATAGGCGGTCATTTCCGACTGGAAGGCATCGGCGACAATGATATACGGGATCTTGTACTCACCGCTGTCGTCCTTGTCGTTGAGCATCTTGCGCACTTCGTCGGTGTTCATGCTGGAGTTCCAGGCCATGTTAGCCATGAAGATCAGCAGGGTATCGATCTTGTAGGGGTCGCCGCGCCAGGCATTGGTGATGGCGTTGTGCATCAGGCCGTGGGCCGAGAGCGGGAATTCCCAACTAAAGGCCTTATCGATACGGACCGGTTCACCCTTGTCATCCACAAACAGGTCATTCGGGTCGGCGGGCCAACCGAGGGGCATACCGCCCAATGGGGTATTGGGTTTAACGCCATGGGGACTGTTCGGTGTCTTGGCGCAGGGCGGGATCGGCCGAGGAAAAGGGGCCTTGTGGCGGAAGCCGCCGGGACGGTCGATGGTGCCTAAAACAGTCATCAGGATGGACATGGCGCGAATGGTCTGGAAACCATTGGAGTGTGCAGCGGTGCCACGCATGGAGTGGAAGGCCACCGGGTTACCGGTAATGGTGTCGTGGTCCTTGCCCCAGGCATCGGTCCAGGCGATGGGCAGCTCGATTTTCTCATCACGGGCGGTGATGCCCATTTCATAGGCCAGACGCTTGATGGTCTCGGCCGGGATGCTGGTAACACTCTCGGCCCATTCCGGGGTGTACTGGTCGACACGTTCTTTGAGGAGTTGGAAGGACGGTTTGGCCTCGCGGCCATCGGTCAGTTTGAAATCACCCAACAGGCGGGGATCGGTCCCTTCGGTGCGGGAATGTACCGCCTTATCCTGATGGCGGTCCCACCAGACGCGGTCCTGTGGGTCAAAACAATGGGGGTCGAGGGGAACGTCGGTACGCACAAACAGGCCAAAGTCATCGGAGGCTTCGTCAGTACTCACTAACTCCGCCGCATTGGTGTACTGCGTCAGGAAGTCTCGGTCGTACAGGCCGGTGCGAATCAACTCATGGATAATGGCCAGCATCAGCGCACCGTCGGTACCGGGTTTAATGGGCACCCACTCATCGGCAATGGCCGAGTAGCCGGTGCGTACCGGGTTAATGGAGATAAAGCGGCCGCCGTTGCGCTTGAATTTGGACAGGGCCATCTTCATCGGATTGGAATGATGGTCCTCGGCAGTGCCGATCATCACAAACAGTTTGGCGCGCTCCAGGTCCGGGCCACCGAATTCCCAGAAGGAACCACCGATGGTGTAGATCATGCCCGCAGCCATGTTGACCGAGCAGAAACCGCCGTGGGCGGCATAGTTCGGGGTGCCGAATTGTTTGGCGAACAGACCGGTGAGGGCCTGCATCTGATCGCGGCCGGTGAACAGGGCGAATTTCTTCGGGTCGGTTTCACGGATGGGTTTGAGGCGGTCTTCCATGATCTGGAAGGCCTCATCCCATTCGATTTCCTCAAATTGGGCGTCTCCACGCAGGGCCTCTTGCTTACGGCGCAGGGGTTTGGTGAGGCGGGCCGGGGAATACTGTTTCATGATCCCGGAGGCGCCCTTGGCGCAAATCACGCCCTTGTTGAGGGGGTGATCCGGGTTACCCTGGATGTAACGCACTTCTCCATCACGCAGGGTGACGCGAATGCCGCAACGGCAGGCGCACATATAACAGGTCGTATTTTTGACTTCGATACGGCCGTCAGCGACGGACGCAGTCTTCATTGAATTCTGCATACTACTCAAACCTTTGATTAATATCCTAGCTACCAGGTAGGGATATCGGATTATAGGAACCGAAGCCTTGATCGGCTAATCAGGATTACTATGCACATTATAAGTTTTATATATAAGCAATCATTAATATACTAAATAACCCGTTTGCCTATCCTGCTCATCTTTTCATTCGCCATACAGGATTTTAGTATAACTATATGTAAGTATTGGAAAAACCCAGTAAATTTCTCAAGACATGGGTCCTCCGCTAATGTGTATTGCTCATTAACCATTTAGAAATAAAAATAAATTCGTTTTATGGAGAACAAGATAATACTGACTTGTTTTTAATTCGCCGATGGTTCACTGTTACCGCCCTCGGGATGGTTCTCCCGGGTGTGTTTGCGCATTACCCCCTGCCTGTTCAAACAGGGTGTAATGTGTAAAGAAGAAAACAGGGTCTGATGGCATACTCCAAAAGGGTTATTTCCAACAGAACCTAAGTATATAGAATAAGAACACAACAAGAACCCTTTGATTAACCAGAACAATCGACATCCGTATTTTAAGGAGTAGAGTCGATGGCGGACATTATCGCTACCAATGAAACGATCCTCGTCGTAGGCGGGGGTATCAGCGGGATGAGTGCGGCACTTGAAGCAGCTGAGTGTGGCAAACAGGTCATCCTGATCGAAAAATCACCGTCTGTAGGTGGTCGGGTCAATCAGCTTTATAAGTACTTCCCCAAGCTGTGTTTCCCCACCTGCGGTTTTGAAATCAACCAACGTCGTATGAAGGGCAACAAGAATATTCGCTTGTTGCCGATGACGGAAGTTGCCGACGTGTCCGGTGAGACAGGCAACTACAGCGTGACCCTGAAGACGGCGCCACGCTACGTCAACGAAAACTGTACGGCCTGTGGCGATTGCGCTGCGGCGGTTGAAACCGAATTTGATGATGAGCATAACTATGGCATGAGCAAGCGCAAGGGGGCCTACCTGCCTTCTCGCATGGCCTACCCACAGCGTTATGTCATCGACTCGCGTATGATAGGTACGCCTGATGCCGACAAGGCCAAGGCCGCCTGTAAATATGACGCCATTGACCTCGACATGCAGGAAGAGAGCAACAGCATCACGGTTGGCGCCATCATCTGGGCGACCGGCTGGAAGCCTTTCGATGCCAACAAGATCCAGCCCTATGGTTATGACCGCATCGACAACGTCATCACCTCGGTGGAATTCGAGCGCATGATGGACTCGGCGGGTCCGACCGGTGGTAAACTGGTGCGGCCGAGCGATGGTAAAGAAGCCAAAGACGTGGCCTTTATTCAGTGTGCCGGTTCGCGTGATCGCAACTACCTGAAACACTGTTCACGTATCTGCTGCATGGCCTCGCTCAAACAGTCTACTTACCTGCGTGAGCAGTTCGGTGATGAAGGCAAGTCCTCGATTTACTACATCGATATTCGTGCCATCGACCGTATTGATGACTTCTATCAGAAGGTCCAGGCCGATGAGAATGTACACTTCATCAAATCCAAGGTTGCCCGTATCGACGAAAATAAAACTAACGGCAATCCTGTCCTGCGTGGTGTGAACACCGAAGGTTATGAGCGTTATGACAACGAGCATGATCTGGTGGTCCTCGCCGTGGGTATGGAACCGAGTGTTCCAGCAGGTGATTTCCCAATTAAAGTAACAGTCAACGAACACGGTTTCATCGAACAGGATGAGTCCAACGGTGGCATTTTTGCTGCAGGTTGTTCAGCCGATGCGCTGGATGTAAACCGTGCGGTGCAGAGTGCGACGGCCAGCGCCTTGCGGGCGATTCAGGTCGTGAACCGCGTTGCCGGGACGGAGGGTTAAGAAGTGGCAGACGAAATCAAGATTGGAGCCTATATCTGTAAGGGTTGCGGCATCGGCGATCGCCTGGATACCGCGCAAATGGCACAAGTTGCCACGCGTGACGTCAAGGCCAGCATTGCAAAAGAGCACGACTTTTTGTGTAACGCCGAAGGCGTGAAAATGATCCAGGACGATATCGACAACGAAGGTGTAAACCGCGTTGCCATTTGCGCCTGTTCACGTCGTGCCAAGACCGAAGCCTTTAACTTTGAAGGTGTGGCCATCACGCGCGGCAATATCCGTGAAGGTGTCTTGTGGGTNCGCCCCGATACCGACGAAGCCAAAGAAACCACCCAGGANATGGCCGANGANTATGTNCGNATGGCGGTGACCGAAGCCAAATTCCAGAAGCCNCCNCATGCCAGCGAAGAGGCCAAGTACGAACGCCACATCCTGGTGGTCGGCGGNGGCATTTCCGGTATGACCGCGGCCATNGAGGCCTCAAAAGCAGGCTATCCGGTGACCCTCGTCGAAAAGACGGGTGCNTTGGGTGGTAATGCGGCCAAGTCCTGGAAGGGTATTCCTCAGCGTGCGCCNTATGCCGAGNCCGGCCGATACCGGCGTTGNGGCGTTGGTTAGCCAGATTGAAGCCGATAGCAAGATCAAGGTGCATCTGAGTTCCACGGTTACCAGGACATCCGGTGCACCGGGTCGTTTTGCGGCGGACATCAGTACCGAAAGCGGTTCGACTGCCACCGAAAACTTCGGCGCCATCATCATGGCCTCGGGTTATTCGGAATACGATGCCAATCAGTTGTCTGAATTCAGCTATGGCAAGTCATCCAATGTGGTGACCCAGGCCGAACTGGACGCCATGGCCAAAGAAGCCAATGGCGGTCCTATCAAGACCAAAGACGGCAAGGACGTGAACAGCGTTGCCTTTATCCAGTGTGCCGGTCAGCGTTCTGAAAAAGCAGGTCATTTGCCATATTGTTCCGGTCACTGTTGCCTGACCTCGATCAAGCAGGCTATGTACTTCAAGGATCAAAATCCTGATGTCGATACCAATGTGATCTACTCTGATCTGCGCACCCCGGGTGTCGGAGGTGAAGATTTCTATCGCTCGGGTCAGGACAAGGGTGTCACCTTTACTAAAGGTCAGGTCAACGAAGTTACAACCGATGGCACCGTGAAATTCAAGGACCTGATCCTCAACGAAGATACCGAAGAACAGGCCGACCTGGTNGTNCTNGCNACNGGTCAGGTACCTAACTCNGGNCTNGATATCGATGTGGTNGGNCAGGATGAGCCGGGCGAATGGNAATCNAACCCGGATTCAGTNCTGAACCTGGAGTATCGTCANGGTAAAGACATTCCGTTACTGAAGAACGGCTTTAATGATTCACACTTCATNTGTTTCCCTTATGAAACACGCCGTACCGGTATCTACACTTGTGGTCCTGTGCGTCGTCCGATGGATGCCCAGCAGGCGATTGAAGATGCCACCGGTGCCGCATTGAAGGCGATCCAGGCGGTTGAGAATTCCAAACTGGGTCGTGCTGCGCACCCCCGTTCCGGTGATCTCTCCTTCCCGAGCTTCCGTCGTGAAGGTTGTACCCAGTGCAAACGTTGTACCGTGGAATGTCCATTTGGTGCGATTGACGAAGATGAGCAACGCTTCCCGCAGTTCAACGAGGCCCGTTGCCGTCGTTGCGGTACCTGCATGGGGGCCTGTCCGGTACGTGTTATTTCCTTTGAAAACTACTCCGTGGATTCGGTGGGTCAACAGCTGAAGAATGTCGACATCCCTGAAGAGTTTGATGAGAAGCCGCGTATCCTGGTGCTGGCCTGTGAAAATGATGCCTATCCTGCCCTCGACATGGCGGCCATGAACAAGGTGGAATACAGCGCCTTCGCCCGCGTCATTCCGGTGCGTTGCCTTGGTTCGGTGAACCTCATCTGGGTGACCGATGCCCTGAATAGCGGCTATGACGGTATCGTCATGCTGGGTTGTCAGAAGGGTGAGAACTACCAGTGTCACTTTGTGAAGGGTTCTGAAATTGCTCACACTCGTATGAGCAAGGTCGATGACACCTTGCAGTCATTGAGTCTCGAACCCGAACGCGTCGCAATCCACGAGGTCGCGATTACCGATATCGAACGTGCTCCACAGCTGATCAACGACATGGCCGAAGCCATCGAGAAGGTTGGCATGAGCCCCTTCAAGTTCTAGGAGTTGAACATGAGTGCAAATACCGCTGCAGTCGAACGTTATCGCAACAGCTTCCTGAAGGAAGTCGAAGCCAATGTCGAAGAGGGCGACTGGGTCAAGATGTGCATGCAATGTGGCGTGTGCTCCGGCTCCTGTCCTTTCGGACCCCATTGGGACCATCCTCCGCAGGAACTGTTCATGATGATTCGCGCCGGCAAGCGTGAAGAAGTGCTGACCTCCAGTTCCATGTGGATGTGTACTTCATGCTACAACTGTATCGCCCGCTGCCCGCGTGAACTGCCCATTACCCATATTATGCACGGTCTGGCCAATTATGCGCATCGCCTTGGCATTGCGCCCAAGAATCAGCCGACGCGCAAGTTCGCCAAGATGTTCTGGGACAACCTTGCCAAAAAAGGCCGGGTCAACGAACTGAAACTGGGTGTTTCCCTCTACTTCATGAACGGTTTTGTCAGTGGCATTAAAACCGCATTGGCCGCCTTACCAATCGGTATCGGTATGTACAAGACCAAGCGTCTTAACCCCATGGAGTACTTCGGTGGTCACGGTGTGAAAGACACCAGCGGCCTGCACGCTATCCTGAAGAAGGCGCGCGAAATCGAAGACGCCAAGATGAAGAAGTTTTAAGCAAGAGGAATCAACATGGCAAAGAAAGAATATTCATTTTACCCCGGTTGTTCCTCGCAAAAGCTGGCTTCCGGATCCAACTACCAGACTGCCGTCGACTCAATGTGTGACGTGCTGGATATCCAGCTTAACAGCATTCCGGACTGGAACTGCTGCGCCGCCTCTATCGGTTATGCCGAAGGTGGTGAGTTGCCGCGGCTGGCCCTGTCTGCGCGTAACCTGGCCCTGTCTGAACAGGCCAATCCCGGTCAGGATGTAGTTGCCACCTGTGCCGCCTGTTGGCTGGCTACGCGTGAAACCAAGGAGCGTTTACATCAAAATGATGGGCTGATGAAAGAAACCAACGAAGCACTGTCGGCGGCCGGCCTGAATGTGAAGGCCGATCAGAATGTGCGTCACATGGTTGAGGTGCTGGTGGAAGATATCGGTTACGAAGAAATGGGCAAGCACGTCACCAAACCGCTGGATGGTATCAAGATCGCCGGTTATGTCGGTTGTCAGACCAACCGTCCCTTCGGTATCGATGGCGAATCTTTCGAAAACCCGAAATACCTGGACAAGCTGGTGGAAACCATGGGTGCGGAACCGGTTGATAACTACGACAAGAAGGTCTCTTGCTGTGGTGGTGCGCTGGCCTTCTCTGAACCCGAGAAGTCGCAGGCGCTTATCAAAGATATTATTGAAGCGGCCTATGACGGTGGCGCCGATATGATCGTCACACCCTGTCCGGTCTGTCAGATGAACGTCGAAATCTATCAGGACCAAATCAACTCGAAGTACAAGACCAAGTTCAAAATCCCTGTTGTCTATTACTCGACACTGATGTCGGTTGCCTATGGCAAGAGCGCGAAGGAAGCCGGTCTGGATGGACTCGTTATTAAGGCCAAACAGCTGAACGATATCGCATCAAAGTGATATTAGTTATCGTTTAGACAAAAGGGCGCATTTTGCGCCCTTTTTTTGTTTTATACGCCCTTACATTACGTTCGGTATACGCTGACTAAAACGACCGTTTATGTCATTTGGTGAAAGTGTATCTTTTTCCATCCCTTTTACAGTTCAGGCGACGTGGCTGACTGGCTGAACAATGCAGATTCAGCTTGGTCTTTTGCCAACCTTTTTGTTTTTGCAGACCGTGTATATCGATGGCTGGTCCAGGCGTAGCGGCAGAACTGATATCCGTTACATTATAGAGATAATCAACAGTAAACTGACCATTGCGTTTGAAGCCATTGATTGTCGCTTTTGCTGTATACGTGATGAGTGAATTACCCAATGTTCTTGTCAGTTCAGGGGTAAAACAGATAATTTCATTATCACCGCGCGGTAGACAACGGGTCGCAGTGGAAGGAAGGTAATCAACCGGTCTTCCATTGTGCTTCCATTTGTTGCGAAATACGACATTCAGAATTTCCTCTGGCCGTCTTTGTTTCTGGGGCGTGGTGGGCTTAGGCTTAGGTGACGCCACTATTTTGGTGGTGACGCGGGCGGGAGCTGGCTTGGTTTTTTTGGCCGGTTTTGCAGGCGTTGTCCGGCTTGATGTTTTCGCCAGGAGTTTCTGTTTGGCGAGTTCATTGCCATTCTTGGCCGCAAGGCGGTACCACTGTTTGGCCTGGCCGGTATTTTTTTTCATGCCTAAGCCCTGTTCGTAGAATAGGCCGATACTGTATTGGGCATAATCGTGGTTTTGCTCGGCGGCTTTTCGATACCATGAAAGCGCTTGACTCATATCACGGCGCACGCCTGCGCCTTTTTCGTAGGCATGGCCGACATTGAACTGGGCATCAGGATCACCTTTTTTCGCCATAATGAGTTCAATTTTGAACAAACTGTATTCAGGTGAGCTCGCCAGGCAATCAATTGGCACCAGGATAATTAAAGCTATTGTAAGCAGGTATCGGGACATGGGATGTTGGCCATTGCTTTGCTATTGAGGTGTAATCACTTTTTTTTACACGTTGACATGAAGCGCGCCGCCTTGCTTTTGCACGGGTCGGCCTTGAACGTCTGACTCCCT
>JGI24023J19991_10003743_pt1 | contig 10596 bp, 12 predicted proteins | sample Cruoilmetagenom1_FD_19991 | JGI IMG/M metagenome (IMG submission 19991)
TGTCGCTGTAAATTTTGCCTCCCAGGGCCGCAGTGCGGTGATGACCGGCGATCTGATTCACAGCCCCATCCAACTGGCGCACCCCGAATGGCAGGTTAAATTCGACTATGATCCGGCACTCGCCGCCAAGACCCGCCGGCGCTTCCTGGATAGCCATTGCGAGACCGACATTCTGGTGCTGACCGCCCATTTCCCGTCGCCCTCGGTCGGCCATGTGGTGCCCCACGCCGAGCGGGCCTTCGATTTCGCATACATACCGTCCGGCGCGGATGCGCTATGATGGCACCCATGACTAAGACGGAAACCAACTACCCCGGCGGCTGCTTGTGCGGCGCGATCCGTTTTGTGGCGACGGGCGAGCCCTTATGGGCGGCCCACTGCCATTGCCAAAGCTGCCGGCGCAGCACTGGAGCGCCCTTCGCCACTTTTGTCGGCTTTCCGCCTGACCAGGTGGCCTTCACCGCCGACACGCCGGCCACGTATGCCTCGTCGCCGGGAGTGCGCCGCTCGTTCTGCAGGAATTGCGGTACGCCGATTGCCTATGAGGCCGACCGTTTTCCCGATGAGATCCATCTTTATGTCTGCATCCTGGACGACCCAGCGGCGGTAACGCCGACAGAGCACGTGCATGCGGGTGAGCAGCTTTCCTGGTTGCACCTGGCGGACGGGTTGCCGCGCTATCGCACGTCCTCACGCGACGGCGGGCCCATCTCATAGAGGCAGCCTCCCGTCGCCCTCGGTTGGCCATGTGGTGCCCCACGCCGAGCGGGCCTTCGATTTCGAATACATGCCGGCCGGGTCGGATGTGTTATGATGGGACTCATGACCAAGACGGAAACGAGCTATCCCGGTGGTTGCTTGTGCGGTGCGATCCGTTTTGTGGCGACGGGCGAGCCCTTGTGGGCAGCGCACTGCCATTGCCAGAGTTGCCGCAGAAGCACCGGGGCGCCGCTCGCCAGTTCTGTTGGCTTTCCACCCGACCAAGTGACATTCGCCGGCGAGGCGCCCGCTCAATTCGCCTCCTCGCCAGGTGTTATTCGCTCTTTCTGCGGAGCTTGTGGCACACCAATCGCCTACGAGACCGCGCGTTTACCCGGCGAGATCCACCTATACATCTGCACCATGGACGAGCCGGAGCGTTTCCGACCGACTGCTCATTTCCATGTCAGCGAGCAGCTTGCTTGGCTGCATCTAAACGACGGATTGCCACGCTATCGCACATCCTCGAGCGACGACCCGCCCCTTCCATAAAAGCTGCCCCCGGCGCACGCATGGCTGACCTGCGCGCCGAAACCCTGGCGGTCCCGGTGCCTGGCCCGTAAGATTTCCGACATCATGATAACGTTCCGCGGGATTGCGGCGCGGCTTAGCGCTGTGCCGGCGCCCGTGCAGGGCGCCCTTTATATGATTGCGGCCGCCTTTGGCTTTTCGCTGATGAACATGTTCATCCGCATCGCCGCGGCCGAGTTACACCCCTTTACGATCGCCTTCTTCCGAAATCTCTTTGCCTTGGCTTTCATTCTACCGTGGCTGGCCCGCACCGGGTTGTCCGGATTGCACACCCAGCGCCTAGGCACCCATCTTCTGCGCGGCCTGTTTGGGATTACCGCCATGCTTTGCTGGTTTTCCTCGGTCGTTCTCTTACCCCTGGGCGAGGCGGTCGCCCTTAACTTCACCGTGCCGTTGTTTGCCACCGCCGGTGCCGCACTCTTTCTCGGCGAGAAGGTCGGCTCCCGGCGCTGGGCGGCGACCTTCGTTGGATTTCTCGGGGTCCTCATTGTCCTGCGCCCCGGCTTCGCCGAGGTGACACCGGTCATGGCCTTACCGATCATCGCCTCGGTTTTCATGGCCGCATCGGTCTTGCTGGTAAAATCGCTGTCGCGAACCGAGCATCCGGCGACAATTGTGCTTTTTCTGAACATGATCCTCACACCGCTCTCCCTGGGCCCGGCGCTTCTCTATTGGCAATGGCCTAGTTGGCCCGTTTTGGCGGCGCTGGTCGCATTGGGTCTGTTCGCCACATTCTCGCAATTGGCGCTGACTCAGGCCTTCAGCAAGGCCGAAGCCTCGGTGATCATCCCGTTCGACTATGCGCGCCTGCCCTTTATCGCCGTGATGGCCTATTTCGCCTTCGGTGAAATACCCAGCGCCTGGACCTGGCCGGGTGCGGCCGTGATCGCCAGCGCCGCGATTTACATTGCCCGCCGAGAAGCAAAAGTCGCGCGCGTACGCGCCGCATCGGGCGCCGCCGGGGAGTCCCCCAAAGCTCACCTTTAGGGGGCGCGACTTTAGGGGGCTGGATCGGTGTTACCGCTCAAGCGCTTTAAGGCCGCGCGAGCCTGAATCCGGTGGTCGTCCTTGATATGCGGAGCCACGGTCTGGATTGCGGCAAGTAGGACGGCGGCATCGTCGGTAAAACCAAGGGTGGCGATGAAATCGGGAATCAAATCGATCGGCACGACGAAATACGCCANGGCGGCGGTCAGCACCACCTTGACCCGTACCGGGGTACCTGAATCGGTCGTGCAGTAGTAAGCCGCCACCGCGTCCTCCAGGAACGGCACGCGGCCCACTAGGCGCCGTACTTTTCCCCAGAATCCGGCCTCCACGCGCGCTTTCTGCCGCTCACTGCCCTCGGGCAGGTAGGGAACAAGGGCGCGTGGCTCGGGCGGCTCGTGCATAGGCCAGATATGGGCCTTACGGCCGGTGCCCGCAACATTCGGTATTCTCAGCCTGATGCCTCGCCTCGCCCTTGTTCATCTGCTATAGAGCGGCCGGAAATCGGGGAACCTGGCGAGAAGGGCAAGAAACATGGATGTAAAAGGGTTGGGCGCCATCGTCACCGGCGGCGGCTCGGGCCTGGGGGCCGAGACGGCGCGGCATCTGGCCGGGGCCGGGGCCAAGGTCTGTGTGCTCGATATCGATGGCGCCAAAGCCGCCGCCGTGGGCAAGGAAATCGGGGGCCTAGGCCTGGCCTGTGACGTGGCCGATCAAGAGGCCGCCACCGCGGCCCTGGCGCAGGCGCGCGAGGCGCACGGCCCGGCCCGCGTTCTGGTCAATTGCGCCGGTATCGCCCCGGCCAAGCGCATCGTCGGGCGTAACGGACCCATGCCCCTGGCCGATTTCGACGCGGTTATTCGGATCAATTTAATCGGCAGTTTCAACCTGTTGCGCCTGGCCGCCGCCGAGATGGCCGCCGCCGAGCCGTTGGCCGACGGCGAGCGTGGGGTGATCATCTCCACCGCCTCGGTCGCCGCTACCGAGGGACAGATCGGCCAGGCTGCCTATGCCGCCTCCAAGGCCGGGATCATCGGCATGATGCTGCCGGCGGCACGCGAGTTCGCCAAGTTGGGCATCCGGGTGATGACCATCGCCCCCGGCCTGATCGCCACCCCTTTGCTGCTGAATATGCCGCAGGAGGTGCAGGATAATTTGGCGTCCCAAGTGCCCTTCCCGCACCGCTTCGGCAAGCCGGAAGAATACGCCCGCCTGGCCATGCACATCGTCGAAAATCCCATGCTCAACGGCGACGTCATCCGCCTCGACGGCGCCATGCGCATGCAATAGGGGCTAGCTGGCGTAGCTTTCGATGATTTGAGCTAGATCGATGTCGCGTTGCGAGACGCCGCCACAATCGTGGGTCGTCAAAGTAATCTCAACCCGGCCATAGACGTTGCACCATTCCGGATGGTGATCCATCTTCTCCGCAGCCAAGGCGATTCGTGACATGAAACCCCAGGCGGCATTGAAGGACTTGAAGGTAAAGGTTTTGCTGATGGCATCGCGCCCGTCGACCGTGCTCCAGCCGTCCAGGCGGGCGAGCGCCGCCTGCCGTGCCGCCGCGTCCAGCTTTTCGCCCATACTCTTTTCTCCCCATCGGCCATTGCGCCCCTTGGTATAAGGCTTCCATGGCACACATGCACGATGTCGGGCGTTTCACCACACCACCGGATCTTGCCGATCTGGAGGCGCAGGCGCGCGAGGCTTTCGCGACCATCCCGGGAGAGTTGCGCCAACACGTGGGCGAGATCGCCATCCAGATCGAGGACTTCCCGGACGATGAGACCCTGGAGGAGATGGAGTGCGAGTCGCCCTTCGACCTGCTCGGCCTCTACCGCGGCGTCGACATGACCCGCAAAAGCGTCATGGACGTGCCCGACGACGTGGACATGATCTTTCTCTACCGGCGGCCGATCCTCGATTATTGGTGCGAGACCGGAGACGATCTGGTCAGCGTCGTGCGCCACGTGCTGATCCACGAGATCGGCCACCACTTCGGCCTCTCGGACGAGGATATGGAACGTCTCGAGGCGGAAGCCTGACCCACCACGCCATCGTCCCGGACGTTAGGTGAACCCGAAAACCTACGGTTTTCGGCACGTGAGCCTTGCGATCCGGGATCCATCCATCCAGCGCTCGAGTGGCCCTGATATGGATACCGGATAGCTCGCCTCGCCAACCAAAACAAATCCCCGCTTTCGCGGGGCTTTGTTTTGGGGCGAATCGGCTTCCGGCATGACAGTTTTTTTTGGCACTGATTTGCGCTAGAGAAACCCCCGCACTCGTGACTGCAGTTCCGGCAAAAGCTCGATTTCGAACCACGGATTTTTCTTCAGCCATCCGGTATTGCGCCAGCTTGGGTGCGGCAACGGCAGAAACGCCGGCCCATAGTCGGCCCAGGCGCGCACCGTCTCGGTCAAACTCGATTGCCGGCGCCGGCCCAGGTAGTGAGCTTGCGCGTATTGGCCGACGAGCAGGGTCAAATCCACCCCCGTCAAGGCCGCGCGCAGCGGTGGATGCCAGAGCGGCGCGCATTCCCGCCGGGGCGGCAGATCGCCACCGCGGGCATCGCGGCCCGGATAACAAAATCCCATGGGCACGATGGCGATGCGGCCTTCGTCGTAGAACGTCTCCCGGTCCAGCGCCAGCCAGTCGCGCAGGCGGTCGCCGGATGGGTCGTTCCAGGGAATGCCGCTGGCGTGCACCTTGCTGCCCGGCGCCTGACCGATAATCATCAAGCGTGCCGAGGTGGCCGCACGCAGCACCGGCCGCGGCCCGTGCGGCAAATGCGCCGCGCAAACCCGGCAAGCCCGCGCCTCTTCAACCAGCGCCGCCAATTCTTTATCACCCGTCATCTACCAACCCTCGTTCAAGAGGCGGTCGACAAAGTCCGGCACCACCTGGGTGGCCGGTCCGTAGGTCCGCTCGGCGAACAAGCTATGTCCCTCGGAGGGTACCAGGTTTAGCTCCGCCGTGTGGGCGCGGCCGATCATGCGCACCTCCCGCACAAAGCCGGCCGCCGGATAGACCGAGCCCGAGGTGCCGACCGCCACGAATAGATCGCAGGCCTCCAGGGCTTCCAAGATGCGGTCCATCTCAAATGGCATCTCGCCGAACCAGACNACGTTGACGCGCAAGGTTCCCGCCTGCGCGCACGCCGNGCAAACGCTCTCTAGTGTCATATCGCCCGGCCAGGCGCTGACCGCGTGGCANGCCTGGCAGCGGGCTTGAAGGATCTCGCCATGCATATGGATAAGCGCCGTCGTTCCGGCGCGCTCATGCAAATCGTCTATGTTTTGCGTGACGACCAGGACATCGTCCGGCCAGTCCGCCTGCAGACGGGCCAGCGCCCGGTGGGCGGCGTTCGGTTCTATGCTTCCGGCCCAAAGCCTTTCCCGCCGGGCGTTGTAGAAATCGTGCACCCGCACCGGGTCGCGGGCAAAGGCCTCGGGCGTGGCCACATCCTCGATGCGCACGCGCGACCAGATGCCGTCCGGGTCGCGAAAGGTATCCAGCCCGGATTCTTTCGAGATGCCGGCGCCGGTCAGGATGACTATCTTGCCCGTATCGCGTTGCCGCATGGTACCTGGGATGATAGACGAGCCGGAGGTGCGGACATAGGCCAAGAACATCCGGACAGATTATGAGCGAGCAACTACCGCAAGCACGGGTCTCCGCACGCGCCGCTGCCGCCTTGGCACCGGAGCGCGTGAGCCTGGGCATTGCCTATGTTCTGGCGGCGGTAACGGCCATGACCATCATGGACGCGGCGGCTAAATGGCTGGGCGCGGGCTATCCCATCGTCGAAATCGTCTTCTTTCGCAATTTTTTCGCCATTCCGCCTATCGTCTTGCTGGTTTGGTACGGCGGCGGTCTGGCGTCATTGCGCACAAACCGTTTGCCCGGCCATGCCCTGCGCGCGGGTTTCGGCCTGGGTGCCATGTTTTGCTTTTTCACCGGCTTGCGCTATATGCCCCTGGCCGAGGCGATCTCGCTTGCCTTCGCGGCACCGTTGTTCGTGACCGCTCTGTCCGTTCCGGTCCTTAAGGAGCGCGTCGGTGTGCGCCGCTGGGCAGCGGTGATCGTCGGCTTCGTAGGTGTGCTGATCATCACCCGGCCAGGCAGCGGTGTTCTGCGCATCGAAGCCTTGCTGATTCTCGCCGCCGCGCTTTCTTATGCTTTCTTTTTGCTCGCCACCCGCCGCCTGGCGCGCAGCGAATCGACCTCGGCGACCCTATTTTATAGCAATGCCATATCGCTGCTGGTCGGCGCCCTGCTTCTGCCCTTCGGCTGGGAGACGCCGGCCAGCTCGGACCTCATGATATTTGTCACAATGGGTCTCGTCGGCGGCTGCGGCAGCTATTTCATGGTCCTGGCCTATCGTAACGCGCCGGCCGCGGTCCTTGTGCCTTTCGATTACACCACGTTGATCCTGGGCACCCTGTTGGGCTGGCTGATCTGGCATGAGTTGCCGGATGCCACCGTTTTCCTTGGCGCCGCCGTGGTTGTCGCCTGCGGCCTCTTTATCATCCGCCGGGAAACTCGTTAGCGGATGTGGCGGGCCGGAGCGCCGCGCTTTTCCAGATACTGCTGGTGATAATCCTCGGCCATGGTGAAGACTGGTGCCGGCAAAATCTCGGTGGCGATTGGCTGGCGACACCGGCCCGAAGCAGCGAGGCGCTCTTTCGATGCCGCCGCCGCGGCCTCTTGCGCCGCATCATGGAAAAAAATGACCGAGCGGTATTGCGTCCCGTAATCCGGCCCCTGGCAATTGACGCTGGTCGGATCGTGGATATCCCAGAAGAGATCCAATAGCTGTTCGTAAGAAACGCGCGCCGGGTCGAACGTCACCTGCACGACCTCGGCATGGCCGGTCTGGCCGGAACACACATCCTCGTAACTCGGCTCCGCCGTGGTGCCCCCGGCATAGCCGACACAAGTCGTGGTAACCCCCGCAACCCGGCGAAACGCCGCTTCGATACCCCAGAAACAACCGGCCCCAAAGGTGGCCTTATCCATAGCGATCCTCCACGCCCTCGTGAGATGTAAGCTCACACAAATGTAGTGCCGACAGCCGGCGCGCGCCAGGGATCGCGGCCAACAATCGAGCAGTCGTGATGTGGAGTGCCGAGGAGTTTCGAACGGCTAGCTGATGCCGGTTGCCGCGGCGGGGCCGCATGCGGCCGCCTCGCGATCCAGGACTCGGCTGACGGGCAGCCGGACGATCGCGGTCGTGCCCTTACCCTCGGTGCTCTGCAGCTCGAAGGTGCCACCGTGCAGTTCGACAAGATTCTTAACCAGCGGGAGTCCCAGCCCCGTGCCCGCGTGCTTGCGGGAGAGCGAGCTTTCGACCTGACCGAACGGGGTCAAGACCGACGACAGATCGTCATCGGAAATGCCGATGCCCGTGTCGCGAACCAAGATCGCCAACCCGCCGTCGGGCTCGGCATTGGCTTCCACGGTCACGGCGCCGCCGGCCGGCGTAAACTTGACGGCGTTGGAGAGCAGGTTGATGAGAATTTGCTTGATAATTCTCTCATCCGCCCAGATCGGAGGCATGGTCGGTATTGCGACCGCGGACAGATTCACATGCCCATCCTCGGCCCGCTCTTTCAGGAGACGCAGCGCCGCTGTCACGGAACCACCGAGATCGACAACCGTCTCATGCAGCCCCAGCTTGCCAGCTTCTGCCTTGGAGACGTCGAGGATATCGTTGATGATATTCAGCAGATGGACGCCGCTATCGTAGATGTCTTTGGCATAGTCCACATACCGTCCGGATCCCACCGACCCAAACAGCTCTTTCGTTATCACTTCGGAAAAACCGATGATGGCGTTCAAGGGCGTGCGCAATTCGTGGCTCATGTTGGCCAAGAATTCCGACTTGCTGCGGTTGGCCAATTCCGCCTCTTCCTTGGCCTGCTGCAACGCATCGACAGCGCGTTTGCGCTTGACGGCGATCTCGGCAAGATGTGCGGCGGTACGCACCAGATCGATCTCGGCCTGGTCCGGCGTATGGCACTCGCCGTAATAGATGGCGAACGTTCCAATGATCTCGTCCCGCGAGCCGATCGGTTCCGACCAACAGGCCCGCAAGCCGGATCGTGCCGCCATATCGCGGAACGGTGTCCATTTTTCATCAACCGAGATATCAGGCGTAATCACCCGCTGGCCCGAGTAAGCAGCCGCACCACAACAACCGATGTCCGGGCCAATCGACAACCCGTCGATGGCCGCGTTATAGTCCGTGGGCAAACTGGGCGCGGCGCCCGTGCGTAATTTCTGCGCCTCCTTGTCGAGCAGCAGGATGGAACAACGCAGATCGGGCCGCACCTCCTCGACTGTCTGGACAATGATTTCCAGTATCTCGTCCAGCTTGGCGCCGCTAGCCAAATGTTCCAGCACCTTGGACCTGCCCCGCTGTGCCGTCTCCTCCCGCTTGCGCTCGGTCACGTCGCGGAAAACCACAACGGCGCCGGTCACCCCGCCGTCTTCACTCATAATGGGCGTGCTGGTGTATTCGACCGGAAAGCTCGTCCCGTCCTTACGCCAGTAAATCTCGTCCGAGATCGTGTGCGGCATACCCTGCCGGATCGTCAATCCGGCCGGACTATCCGAGAATTCGTATGGACTACCGCCCCCCCGCGTGTGGTGCATGAGATCGTGCGGCCGCTTGCCGATCAGTTCCTCCGACGACCAGCCGATCATCTCGGCCCCCGCCGGGTTGATAAAGGCGGTACACCCCTGCAAATCGAGCCCGAAGACACCTTCGCCGGCAGCATTTAGAATCATCTGATTCTGGTTGTGCAGGGCGCTAATACTTCGCTCGGCGGCGATTACCCGCTCCCGCGAACTGATGATTTCCTGAAGCTCCTGATCGCGCTCACGGATATTGCGCCAGACGAACGCACCGCACAGGCCGCCAATCGCAATTAGGAGAGCGGCCAGGCCGGCGAGCGCGAAATTTCTGATGTCGGCCAAGATGGCAGCGCGGTCGGTCATGTCGACGTTGACCTTGATGACCGCCTTGACCCGGCCATAGTCGACGAAGGGCACGTAGGCTTCGCCCGCCGTCATCGGCCGGCCATCGAGACGCTCATCCTCGACCACACTCACCAGGGGCTTCTGAGTTTCAAGTACCCGCGAGAATACCTCCTTGTCATAGGGCCGGCCGAAGTTGCCAATCCAAGATGACAGCGCGATAGCTCCGTCTGGCTGGATGATCTCGTAGCTGAAGACGCGGCCGGCTCGGCTGGCAAAATCGAAGACGCGCTGGTCGCCCGCGGTGACTAGGCCGCTGCTCAGAATCTCGTCGAACTCGGAAACCTGATCTTGCAGGAATCGCGCCCAATGTATGGCGGTCGCGGAGGCTTCGCTTTCAAGCAAACGGCGCTCCGCCTCATGCACACCGAACCAGCTTGTCGAAACGGCGAGCAGACTAACGGCAAAGATCGAGGCAAGCAGACGCTGGTCGCGGCCAAAGCGCAGCCAATGGCGTCCGAGAAACGTCGGCCGCTGTGTAGTTGGAGCCACCTGACGCCGTGCTCCGCCGCGCAGTCGCCAATTCAAGGTCGCTGCCGCTCCGATTGCTCTATGGCGGACTGGGCGAATGCCCGACTACCGCAAGCCCTGGTCCGACGGGCCGACACAATCCGAAATGGCTTGCGCCGCGCCCTAAGCGCCGACACACCCGGCCTTCGCCATATCGGGCTGAAAACCGCTAAATCCCGCGGCTTCGAAGATAGCCACGGTCAGTTAACAGAGTGATAAGAAAGTCCGGGCGGGCCGGCGCTGTGCCCCAGACTAGGCCTCGAGCCGTCCGAGAGCATAGCTGGCTTCGGGGCGGTAAATAGCGCCGCTATGGCTGAGAAAGCTCGAAAACAGGACGAATTCGTGCACAGCGAAGGGCGCGCTGCGGAACAAGGCGTGGTGCACCAGATAGTCGTGGAGCTTTGCGCCGGGATTGCTCTTAAAGCGGGCCAAGGTCACGTGCGCCTTGAATTTCCGACCCTCCGGCGGCAATCCGGACCTTTGCAGGGCGCGCTCTATCTTACCGTGCAAACGGGATAGCTCGGCGCATTTCTCGACACCGACCCAGAGCGAGCGGACCTTTTCGCCGGCCCCAAAAAGACCGGCGCCGGCCAGGTTCAACGTGAAAGCCGGCGCGGATATCTGCGCCAGGGCGGCATTCGCGTCACGTGCCTGCGCCTCATCCACCTCGCCAATGAAGCGCAGCGACAGATGCAGATTTTCCGGTGCCACCCAACGGGCGCGGGGAACGCCCCTGGCCAGGCCCGCGAGCCGGGCGCGCAGATC
>JGI24023J19991_10003744_pt1 | contig 10596 bp, 8 predicted proteins | sample Cruoilmetagenom1_FD_19991 | JGI IMG/M metagenome (IMG submission 19991)
GGCAAGGTTTTGGCCGAGTGGATCGTGGCCGGACATCCGCCCATGGACCTTTGGGACGTGGACATCCGCCGCATGATGCCCTTCCAGGGCGGGGATGCATACCTGCGCGAGCGGGCCGGCGAGGCTCTTGGCTTGCTCTATGCCATGCATTGGCCATATCGCCAGTACGAAACGGCGCGCGGCATCCGCCGCTCGCCACTGCATGACCGCTTGGCGGCGCACGGCGCCTGCTTTGGTGAAGTAGCCGGCTGGGAGCGGCCCAACTGGTTCGCCCCGGCGGGCGTTTCGCCGGCGTATGAGTACAGCTACGGACGCCAGAACTGGTTCCCCTACGCGGCGGTGGAGCATAAGGCGGCGCGCGAAGCCGTGGCCATCTTCGATCTCACGTCGTTCGCGAAATTTCTTCTGCAAGGGCCCGATACAGAACGGGTTTTGCAAAGGCTGTGCGCGAACGATGTCGGCATCCCGCCGGGGCGTGTCGTCTATACCCAGTGGCTGAATGAGCGTGGCGGCATCGAGGCCGACTTGACGGTCAGCCGCCTCGCCGAAGACCGGTATCTGGTCGTGACAAGTGCCGCCACGGCGGTGCGCGTCCGCGATTGGCTAGGGCGCAATACCCCGGAGGGGGCGCGGCTTGGCATAACGGACGTCACCTCCGCCTACGCCGTTCTTGGCGTCATGGGGCCAAACAGTCGGGGGTTGCTTGGCACGGTATGCGCAGAGGACCTCTCGGATGATGCCTTTCCATTCGCGGCGGTTCGCGAGATCGAAATTGCCAATGCGCCGGTCCTGGCCCAGCGCCTCAGCTATGTGGGCGAGTTGGGCTGGGAACTCTACATACCCAGCGAGTACGCTAGCGGCGTCTTCGACGCCCTCCTGGCCGAGGGCCCGGCCCACGGCCTTCGGCTTGCCGGCATGCATGCCCTGGATTCCTGCCGGCTGGAGGCAGGGTTCCGCCATTGGGGACACGATATCGGCGACGAGGATACGCCCTTGGAAGCGGGCCTGGTCTTCGCCTGTGCTTTCGACAAGGCCAACCCCTTCATCGGGCGCGATGCCTTGCTGCGCCAGCGCGAGGCGGGGCTGACGCGGCGCCTGGTCCACTTCGCCCTGGACGACCCCGAGCCGCTGCTCTATCACAACGAGCCGATCCTACGGGACGGCCATGTTGTCGGTCGTTTGACGTCAGGGGCCTATGGCCATGCCCTGGGATGCGCCGTCGGATTGGGGTATGTTGCCGATCCGGGCGGGGTTGATGCGGCGTTCATACAGGCCGGCCGCTATGAGATCGAGGTTGCCGGCGAAAGGTTTGAGGCACACGCCAGTCTGCGGCCGTTTTATCGTTCCGGAAACACGCGCGGCCAAGTTTAGCTACCGCGCCAAGTGTACAATAAACAAAATCATTTAGCCGGGAGGCTGTTTCGTCATGCTGGTCGGGGTTCCTAAAGAGATCAAGACGCACGAATACCGCGTCGGCCTGGTGCCGGCCTCGGTGCGCGAGCTGGTGCACCATGGCCACAATGTGCTGGTGCAGGCAGATGCCGGTGCCGGCATCGGCTTCGACGATGACGCCTATCGCGCCGCCGGGGCGGAGATCGCAAAAACGGCGGAGGATGTCTTCGCCAAGGCCGATATGGTGGTGAAGGTAAAAGAGCCGCAGGCGAGTGAATACGGCCTGCTGCGCAAGGACCAAATTCTTTTCACCTACCTGCACCTGGCGCCGGACTTACCGCAGACCGAGGGTCTGCAGAAATCCGGCTGCATCGCCGTAGCCTACGAGACCGTTACCAGCGCGCACGGTGGGCTGCCGCTGCTTTCGCCCATGAGTGAAGTGGCGGGGCGCATGTCGGTGCAAGTCGGCGCCCATTGCCTGGAGAAGGAACAGGGCGGGTCGGGCATGCTGCTCGGCGGTGTACCCGGCGTGGGGGCGGCGCGGGTTGTCATCCTGGGGGGCGGCGTCGCGGGCACCAATGCGGCGCGCATGGCCATGGGCATGGAGGCGCATGTCACCGTCATCGACAAGAACCTGGAGCGGCTCTACGCCCTCGATCTGCAATTCGGGCCCATGCTCAACACGATCTATTCGACGGTCGATGCCATCGAAACCAATGTGATTGCCGCCGATCTCGTGGTTGGGGCCGTACTCGTGCCCGGTGCCGCGGCGCCGAAACTGATCACCCGCGACATGATACGCCAGATGCGCCCCGGCTCGGTCTTCGTCGACATCGCCATCGATCAGGGCGGTTGCGCGGAGACGTCGCGGCCGACCAGCCATGCCGAACCGACCTATGTGGAGGAAGGGGTGGTGCACTACTGTGTGACGAACATGCCCGGCGCGGTCGCCCGCACATCGACCTTCGCGTTGAACAATGCGACATTGCCCTTTGCCCTGGCCTTGGCGGATAAGGGCGTGCGGCGCGCCTTGGCCGAGGACCCGCACCTGAAGAATGGCCTGAACGTCGCCTTGGGCAAGATCACCTACAAGGCCGTGGCGGATGCGCACAATCTGCCGTACACCGCGCCGGAAGAGATTTTGGGGCTCTAATAACTATGGCCTGCTGCCACTACTTTGCGCCCAGCGATGGCGGGGACACGGCTTTTTCGGTCGATGCGTCCGCTATCACGTTCGGCCCGGGCGTGTTGTCCGAGGCGGGGGACCACGCCGCGGCGTTAGGCATGCGGCGCGTTGCTTTGATGACTGACAAGGTCCTGGCGGCGCTCCCGCATGTGGCGATCGTCCGGGACTCGCTGGCCGCTGCCGGTCTCGACGTGGTGCTTTACGACGAGGTGCGGGTCGAGCCGACGGATGAGTCGTTCCGTGCGGCGGCGCGCTTCGCCAGCGAGGGGGTCTTCGACGGCTATGTCTCCGTGGGCGGTGGCTCGGTCATCGATACATGCAAGGCCGCAAACCTATACGCCACATACCCGGCTGATTTCCTGACCTACGTGAACGCGCCAATCGGCGGCGGCCAGCCGGTGCCCGGCCCGCTGAAGCCGCACATCGCCTGTCCGACCACTTGTGGCACCGGCAGCGAGTGCACGGGGATCGCCATCTTCGACCTTTTGGCCATGCGGGCGAAGACCGGTATCGTCTCGCGCCGCCTGCGGCCTGCCCAAGGTTTGGTCGATCCCACGTGCACCGAGACATTGCCGAAGAACGTTGTCGCGGCCAGTGCCTTCGATGTGCTCAGCCACGCCTTGGAATCCTATACCGCGCTGCCGCACAGCAAACGCGCGGCGCCGAAGCGCCCGAGCCTGCGGCCGCTCAGCCAGGGCGCCAACCCGTGGAGCGACCTGGGATGCCGTGAGGCGCTGCGCCTGCTCGGCCGCAACATGGTCCCGGCGGTGATCGAGACGGATGGGTGCGCGGCCCGGCACAAGCTGATGTGGGCGGCGACCCTGGCCGGCATCGCCTTTGGCAACGCCGGATGCCATGCGCCCCATGGCATGTCCTATTCGGTCTCCGGCCTGGTGCGCGATTTTCAGCCTGCGGGCTATCCCACCGGGGCACCGATCGTGCCGCATGGCATGTCGGTCATCGTCAATGCGCCGTCCGTGTTCCGCTATACGGCGCCGGCCTGTGCCGACCGGCATCTGGAGGCCGCGGGATGGCTCGGTGCCGATCTACGGGGTGCGGGCGAGGCGGACGCCGGCGAGGTGCTGGCCGGGCAGATCATCTCGATGATGAAAGCAACCGGTGTGCCCAATGGCATCGGCGGCGTCGGCTATGGCGAGTCCGACATTGGGGCGCTGACGGACGGCGCGTTCCCGCAGCGCCGACTATTCGACAACGCGCCACGGGACATCANTAAGGACGACCTGGCGGGCCTNTACCGCAGCGCCCTCTCGTACTGGTAAGCGGTAGGGGGCCAAACCTCGAAAANCGAGACTCATGGCCTATCCTTCGAGACGCGTTCTTCGAACGCTCCTCAGGATGAGGATGTGTATTTCATATCAAATATTTACCTCATGCTGAGGAGCCGCGTAGCGGCGTCTCGAAGCAGGGCGGCTGGGCCACAGATTCTGAGTTCAATACTACTCGCTGGCTAACTCGCCCTCAGGTAACGCCACCGCCCGGTCCGCCGCAAACGCCACGCGGGCGCCTTCGCCCTGGCGAAGGGTCGGGACACTACCGTCGTTAGTCATGGTAAGCGCGATGTTCTTTCGTCCATCACCCTTCAGATAGAGGTGGCGGACGGACCCTTCGAACGCTTCGCTGGTCACGGTTGACTCGATGATATTCTCAGTACTGCCGTTGGCCAACGCCAGGGCTTCCGGGCGGACGAACAGAATTGCCGAATCGCCCTGCTTCAGGCCTTGCCGGTTTCGACCACGCAAAGGGCCGAACGGTGAATCGATCACCGCATAGTCTTCTTCCGCTTTCGTCACCCGGCCGTGGAATGCATTGTTTTCGCCCACGAAAGAGGCAACAAAGGCGGTGGCNGGGCTGTCATAGATGGTNGTGCTATCGCTGATCTGCTGGATGACGCCCTGGCTCATNACGGCGACACGGTCGGACATGGTCAGCGCTTCGCCTTGATCGTGCGTGATATAGATGAAGGTGATCCCCACGCGCCGCTGAATCGCCCGCAACTCGGCCCGCATGTGCTGGCGCAGTTTCAGGTCGAGGGCGGACAATGGCTCGTCCAACAACAGCACACTCGGCTCGACCGCCAGGGCCCGGGCAATGGCGACCCGCTGTTTCTGGCCGCCGGACAGGGCATTAACCTGCTTATCGCCCTGGCCCGATAGCGCGATCAAGTCGAGCAGATCGTCGGCTCGCTTCCGCCGGTCCGCCTTGCTCACGCCGCGGACCTCGAGCCCAAAGGCGATGTTGTCGGCCACGCTCATCAACGGGAAGAGCGCCAGGTTCTGAAAGATCAGGGCCGTGGGCCGCTTATTCGGGCCGATGCCGCTCATATCCTGGCCGCCGATGCGCACGGCACCTTCGCTGGGCTCGAGAAATCCCGAGATGGCGCGCAAAATCGTTGTCTTGCCGCAGCCGGAGGGCCCCAGAAAGCTGAAAAACTCACCTTCCTCGATACTTAGGTTGGCATCGCCAACCGCGGTGAAGTCCCCGAAACGGATCGTTATGTGGTCGAGCTCGACGCCAGCACTCATATCGTGTCTGCCTCCCCATGGCGGCTTGTCATTGGGACCAGCGAAAACGCGCGGGCTAAGCCAGCCTAGCCGCGTTTCACGACAGATCCATGCACATTATGATACAGCTTTCCGGCCACGGGAAGGCCGGTGATACCGTGCGGCCTGGTTCAGTCTTGATGGCGGCCGTAGTAGAGGGCGACGGTGTGCTTCGCCTCGGCAAAGAAAAGCCATCTTGCCATGACCACGCCAAGGCTGGCCGCCAGGGCGGCGACGAGGACCCGGGTCGCATCGGCGGCGGACGGTCCGCCTTGCCCTAGCGCGAGGAAGGCCAGTGGCCACCCCAGGCCAAAGAACACAGCCAGATTGCGCAGTCGGGTGGCATGCTTGCGGGCGATGCGGTAGCCCATCTCGCGCAGCAGATAGTTGTCTTCCGTATGCGGGGCCTCCAATGCCTGGACACGGCCCAGGTGGCCCAGACCCGTGGCACTTTCCGCTGTGCTTGCGGGCGCGGTCCGGCGCATAGCGCGCCAGTAGCCCACCTTAAGACCCCAGGCGAGGAGAAGGGAGCCGGCGGCCACCCAGTCGGCCCACGCGGCGCCGACGCCGAACAGGTGCATTAGCGCGGCAAGCCAAATGGCCCCGGTCGCCAAGGCAAAGGCGCTGAACAGGGCCGGGACCCAGGGCGTGTACCACTGCGGGATAGTCTTGAGCGATGCATAGATCATGCCTGTGCAGGCAATGGTCGCGGCTGCGCTGATGGCTGTCAGCAAGGCAGAAGCGGCCCAAGCACCGCCAGCGGTTTGCCAAACCACCCAACCCAGGGCAAACGGTGCGGTCACGGCGTAGGTCACCAGCGCCGCCACGCCCTCCCGCGACAGCCAGGAACTGCGCCACTGGCTCAGGGCCCGCCAGGCGCGCTCCGGATGCCCCAGATGATAGGTGGAGGCGGCCAAGCCAATAGTGATCAAACCGAGGGCCAGGCCCAACGCGGCAACGCCGAACCATCGCTCAATGGGCAAGAAGCCGAAAGGTGCGGCAACGCCCAGAAGGAACAAAAGGCCATATCCCGCCCCAGCGGCGGTGGTAAAGACGACCAGGGACGGGGCGGGGTGCACCTGCGAATTATCCTCAAGTTGTCGGATTTAGAATGCCAAGGCGGTCATGCCAGATTCCGGCTCTTCAGGCCAGACTCGTTACCTACGTGATGAGTGCTCGGATCAAACCCAGGCTGGCCANCGCCATTAGTAGCAGCAAGGTAAACCGCCGGAATGATTCGGGCGAGGCCTTCAGAAATTGGCGGTTGCCGANGGCGACACCGGCCACCAGGGGAATGGCAAACAACGCCGCTCGCAGCGNCACATCGNCCGTAACCAGGTCGTTGGCGGCGGCGACACCGGTGCCGTAGATATCGCCAAGCATGAGGTAGACGATCAAAGTCGCCCGCGACACGGCCGCGCCTGTGGCGGTGGAGAGCAGGAATAGCACCACCGGCAGGCCACCGACGGCGGCAACCCCATTCGCCAGCCCGGAGATGGTGCCCGTGCCAAAGATATGCCCCCGTCTCGGTGCGCCGCGAAAGCGGTAGCCGAACCAGATGAGCAGGCTGGCGCCGAGCACCAGGACGGAGATGACGACACGCATGGGATCGGCCGGCAGGCGCGCCAGCAGCGCCATGCCCAGCGGCATCCCCAGGACCGCGCCGGCGGAGAGCCATCCCACCAGGCGCCAGGCCACCGCGCCCCACACCTGGGTGAGCAGACCCAAGCTGGCGGCGATCTCCAGGAGTAGGGCGATCGGCACCACCTCGGCCGGCGGCAGGATCAGACCAAGACCGGTGACCATGATGGCCGAGGCGCCGAAGCCGCTGTATCCGCGCACCACGGCGGCGACAAAGACTACCAACAGCGCATACGCCAGCCCGCCGCCATCCAATCCGGCGATCGAAAAGGAGGTCACCGCGTCCAATTACCGCAGCTCCAGGAAAATCCGACATTGACGCGTCTTGGCCATGTACCGATACATCATCCTTGATTTCTGACCAATGAGTGGACCCGTAGCCTAGGTGCGCTAGGATATGCGCTTCGACATTTATGGTAGATACCAGTTGGAGGTCGTTCGCAAAAACGACACGTGGGTCGTCTATCGCACGGCCGATGGCAAGCGGCGCCGGGAGACCGGCTTGGTGATCCCGTCATGGGTCCCGGCTGCCGACGTGCCAACTTACCTGGACGACCTGCTGCATGAGTTGGCGCATCCAGGAGCGACCATACGGCGTCTCGACTGACGCGGAGATGCATTGAGCTATACGGAATAACGCGACAACAAGGAATGGGTGATCGGGAATGAGCAAAATTGCCTTTATCGGCCTGGGCGTTATGGGCTACCCCATGGCCGGCCATCTGCAAAAGGGCGGCCACCAAGTGACCGTCTACAATCGAACGGCAGCCAAGGCCGATACCTGGGTCAAGGAGTTCGGTGGAGCCAAGGCGCCGACGCCGCGCGCGGCGGCCGAGGGGGTCGACATCGCCTTCACCATGGTCGGCAACGACGACGATCTACGCAGTGTCGCCCTGGGGGACGATGGTGCGCTTGCCGGTCTGAAATCGGGTGCCATCCTGGTCGATCACACCACCGCTTCGGCGGAGGTGGCGCGCGAGCTGTTCGCGCTCGCCAAGGACAAAGGCATCGCCGCCATCGACGCGCCGGTCTCCGGCGGGCAAGCGGGCGCTGAGAACGGGGCGCTTACCGTCATGTGCGGCGGCGAGCAGGCGCCTTTCGACAAGGTCAAGCCGGTCGTCGACGCCTATGCGAAGGCATGCATCCTGCTCGGGCCGGCCGGCGCCGGGCAGTTGACCAAGATGGTCAACCAGCTCTGCATTGCTGGATTGATCCAGGGCTTGGCCGAGGGCATGAACTTCGGCATGAAGGCCGGTCTAGACATGGAAAAGGTGATCGCCGTGATCTCCAAGGGAGCGGCACAATCCTGGCAAATGGATAACCGCGCGGCGACCATGTGCGAAGGCAAGTTCGATTTCGGCTTCGCCGTCGATTGGATGCGCAAGGACTTGGGAATTTGCCTCGCCGAGGCCCGGCGCAACAACGCCCGCCTGCCGGTCGCTGCCCTGGTTGACCAGTTCTATGCCCATGTCCAGGCACGAGGCGGCAACCGCTGGGATACCTCCAGCGTCATGCAGCTGTTGGCGAACGACTAGTGTGATGGTTCCGAATTTCGTCACATTAACTGTGCCGAATTTCGGAGGCTGAATCACACTTAGGTCACATACCCATTATGTCGTCATCCCGGACTCGACCCCGGATTTAATCCGGGGTCAGTGATCCGGGATCTTCGGTGAGGGCCGGACTCGGGCACCCCGAAGATCCCGGATCGTAAGGCTCGCATACCGGAAATCGGCTGATTTCCGGGCTCACCTAACGTCCGGGATGACGATTTTCCATTTATGAGTCGATGACCTAGACACAAAAAGGACCGCTAGTCCTCGTCGGCTTTGGCCATTTGCCAACCCGCCTCCATCTCGTCGAGGGAGGCTTCGTTCAGGCCATGGCCCTGGGCGGCCAGGTTGCTTTCGATATGCCGGAAGCGGCGTTCAAATTTCGCGTTCGCACGACGCAGGGCCGTCTCGGCGTCGACATTGAGATGGCGCGCCAGGTTTGTCACGGCGAAGAACAGGTCGCCGAGCTCATCTTCCAAGCGGTCGTCAGGGCCGTCGCGTGCAATCTCATGGCGCAGCTCGGCTAGCTCCTCGTCGATTTTGGCCAGCACGGGCTCGAGTGTGGGCCAGTCGAAGCCGACGCGGGCCGCGCGGCGCTGAAGAGCCAGGGCCCGGCTGAGCGCCGGCAAGGCAACCGTGACACCGTCAAGGATGCTTGCCGGGCCGCCGTCTTTCCGCGCCTTGCCGGCGCGCTCCGCCGCCTTGTGCGCCTCCCATGACTGGGTCTGCGCCGCCGCCGAGGCGACGACTGCCTCTGCGAAAACGTGCGGATGCCGGCGGACCATCTTGTCGGCGATGGCCTCGGCCACCGCGTCGAAGTCGAACAGGCCGTCCTCCTCGGCCATGCGAGCGTGGAAGACGACCTGTAGCAGCAGGTCCCCAAGCTCCTCCTTGAGGTCCTCCATATCGCCCCGCTCGATGGCGTCCGCGACCTCGTAGGCTTCTTCAATGGTGTAGGGGGCAATGCTGCGGAAGGTCTGCTCAAGGTCCCAGGGGCAGCCGCCGGTCGGATCGCGCAGCTTGGCCATTATGGTTAACAAATGCTTAATGGCGCTCGTTGGTGTAGCAGAGGAGGGGGGATCGGCCATGGCGCCGGAGAGCATACCCGAGCGGCGCGAGAGCCGTAAAGGCGGCACGCTGGAAACCGAGGGTTAAGCTACTTGTATTATATACGTTAACCTGTTGCACAAGCCTGTCGTCCATTTTAGTCTTTTAGGTTATCTTATGATCGGGCCTTGATGATTTGACATTCTTGGCGTATTTCACCGCGACTAGGCGTCCTGGCGCGCCGGTCGGCCGCGGGTCACAGCGCCAGTGCCGCCACGAGTCAGAGCCTAACCGTGGCAGATGCGAAGTTGTGCCAGCGCCCGTAAGAAGAACGCCAGCGCTCGCAAGGAGAACGAATGACTGACACGCCCGAGGCCACGGACCGCGACTCTGAGGTGGCGCCGCGCATTGTCGTCGTCGGCGTCGGTGGCGCGGGCGGCAACGCGGTCAACAACATGATCGAGTCGAAGTTGGCGGGGGTCGAATTCCTGGTCGCCAATACCGACGCACAGGCGCTCCATCAATCGCTGTGTGAGCGCTGTGTCCAGCTTGGCCGCGGAATCACCCAGGGGCTAGGGGCGGGCTCGGATCCGGAGATCGGCCGCGCCGCCGCCGAGGAGGAGCTTGAGGAGATTATGGCTGCCCTCGAGGGTGCCAATATGGTCTTCATCACGGCCGGTATGGGTGGCGGCACAGGGACGGGTGCGGCGCCGGTGATCGCCCGTGCCGCCCGTGAAGCCGGCATTCTGTCCGTTGGTGTGGTGACCAAACCATTCCAGTTCGAGGGTGCCCGGCGCCTGCGTATGGCCGAAGCGGGAATCAACGAGCTGACCGAGCATGTCGATACCCTGATCGTCATTCCTAACCAGAACCTATTCCGTATCGCCAACGAGAAGACCACTTTCGCCGATGCCTTCAAGATGGCGGATCGCGTGCTGCACTCCGGCGTGCGCGGGGTCACGGATCTGATGATCATGCCCGGTTTGATCAACCTCGATTTCGCCGACATCCGATCGGTCATGACCGAAATGGGCAAGGCGATCATGGGCACGGGCGAGGGCGATGGGGAACGGCGGGCGCTGGCGGCTGCCGAGGCGGCGATCTCCAATCCGTTGCTTGACGATGTGTCCATGAAGGGCGCCCGTGGCGTCCTCATCAATATCACCGGTGGCCTGGACCTGACTTTGTTCGAGGTCGATCAGGCGGCCAATCGCAT
>JGI24023J19991_10003745_pt1 | contig 10595 bp, 11 predicted proteins | sample Cruoilmetagenom1_FD_19991 | JGI IMG/M metagenome (IMG submission 19991)
TCAGAACTAGTAGAGTTAAACTTAATGTTTACGGGTGAGAAGATCTTTGATGGTATGGACATATCTATGCGTGCTAAGGATGCGGAAAAATGGTTTGGTGTGAACCCGCCGGATTTATCCCTTATAGCAAGGTCGCGAGGAGCAGACTGGCTTTATACGTATTTAAAAAGTTTCTATGTCGATGCTAGTCGTCCATTTGGCGTTAATAATACATTGTTCCCTATGGTTGGCATGCCGCATGTATTAGCTGACTTGCAAGGCTTACAAGAACCTGTTTATATTGATGTAGAAAGGGAAGATGGTAGTGTAAAGCAAGTAATCGAAAAGCTTGAAATTTCTCAAGCTGGTAAAATGACACCTCGTGAATATGATAAAGCGATGAATGACTTGGTTAACTTTATGGTTTATATGAGTGAACCTGCGCAAATGGAGCGTAAGGCAATGGGGTGGAAAGTGCTGGCGTTTATATTGTTGATGATCGTCATTTTTTACTATCTTAAAAAAGAGTACTGGAAAGATATTCACTAAGCAGTATTCTTTAAAACACATACTAAGAGCCATGTGATACTTCATGTGGCTCTTTTTCTAATTTAAAAAGGCTAATTATGTTAAATGCATTAAATCGAAAATCTATCATGACGTTATTCGCAGACCCTCTCTGTCACTATAGTCATCGTACTCGGTTTGTTATGAGTGAAAAGAATGCATCTGCCGAAATAGAATTTATAGAAGCTAAAGACTTTCCTGAAGACTTACATGAATTGAACCCATATGGCACATTACCAATTCTGATTGATAGAGACCTGTCTTTATTTAATTCAAGAATTATTATGGAATACTTAGATGAGCGGTTTCCTCATCCTCCGTTGTACCCAATTGACCCTGTTTCTAGGGCGAGATCACGCCTACTAATACACAGAATAGACCAAGATTGGTACACGTTAATGGACGATATAATTAATGCAGGTGAAAAGAAAGCAGCAAAAGCTCGTAAACTATTACGTGAAAACCTAATTGCAGCTATTCCTTTATTCACAGCAAATAAGTATTTTCTTAGTGATGAGTTTTCGTTAGTTGATGCAGTCTTAGCGCCATTATTATGGCGTTTACCTATGTACGGTATTGATTTGCCGCCTGAAGCTAAAGCTGTATTGGATTATACAAAATTAGTGACTTCTCGTGAAATGTTCCAAGAAAGCATGAGTGATGCAGAGCGTGATTTATACGAAAGCCATTCATTGCTAACCGCGTAGATTAAGTGACACCTCTTAAGCCATATTTAGTTCGTGCTCTTCATGAGTGGATTCTAGATAACGGCTATACACCTTATATTCTAGTTGATACAACTATAGATGGTGTAACTGTACCTAAAGACTATATATCAGATAATAAAATTATCCTGAATACGCATCCAGATGCAATACAGAATTGGTATTTAGAAAATGACGCATTGTCGTTTTCAGCTAGGTTTTCTGGAAAAGAAGAAAATTTATTTGTTCCTATTAATGCAGTTTTGGCAACTTATGCAAAAGAAAATGGTAAGGGGATGATGTTTGATGAGCACTTTGAGGATGATCTCCCCCCAGATCCACCTGATGTAGTAACGACGACTAAGAATAAAAGGCCGGCGTTGAAGATTGTCAAATAATTATCTATTTAATCTACAAAATGAACTTTTAACGTTCGATAGCATCCTACTTTTAACTTTAAATATAAACCTAACATTTCAAAATAAAATGACAAAAGAAAAAAAATATATATTAGCCTTTTTCTCACTTTTTTTAATATCATGTTTGTTTTTTTTCGATGTGGTTCGAATTGATATGGAAGATAAATCTCGTTTGTTTCCTGTATATGAGTCTGGTCAGCCAGCAGAAATGGGGACAATTGAAGAAAAACTAGGTGCAGTTCAAGTAGCGCTTTGTAGTAGCTCTAAATCAGGTGAGAAAGCTGTGAAAGCGCATGGACTCATGATACTAAGAAAGCAAGCAGATGATATGGGTGGCAATGGTGTTGTTGATGTTACAACCGATTATGGCCCTCACAAGGATATAGATGAAAACTGTGGATATGGCGTTTTTGTTAGTGGAAATGCGGTTGTTTTTGCTGAATAGCATTTAATAAATTTGCTGCAAATAAGCATAGGTTTAAGTCGGTGTTTATTAGGAGATGCAGTACGGTATGACGGTAAAAGTAAGTATTCTGAGTCATGTGCTGACGTATTAAGTAAAACCTTTACATTACACCCCATATGTCCTGAAGTAGAAGCGGGGTTTTCAATTCCAAGACCCGCTGTAGAGCTTGTTCAATATAAAAGTAGAGTTAAAGTCATTGCTAGAGATGATAAACAGCTTGATGTCACTGAGCAGTTAAACAATTATTGCGCGAACAAGGTTTTATCGCTCGGTTTTTTATCAGGGTATATTTTCACACCACGTTCACCTAGTTGTGGTTTTGGCTCTACGCCAATAAAGTCTATTAATGGAGGTTTTTTATCTCTCAACTCAGGTGTTTTTGCGCAAGCGCTTATTAATAAATACCCCACTTTACCGATGATAGAGGAACCAAACCTATCTAACCTATCGGCAATGTTACATTTTCAGTTACAGGTACTAAGTTATTATTTGATGCATCATGTAAACACCTTGAAAACTAATGCATATTTAATTAAAGAAAAGACAACGATAGGCGTTGCTCTTCAGCGAGAGACATCCACAGCTAATAAAATGTCGGCAGTTAATAAATTATTCCGTAAGATGAATGCACAACAATTACACGAGCAATTAATGATGTTAAGGGCTGTATTAAATGACAGGTAGCGAATCACTTATTGATGTATTTAATAAGACCGCAAAAATATATGCTGATGAAGTTGCTGTTATAGAAGAGAGTAGATGCTATTCATTTGCCGATATGAAAGTATTGTCTGACAATATCGCTGTTTACTTGGCGTCAAAAGGGGTAAATAAAGGCGATAGGATTGCATTATATTGTATTAATAGTGCTAATTTTGCTATTGCATATATGGGGATAGTAAAAGCAGGGGCAGTAGTTGTGCCGATAAACTTGTTACAAAAACCATCTGAAATTGCCTATGTTTTAGACGATGCGGAAGTATCGGGTTTATTTTATCACGAGTTATTTCAAGTAAATGTTGATGCGCTGTCTAATTTAATTAACCAAGATATCTTCAAGGTTTGTATAGACAGCCATGCCGATATGTCATCTGCTTGGAATAATTTATTGGCTACTCCTGGTGTTCCTGCAAAGATAGAAGTTGATGCTGTGAACGATCTAGCAGCTATTTTATATACCTCGGGTACAACCGGTAAACCCAAGGGTGCGATGTTATCGCACCAAAATCTTGTGACTAATACGGCCAGTGTGTTTGAAGCAATGAAGTGGCAAGCTGGTAAAGAAGTTGTTGCATTGGTATTACCTATGTTCCATGCGTTTGCAGCAACAGTGGGCATGTTGACGCCACTAACTCACGGTTGTAGCTTTGTACCTATTCCAAAATTTGATCCCGACAATTTGCTCACTATCATCGAGCAATCACAATCAACAGTATTTCTGGCCGTACCTAGTATGTATAACGTTTTGCTGAACACAAAAGATGAAAAGACGACTAGATTCTCATCGATCAGACTTTGCGTGTCAGGAGGTGCCTCTATGCCTGTTGATGTAATGACGCGTTTTGAAGAAAAGTTTGGATTGCCTATCTATGAAGGTGATGGACCAACAGAATGTTCCCCCGTGACATGTGTTAACCCGGTTGGCGGTATTAGAAAGGTCGGAACGGTCGGTTTGCCTGTACCTAATGTAGAAATGAAAATATTAGATGAAGATGGAAAAGAATTACCGTTAGGAGAGATAGGTGAAATCGCTGTGCGAGGTGCGAGCGTGATGAAAGGGTATTGGAGATTAGCTGAAGAGACTAAAGCGTCGTTTTATAAAGATTGGTTTTTAACTGGTGATTTGGGTAATGAGGATGAAGACGGTTATTTCAGTATTTTAGATCGTAAAAAAGACATGGTTATAGTCAATGGTATGAATGTCTATCCGCGTATTATCGAAGAAGTACTTTATCGTTTTGATGCTGTTTTAGAGGCTGCAGTGATAGGCCACATTGATAAAACACATGGTGAAATACCAGTGGCCTATATTGTTTTAAAAAATGGTTGTGAAGCAGATTCTGCGGATATACGTTCTTGGTGTCGCCAACATTTGGGTAACTATGAAGTGCCACGAAAAGTTATTTTCTTGAAGGAATTGCCCAAAAATGCTGCGGGTAAAATTGTTAAACGAGTTCTTAATAAACAAGGTGAAGTTGAACGAGGCGTCACTTAACCTATATGTTACTTGAGCCTATCGATAAAGATTATTGGTGTGATGTTGATGTGCTAACCGTTTGGCAAGCAGCTTTTGCTATGTGCAATATTGAACCGTGGGACGAGCCGATATCAAGTAATGCAAAGCCACCACAGCAAATAGAAAAAATGCGTGTGAATTTGTTGGGACATATCCCGCACTACAAAACAAACCAAATATTTTCGCAGAGTGGTTGGTCCTGTAAAACTCAACGGCCTGTACAACTATCAGGGCTTTATTTTAGCCATTCTTCATTACTGGCTTGGGCCAAAACTAGTTTTTCAAATAATGATTTTCCTGCTTTTTTAACCATTTAAACTGACATGGTTAGCTTGGCATTTGCAATGTAACCTTTTGTTTTCGAGCCCGCTTATTAGCTACCATTACTGGTGCACATTGGTGTTCATCGTTATAAATAACAAGGCACTCTAGGCATTGAATACACTCACTGTAGTCGACGGCGCCAGTTTTAGGAATAGCCTTAATTTCACAACGCACTGTACAAACCTGGCAAGGTTTACCGCAGTCATCACGCCGATCTAGCCACTTAAATATATGGAAGCGCCCGAGGATTGCTAACCCCGCGCCTAAGGGGCAAATGTAACGGCAGTAAAATTTATGAATAAACATGCCTAATAGAAGCAAACCAACGGCAAAGGCAACAAAGTACCACTCACGGTCAAACACTAAGGTGATGCTCGTTTTAAACGGCTCAATTTCCGACAGGGTTTGGGCTAATCCTAAGTCAAAGAAACAAAGAATAGATAGACCCGCGATGATCAGGTATTTTAATTTTTGTAAAACACGGTGAGCAGGTTCTTTTATTTTTATTTGTGGAAATCTTAAAAGTTTTCCAAACCACGCCAAGATTTCTTGTAGTGCGCCAAATGGACATAGCCATCCGCAGAATACACCGCGGCCCCAAATAAACAAGGTAACGAAGGTGTACGCCCAAATAATAAAGAGCACAGGGTCGAGTAGAAATACATCAAATTTAAAACCATCGCGTAACGATAAAAGAACTGTATAAATGTTCACAACAGATAGTTGGCCTTGCGCGTAAAAACCAATGAAAAAGACGGTGAAGAACATAAATACCCAACGGCCATACTTAATGACCTTGGGGTATTTTGATAAGGCGCGTTGCTTAACAAAAATTAAGGTTAATAGAACTAATGAAAATAAGGTGATAGCAATTTCGATAACACGAGATTTCCATAAACGCTTCCATATAGGGATACGTTTTTCTTCTATGATTTCTGGTTTGTAAAATAATTCAGCAGGGAATTGATGCGAACTTTTTTGATTGATGTTGTCGCCTAATAAATGATTTTGTCTTAAATCGAAATTAAGTTGAATTGTTAGCTTCTGTGCAGGGTCGTAGCCAGCATTACCCTTAATTTTTAGCAGTCTTAGATTAGGTAAATCTGGCACAGTACTCGGTGGGTTTTTATCGAAAAATCTAAAAAATGCTATGTCACGAATTAATAAAGGTAACTCATTTTGATACAAAGACATTCTTGTGGGTATTTTTCCTGGCCTAAAATCATCTTCTAAAAAACTATATGGGCCATCTGACATCACGCCAACAATATGCTCACCTGGTTTAAGTGAGGCCATGAGACGGGCATAATCTTCTTCACCCAATATATTCTTGCCAATCATAGGTGCGTTTAAATAGGCGTAATATACATCTGATATTATTTTAATATCAGTGTCCTCGAAACCATAACCTGGGTAGTCTGTTAGTTCTCTATCTAAGGCTATTTCGAGTTGTTCACGTGTGATTTTCCAGCGTGCTACAAGATTTTTATCTAATAGTTCACCCCATTCTAAAGGTTCATACAATTCCATTTTAGGTAAGGAAGATGTTGTTTGAACAAACTTGCCTAACACTTTGCGTGCAACTTCTAAAGAAGCCGTTAATAACGTGTCATTGGCAGCAATAACGGATACAGTGGCTTTGGTAACGCCATCAAAAATAGCACTTCCTTCTCCAGCTGCTGATGTAGAGCGCGAACGACTACTATCAACAATAATCCGTTCTGAAACACTATGCCCTGGGTATTGTTTAAGAAATTTATCGAGGGCTTCAGGTCCAAGGCCGTGCATAAATATTGGCTCATGTTGAAATAGTACGCGGACACCCATTATTTTACCGTCGTTATCAATGCCAATTAATAGATTGATGATATCGCCTGCAAAACCTTGGATTCGAATAAAATCTTTACTTTCAAAAGCATAGCCAACATGGTGTACCGCAGAATACACAGGCCAAACATGAGTTGTTTTATCTTTTTTATCAATACGAGTAGCGGTTGAGAAAATACTCTTAATGGCTTTTTCTGCCACTTCATCTGTTATGAAATCGTCAGCGAAGGGGTTAACGCCTGTATCAACAAATTCCTTTGCGATAGTTAACGACGAAAAACTATTCATTAAGCAAAAGATGAGTGCTAAAAAAAAATTATTATTACTGTTATTAAGCATGCATGAATATAATTGGTGTTGGGTAGGCTAATGCCCGTCAGTCGAATAGGTATAATAGCAAAATAGCGATAACATTACTTTATTGGAGGCACTGATGAGCAAACAAGACTTTACCCATAAAACGACAATACCCGTACGTTGGGGCGATGCTGATATTTTTGGCCATGTTAATAATGTTCAATACATACGGTATTTGGAATCTGCCCGCGTTGCATATTGTGATGAGGTATTGGATTTGCCCTTAATAGCAGACATGAAAGTAGGGTGGTTGTTAGCTGATATCCAATGTGCTTTTCTTCAACAAGTGCATTACCCAGAAAATTTAAAGGTTGTGACTCGCATAAGTAAAGTTGGGAATAAAAGCGCGGATGTTCTTGCTGAAATATATCGTGAAGCTGAAGATACGCCAGTTATTACTAGTCGAGGGGTAATGGTTTGGTTCGATTTTGAACGTCAACAAACCGCTCTAATCCCCGAGGCTATAAGATTAAAAGTGGCATCTTATGAGACATCAGTCGAAGGACTATAGGCAGCATGTCTAAGAAACGCGTATTGTTATCTTGGAGTAGCGGAAAAGACAGCGCATGGACGCTTTACCAACTACAGCAAGACAATGATGTTGAACTAATTGGTCTGATTACTACGGTTAATGAAACACATCAACGCGTTGCCATGCACGCGGTTCGCGTAGCATTATTAAACCAGCAAGCGGAAGCAACTGGTTTGCCATTACACCTTGTTTCCATTCCTCACCCTTGTAGTAACGAGTTATACAACCAAGCGATGAATCGTTTTTTCGACAGCATTAAAGGGCAGGGGATAACGCACATGGCCTTTGGTGATTTGTACTTAGAAGATATTCGCCAATACCGTGTGGATGCTTTAAAAAATACGGGACTGGAGCCGTTATTTCCACTGTGGTTAAAACCAACCGACAAACTAGCAAAAGTGATGCTGGATGCTGGGCTAAAAACACGGGTTACGTGTGTAGACCCAAAACAATTACCTGCCAGCTTTTGTGGCCGAGAATTTACTCAACAATTCCTAAACGACTTGCCAGAAGGCGTTGACCCTTGTGGTGAAAATGGCGAGTTCCATAGCTTTGCCTATGCAGGACCGATGTTTAAACACGACATCAGGATAAGTTCTGGGGAAATTGTGGAGCGTGAAGGTTTTGTATTTGCTGATTTACTGCCAGAAGGCACCACCGCATGAACAGCTTACACTTCGACAACCAGTTTATTAAACAGTTACCGGCTGATAAGGTAGAAGAAAATTATCCACGGCAAGTTCAGGGTGCATGTTATTCATGGGTAAAGCCCAAACACATGCAAGCGCCTGCCATGGTGGCGTATTCAACAGAAGCGGCTGCATTGCTCGGTTTAACAAAACAGGATTGCCAGTCCGAAGAATTTCTAAATAGCTTTTCTGGTAATAAACAAATCGAGGGCATGAAGCCGTATGCCACTTGTTACGGTGGGCACCAGTTTGGCAATTGGGCTGGGCAGTTGGGTGATGGCCGTGCTATTAACCTAGGTGAAATAATCAACCAGCAAGATGAGCGTTGGGCATTGCAGCTAAAAGGGGCAGGGCCAACACCTTACTCAAGAACCGCCGATGGCTTGGCAGTGCTACGGTCATCTATTCGCGAATTTTTATGCAGCGAAGCAATGCATCATCTTGGTGTGCCAACAACACGCGCTTTAAGCTTAATGACGACTGGTGAAAATGTTGTGCGAGATGTTATGTATGATGGCAATCCATCACCTGAGCCAGGCGCAGTGGTGTGCCGAATAGCACCATCATTTACGCGTTTTGGACACTTTCAATATTACGCACAACAAGAAGGCGATTTGTTAAAAAAATTCGTCGACTACACCATCACAACGGACTTTCCGCACCTTATTAACGAAAAGTCACCACTGGGTATAGGAACATACCTTAAATGGTTTGAGGAAATCAGTACATTAACATGTGACATGGTGGTTGAATGGATGCGTGTTGGATTCGTTCACGGTGTAATGAATACCGATAATATGTCAATTCTTGGCCTAACGATTGATTATGGCCCTTACGGTTGGCTAGAATCGTATGATGCCGATTGGACACCTAATACTACTGATTCTCAACATCATCGTTACGCGTTTGGGCAGCAAGCACAAATCGCTCACTGGAACTTGTATCAACTAGCCAATGCAATTTATCCACTAATAAACGAAGTAACGCCGCTTGAAAAAATCCTAAATAACTATGCAGATCATTATGGAAAGCAATGGCTGATGATGATGACAAAAAAGTTGGGTTTCTCAAGTGTTAACAACGAAAACGATACTGAACTTGTAAAACAATTGCTCGCATGTTTTGGTCATAATGAAACCGATATGACAATATTCTTTAGGCAGCTCGCAAAGGTAGAGAGTCTTGAGAAATCGCTAAATATCGAGTTGGCTATAGAGTTATTAACGCCATCTTTTTATATGGATGAGCTATCAATAGGAGCCGAACAATCCTTGGTAGACTGGTTAACAAATTATTGGGAACGTCGTCTAAAAGACCCCATAACAGCAGAGCAACGAACAGCATTAATGAACAGTGTTAACCCTAAATACGTGCTTCGGAACTACCTTTCACAACTGGCTATAGACAAATCCGAACAGGGTGATCACAGTGGCGTTAACGAATTGTTAGAAGTATTAAAAACCCCCTATGATGAACAACCTGAGAAAGAACATTTGAACCAAAAAAGGCCAGATTGGGCAAAACATAAGGTGGGGTGTTCTATGTTGTCGTGCAGCTCTTAAGTAAGAAACGATTTTATGGCAATTAGTTCAACAATAAATAAAGTCTCCTTAAATATTTCAAATATGGATTCGAATTATTATGCAAACCATGAGTTGACGGTCGCACAACATCCATCGGAAAATAATCTTCGTTTTATGGTTCGGCTAATTGCATTTATAGCCAATGCCAATGAACGGCTTTTATTTACAAAAGGTTTATCAACAGATGACGAGCCAGAGCTTTGGCAAAAGTCACTAACGGATGAAATTGAATTATGGGTTGACTTAGGTCAGCCTGATGAAAAACGTATTCGTAAAGCCTGTGGACGTTCAAAACAGGTGGTTATCTATACCTATCATGAAGGCAAGGCAAGCGTTTGGTGGCAGCAAAAGTGCGAGAAACTGGCGCGATTTAAAAACCTCAAAGTTGTACATATTGCGGCTGACGGGGTGGATGTGATGGCAAATAGAACCATGGCGTTGCAGTGTAGTATCCAAGATGGAGAGATGTATTTGAGTGATGATGAATTGAATCAACTTGTGACATTGACACCATACAAATAGTTATCACTAAAGCGCTACTAATTCTTAAATAGGGCTGGCCATTAAACTGACGTTATTTAATCATCATGGATAATAGATGAGCGTCTATATTCGTCGTCAGGGAATACTCGGCCTGATGTAAGGCAAGAAAATATATGTTCGAAAACCTTACCTCGAACATTTTTGTTTGTTCCGGATAAAAAGTAAGAATGACCTTTCGGAAAGTCGTATTGGTTATTCACATCATCACAATCTACTTGATAGACATTACGAGGGGCTTTATCAATATTTTCTACGCCGCTATGGCCCAATCGGCGCGAGGCGATTTTGTTCTTTAGGTTGGAAGCCTTGCTCGCCCTTAACGCCAAATCATCTGAAGCATGGTAGACAATGACGTTGCGTGAAGCATGG
>JGI24023J19991_10003746_pt1 | contig 10592 bp, 11 predicted proteins | sample Cruoilmetagenom1_FD_19991 | JGI IMG/M metagenome (IMG submission 19991)
GGGATTTAAAACTCCATTTGAAGTGTTTATGAAAGCATTTTCAAAGAAAATGGCAGCATAATTTAGGTGTAAAAATTGCGGTTATTGTTTGAATTGGCGTATTAGTTCCCTTAAGTAATACAGGAACCCTAGTCCCATCCATTTTAAGAACTACAGCTTCATAAAGCTCTGCTGAGTCTAGTTGTATCTTTTTTTGTACTAATTCTTTTGATTCTTCTGCTATAAAATCTAAAGGATTCTTTCCTAAGGCATCTTCTTTTTTTTCTATCTTAAAAAGTTCTAATGCAGCTTTATTGAAGTCAATACATTTGTAATTTTGTGATACAATTATTGCTTCTATTGTACTATTTATTACACTTTCAACTTGATTGTAAGATTTTTCAAGTTTTCTTTCTTTTTTAATGAAGTAAAAAATAACTATTAAAATAATGAGAATAAACAATGCCAATTGGCTATTGAAGAAAGAAGATATCTCTAAATTATTTGCAAATAATGACGTATTAAGAACTATCAATACTGAAAAAAAAGTCTTAAATAATAGTTTCATAATTGTTTCTTTTAAATTTTATAATTGACAGTTTATCATAATAAAGCTAGAATAAATATAAAAAAATAAGTTATATATATAAATAAGCAAAATTTAAAATAAGAAATAAATTTACAATAATTCTTCTTGAGGAACTCCTATATAATTAGTTTAGTAGAGTTTATAAAATAAGTTATAATTATTTATAGCTTAAGTAAAATAGTGATAAAATAACTATATAGGATGATTAATATAAAATATTTAGGGGTTATATGAATATACTAAAGGGTATAAATAATAAAGAAATAGTAGAGATAATATTGAACAATAGTTATAACTCAGTTGTAATTACAGATGCAAATTTAGACTTACCTGGTCCAAAAATTGTATATGTGAATGAGGCTTTTGCTAAAAATACTGGTTATACATTAGAAGATTTAAAAGATAAAACACCAAGAATTTTTCAAGGTCANGAGACTAATCTTGAGCTTCTGAAAAATCTAAAGGAAAAGTGTAAAAAAGGTGAATTTTTTGTAGGAGAAACTGTTAACTATAGAAAAGATGGATCAAAATACTATGTTCAGTGGAATATTTCACCTATTAAAAATGATGCAGGGGAGATAGTATATTATATTTCGATTCAAAGAAATGTTACAAAAGAGATTGAAACTATTAAAACATTGCAGAAGATTTTAGATTTACAAAAAAATATTGTAATAGTAACAGATGGGAAAAAACTTTCTTATGTAAATGAATCTTTTAAAATCTTTTTTGATGTTAGTAGTATGGAAGATTTTTTAAAAATTGATGATTGTGTATGTAGCCGTTTTAGTGAAGAAAAAGGATTTTATTATAAAAAGACAGAAGATGAAAATTGGATTGAAAGTATTTTAAAATTACCTCACGAAGATAGGGTTGTCAGTATATTAGATAGACAATTGATACCACATGGATTTACAGTAAATATAAATCATTTTGGTGATGAGACTAGTATTATCACTTTTACGGATATTACATCAACAATTGGAGAAAAAGAGAGTTTTAAACATAAAGCTTATCATGATAATTTGAGTGGAGCATACAATAGAGAATTTTTATATATGCACTTTGAACATTATAAAGAAGAGGTTGAAAAATCAAATTCACAATTAGGATTAATTTTATTTGATATTGACTATTTTAAAATAGTCAATGATACTTATGGACATAATGTTGGGGATGATGTGATTAAAAAGATTGTGGATACAACTTTGAAGCAAATAAGGATTGATGACAATTTAATACGATGGGGTGGTGAAGAGTTTATCGTTATGACAAAAGCAGATAATATTAAAAATTTAGAAGCAATAGCAACTCATATTAAAAATAATATTGAAAAAGAAACTTTTACACCAGTGCCACAAGTAACTGCAAGTTTTGGAATTACACTAGGGATAAAAGCTGATAGTTTAGAGGCACTTGTAAAAAGAGCAGATGATGGATTGTATCAGGCAAAAAGAACAGGGCGTAATAAAGTGGTCGCAACAATTTTTCAATCGTAAACATTTTAGTTAAGCAGATTTTATTTATAAAAGATGTTAAAAGTGTAGTTAATAGGTATATAAATAATTATTGTCTATAATATTATAATAAATAAGTAAGGATACCAGTTGTTAAAAAAGCTTTATAAAAGTAGAATATTTGTAGTATTAACTTTTCTTATTATATCTTTTGGTATATATTTATTTATTGATTATTTAAAAAATAATGAAATAGAACAATATAAATTGGACACATATAGAGATAAGGTGTTGGAATCAAAAGTATATTTGCGTACTCTCATTAAAGAAAAACAAAATGCAACATTAACTATTGGGCTTGGACTATCTAGAAATAGTGATATTATCAATGCACTAAAAGACTCCTCAATAAATCCTACATTACTTAAAGATTATTCTAAAATGCTCAATCAAAATACAGATTTTAAGAATGTCTGGTTTCAACTTGTAACAAAAGATGGTATCTCAATTCAACGAAGTTGGACTGACTATAAAAATGATAAAATTTCTTTATCACGAAAAGATTTACAAAAAGTATTAATAGACAAGCAGATGTTAAATACAATAAGTATTGAAAAATTTAATATGACATTTAAAGTTATTGTTCCTGTATATGACGTAGATAATATTACTTTTTTAGGTATGGTTGAAGTAATTACCCACTTTAATTCAATTGCTAAAAATTTAGAAGAGAGAAAAATAAATACTATTGTATTAGCAGACAAAGTTTATAAAAAACAACTTACAAAAGCCTTGAGCAAAACTTTTATAGATGATTATTATGTAGTAAATTTAGATGCCAAAAAATATTTAATTCATTATTTACAAAAGTATGGAATGGATAATTATTTTAAAAACCTCATAGTAGATGATTTTTATATAGATTATGATCTTAATAGTGTGGTAAGTTATTATAAATTAATAGATAACGAGAATAATTTAATTTTAGGACATATTCTTCTTATTCAAAGTATCGACAAAATAGATATTAGTAAAATTTCATATATTAAATATATTCATAATATTTATCTTTTATTTTCAATTATTCTTTTAACTTTAGTATTTTATATTTTTAATGCAATAGAGATTAAAAATATAAATGGGAAATCATACTCCTTAAAAATATTTCTAACAATATTTGTTGTATATATTGCATCAGCTATTACTATATATCAAATTGTAAAAATAAAATATATGGGGGATATAGAAAATTATAAACAAACAGTTATTAATCAAACACTTTTGGAGTATAACTCAATTGTTCAAAAAAATAAGGATATTTCAGAGTTTATATATTTAGAGTTATTGAATAAAAATGATATTAAAAAAACATTTCAAAGCAGAGATAGAGAAAAACTTTATCAACTTTTATTAGATAAGTATAAATCATTAAAAATAAAATATAATTTACGACAGCTTCATTTTCATCTTCCTGATTCTACAAGTTTTTTACGAATGCATAAGCCAGAAGTTTATGGAGATGATTTAAAGGGAATTAGACAAAGTGTAGAGTATGTAAATAGTAGCTTAAAACCATTTTATGGTTTTGAAGAGGGGCGAATTTACAATGGTTTTAGATATGTATTTCCGCTTTTTGATAATCAGAATAATCATATTGGAAGTGTTGAGACAAGCTTCGGTATCAAAAGTTTTATAGATAACTATATGAATCTTTTTGAAACAAAAAGGGCAAATTTTTTAATTAGTAAAAAAGTTGTGCAAAAGAAAGTTTTTGAAAATCAACAATCAAATTACAAACAAAGTCCAGTTGAAGGTTTTTATTTTGATAGATTAATTATTGAAAAGCTTGAAACATCAACATCAAAAATTATGCAACATAAAGCTTCCAAAGAGATATTTAAAGAAATATCTCGAAAAATATTTCAAGGGAGTCCATTTTCAGTTCATTTTAGTAAAGTAAATGAATTAACAGTTATCATACCAATAGTTAATAAAATTAGTGGAGAGATTGTTGGGTCATTAAATGTTTCTAAAAGTGATAAATTTATTAAAAATAGACTTCAAGAATTTACACAACTTATAGTAATAATACTAATCGTACTTGGCTTTATTGTATTTTTTATGTATAGAGAATATTTATCAAAAATGAAAGCTAAAATAGAATCACAAAATAATCAAAAGATTTTAGATTCTCAAAATTCATTTATTGTTATTACTGATGGTGTTGTTATAAAAGAGTAAATAATACTTTTTTAGAGTTTTTTAAATACGATAACCTTGATGAATTTAAAAAAGAACATGACTGTATATGTGACTTTTTTCTTGAAGAAAAAGGGAAAAACTATCTTTTAAAAGAGATGGGGGAATTAAATTGGTTTGAATATATGAAACACAACCAAGATAAAACATTTCAGGTAAAAATTTTAGATAAGAATAAACAAGCGCATATATTTTATATTGAATTTGATGTAGAACATAAAATATATGATAATAATTTTATTATAACATTTATAGATATTACTCATTTAAGAAATGTAGAGAATCAACTTTTAGATTCTGAAAAAATGGCATCTTTAGGAAATATGATAGGAAATATAGCTCATCAATGGAGACAACCATTATCTATAATATCAACATGTGCAAGTGGTGTACATATGAAACAACAATATGGACTACTTCAAGATGGTGATATCGAAAAAAGTATGGATTATATAGTGCAAAATACACAATACTTATCTGAAACAATTGATACATTTAGAGACTTTATAAAAGAAAATGAAAATAAAGAAGTTAGTGAAACTAGTATCAATGAAGCTATTGGTTCTGTGTTAAAGATTATGGAAGCAACATTAAAAAACAATTATATAAATATTACTTTTAATGAAAATGGTAGTTTTACAAAACTCATGGCAAAAGGTGAGTTTGTACAAGTTATCACTAATTTAATTAATAACGCAAAAGATGTTTTAAAAGAGAGAAAAATTGAAAACCCACAAATAATAATAACTATTAAACAACAACACAATCACATTCTTATAACGGTAGAAGATAATGGTGGCGGAATTGATGAAGATATTATAAAAAATATTTTTGAGCCATATTTTACTACAAAACATAAGAGTATGGGTACCGGATTGGGATTATATATTTGTCATAAAATCGTCGTAGAGAGTTTTGAAGGTGATTTAAGTGTTCACAATACTTCAAGAGGTGCTGAATTTTCTATTACTATTCCTTTAGATAAATTAAATAAGTAATAATTTAGAGTAGATAAGTTAATATTTTGTAACAAGAAAGAAGCTATCATGAATATTTTTATAAATTTTTTTATACTATTATTAATAGTAGGAAATTCACTTTTTGCACAAGATTCAAAACTTGATAAAATTATAGAAAAAGGTACACTTAANTTTACATAGACCAACAGTTTTACCAGTACCCACTTTTGTTTTAGATTTGATTTTTAGTGAAGGTTCAAAAGTATTAACAGATGGACAAAGTGCAATTCCAAAAAGATTGTTAGATGCAGGTTTTGAGTTTAAGTATAAAAATATAGAAGATACTATAGAAAACTTAATAAATAAATAACTATTTTTATACAATAAGATAAAAAATATACGTAGTAAAAAATGAAATAATTGCACCATATCCAATAATAGCAGAACTAAGTCTTGGTGCAAGTCCTGCTGTACTTGCCATTGCACCTGCTGTTATCATAGGAGCCATTGCAGCTTCTAGTATAGATACTTTACTTGCAAGGTTATCCCAAGAAAAAATCATACAAATTATTATTGCTATTATAGGTGCAATTATGAGTTTTACTGTAAGTGCAATACTTAATGGGATAAGGTCATGTTTTGGCAATTTAAATTCTAACTGCAATCCAACGGCAACTAATGCAACTGGCACAACAGTAGCTGATAATGATATTAAAATAGACTCTATACTAGAAGGAAACTTTGTTTCTATAAAAAATAAAGAGATACAAAGTGCTATAAAAGGTGGGAAAGTTAGTACTTTATAAGTTATCATAGAGATAGTAATTTTACTTTTTGCACTGTAATACGCTGCTACAAATGTACCATAAGTAGCAAGTGCCAAAAAAATTCCTAATTGATCATACACCATAATATATGGTAAAGCATCAACTCCATAAAAAGCTTCAATAATCGGGATACCAAAAAAAGAACTATTTGTTAAAACGGCAACTAACATTAAAGCTCCAGTTATCTCTCTTGAAAAGTTTAATAATTTTGATAAAAAAAAGATAATAAATGCAGAAGAGATAATAATAGACCAAGAGATAATTATAGGTATTAAAATATCAAAAGATAAAGTTAGCTTTGGAATTTGTAAAAGTATCAAAGCTGGAAGGGAGATAAAAATTACAAATTTATTTAATATTGTAGCTGATTCATGAGGAAAAATATTAAACTTATTAAAACAAAAACCTATAAAAATAGTTAAAAATATTAAGAAAAAATTTTCCATTTTTGTATTGCCTTTTGGGATATAATAGAATCTTTGAAGTTCTGAAATGTTATTATACCATTAACATGATAACAAAAGACTCAATAGAAAACTTAAAAACTCACCTTGATGTTGTTGATATAATCTCTCAATTTATAGAGTTAAAAAAAAGTGGTGCAAACTTTAAAGCTTGTTGCCCTTTTCATGGGGAAGATACTCCATCTTTTGTAGTAAGTCCAGCTAAACAAATCTACCATTGTTTTGGATGTGGAGTAGGTGGTGATAGTATTAAGTTTGTGATGGAGTATGAAAAACTATCATACCCAGAAGCTATAGAAAAATTAGCTTCTATGACAAATGTCTCTTTGCAATATGATAATGATGGAAAAAAGGTTGACTTATCTATTATTACAAAGATAAATAATCATTACCAAAAATTATTAGTATATCATTCAAATGCGATGGATTATCTCAAAAGTAGAGGGGTTTCCTCCTCTTCCATTGAAAAGTTTGAGATTGGATATGCAAGTAGTTCTCAAGACACTATTAATTATCTCAAAACAAACTTTTTAAATCTTGCAGATGCAAAAGAGTTTGGAATCATTGACACTGGACAAAATGGTCTTTATGCAAGGTTTATAGATAGAATTACTTTTCCTATATATACAATAAATGGAAATAATGTAGGGTTTGGTGGCAGAACCATCACTGGGCATAATGCAAAATATGTAAATTCGCCACAAACAAAATTTTTTAATAAATCAAGATTGTTATATGGGTATCATATTGCAAAAGAGTTTATTTATAAACAAAAAACAGTTATTGTAACAGAAGGTTATCTTGATGTTGTGATGTTACACCAAGCAGGATTTACAAATACAGTTGCAACACTTGGAACAGCACTCACACAAGAACATCTTCCTCTTTTAAAAAGAGGAGAGCCTAAAATTATTGTTGCATATGATGGGGATAAAGCTGGATTAAATGCTGCGTATAAAGCTAGCTTATTGCTAAGTCATAGTAATTTTAACGGTGGAGTTGTTATTTTTAAAGAGGGACAAGATCCTGCTGATATGGTTGTAGCAAATAAAATGGATGAATTAAACTCTATGTTTTCAACTCCTCAACCTTTTATTCCCTTTGTGTGTGATTATATAATACAAAAATATAATTTGGAAAATCCACAAGAGAAACAACAAGCATTAAAAGAATCAAATGAATTTTTAAAAACATTAGATCCAATACTGCAAGAAGAGTATCAAAATTTAATTGCACGAAAACTTAATGTAAATTCTCAATTAGTACAAGTGCAACATTTTAATAACCAAAGAGTCAATCAAGTTAATCTAACTTCTATAAATATATCTGAGTTAAGCATTATTAAAACAATCCTTGATAATCCAACATTTTTAGATGTAGTCAAAAAAGAGCTTCAACCAGATATGTTTGAAACGCATGCAAATGAGTATCATATGTTGTTAGAAGATATAAATGACTCAAATTTACATGGACTAATGTTAAATGAGCATATAATCTCTTACACTAAAGAGGAGTTTGAAAATCAACTAAAAATTTTATTGGTACCTTATTATAAAAAAAGATTACAACAACTAAAATTTGATGAAACTATAGATTTTAAGATGAAAGCTAGAAAAACTATAGAACTAAAACATAAACTTATTGAATTAAATCAAAAAAAACTTATTTCTGTTTAAAAGAATTATTAATTGGTTTCGTGTATAATTGCAAAAACTATAATAATAAAAGAGGAAATTTATGGAATTATTACATTCAGATAGAGCACCAGCAGCAATTGGACCATATTCACAAGCAGTTAGAGTAAATGGTTTATTATATACATCAGGTCAAATAGCATTAAAGCTTAATGGTGAGATGATTGAAAATGATATAAAAAAACAAACACGACAAATATTTACAAATCTTCGTGCTATTTTGGAAGATAATCATACAACACTTGAAAATGTTGTTAAAATAAATATTTTTTTAACAGATATGAATGATTTTGGTGTAGTAAATGTAATAATGGCAGAAATTTTTGGACATCACAAGCCAGCACGAAGTACAATTCAAGTGTCAGGGTTACCTAAAAATGCGATGATTGAGATGGATTTAATAGCTACTGTTGCTGATTATCACTAAATAAATTCTCTTAAAGAAAGTTTAAAGTAAATTTGAGTATAATTCGCTTCATAAATTTTAAGAGGATAAGCTAATGTACGCAATTATCAAAACAGGTGGAAAACAATATAAAGTATCAGAGGGTGATATTCTAAATATTGATTTATTAAATAAAGCACCTAAAGAAACAGTAGAATTCACAGACATAATAGCTGTAAACGACGGTAAAGCATTAACAACTGGTGAAGCAGTAGCAAGTGCTAAAGTAACAGCTGAAGTTATCGTAGAAGGAAGAGACAAAAAAGTTGTTATCTTCAAAAAACGAAGAAGAAAAGATAGTAAAGTTAAAAGAGGTTTCAGAAGAAACTTCACAAAAGTTAAAATTACTAAAATAGCAGCATAAGGAATATAATATGGCTCACAAAAAAGGTCAAGGTAGTACTAATAATAATAGAGACTCAGCTGGTAGAAGACTAGGAGTTAAAAAATTTGGTGGAGAAGCAGTGTCGGCTGGTAACATCATTTTAAGACAAAGAGGTACAAAAGTACATGTAGGTGCTAATGTTGGAATTGGAAAAGATCACACAATTTATTCTTTAATAGACGGCGTTGTTAAGTTCGAACAAAAAGATAAAAAAAGAAAGAAAGTTTCTGTTTACGCTTCGTAATCAAACTTTTTTAATGACTTGAATTTAAAGGGTATTGAGGAATTTTCCTTGATACCCTTTTTTAATTAGATATAGTGCTAAATGTTAATAGAAATTTAACATTTAGCACTCAATACTTAACACTCTTAGGAGAATAATTATGTTTGTAGATAGTGCTAGTTTTAAAGTCCAATCTGGAAAAGGTGGAGCGGGATGTGTTTCATTTAGAAAAGAAAAATTTGTAATTCAAGGTGGACCAGATGGTGGAGATGGTGGAAGAGGCGGAGATGTTTACTTTGAAGTAGATAATAATACTGATACACTTTCAAACTATAAAGGGTGCCATAATGTAAAAGCAGACAATGGTCAACCAGGACTAGGGAGAAATTGTAGTGGAAAATCTGCAAAACCAATTGTATTAAAAGTACCACCTGGAACTATTGTAATTGATGAAGAAACAGAAGAAGTGTTATTTGATTTAACACAAGATAAACAAAAAGTTTTATTTCTTGAGGGTGGAAAAGGTGGTTTAGGAAATACTCACTTTAAAAATTCAAGAAATCAAACACCAACATATGCACAGCCAGGACTTATGGGTGAAAAGAGACTTGTAAGATTGGAGTTGAAACTTATTGCAGATGTTGGAGTTGTAGGGTATCCAAATGTTGGTAAATCAACATTAATATCAACTGTATCAAATGCAAAGCCACAAGTGGCAAACTACGAATTTACAACACTAACTCCAAAGCTAGGTGTTGTTGAGGTTGGAGATTATAACTCTTTTGTAGCAGCTGATATTCCAGGTATTATTGAAGGTGCAGCAGAAGGAAGAGGTCTTGGTATTGAGTTTTTAAAACATATTGAGAGAACAAAAACACTTTTATATATGATTGATATGGCAAACTATAGAGAAATGTTAGATCAATATAAAGTATTACAAGAAGAAGTTGCTAAATTTTCATCTGAATTAGCAAGTAGAAGATTTGCAATTGCTTTAACAAAAATTGATGCAATACAACAAGAAGAATTAAATGACAAAGTTGAAGGTTTTATAAAAGATATAGGTTTAGAAACTACAAATGAAAATAGTTTTGCATTTGAAAAAGAAAAAAGCTATTTTCTTCAAGATTTAACATATAACAGATATGATGAAAGTTTACCATATTTTGTATTACCTATATCTTCTGCAACAAAACAAAATATAGAACCTATTAAATTTGCGTTATATGATTTAATAAGTAGGGACAGATGCGAAGAATAGTACTCAAAGTTGGAAGTGCAGTTTTAACACAAGATGGAAATATTGCACAT
>JGI24023J19991_10003747_pt1 | contig 10592 bp, 9 predicted proteins | sample Cruoilmetagenom1_FD_19991 | JGI IMG/M metagenome (IMG submission 19991)
ATCTGCCATCATCACAGACTTCATCCTCTCTATAGAGATCATCATCTTAGCACTGAGCACTGTCAAAACTGAACCTATGGCAGTGCAGATAGGTGCAGTCACTTTTGTAGCGCTTATAGCTACAGTAGGTGTATATGGTATTGTTGCGTTGATTGTACGTATGGATGATTTCGGTTACAAGCTCATCGCTATGAAAGGAGGAGAGAGTAAACTGGGTTTATTCTTCGTTCTTGCTCTCCCTAAGGTCATCAAGTCTCTCACTGTTATCGGTACTATCGCTATGCTTCTTGTGGCTGGCGGTATCTTCATACATAATTCAGAGTTCGTTCATCATCTTGTAGATGGTATACCTTTTATCTTTGGTGATTTGTTGGTAGGTGCGCTTATCGGTGCTGTGTCTGTTGGGGTTATGATGTTGGTTGAAAAAGTAAAAGAGTAAAATAATTACGCTTAAATATATCAAGATATCTTGATATATAAACAAGATTACGCTACAATCCATTAATTCAAATAAGGATAAGCCACCATGTCAAAAAAAGTCCTCATCCTCTGCACAGGTAACTCATGCAGAAGCATCATCGCTGAAGCGCTCATCAACGCTGAACTTGATGGCATAAGTGCTGAGAGTTCGGGGGTTAAGGCTTCAGGAAGAATAAATCCTAATGCTAAGAAAGTGTTGGAAGATGAAGGTATCTGGGATGATGCCTATCATTCTAAAACACTTGATACCGTTATAGACAACGACTATGACCTTGTAGTCACAGTGTGTGATCATGCACATGAGACTTGTCCACTATTTCCAAAGCCAGTGAAAACGATTCACATAGCTTTTGAAGACCCTGATGGTAAAGAGTTTGAAGCCTTTGAAGAAACATTAGCAGAGATAAGAGAGATATTATTACCCATAGTAAAAAAGGAATTAACATGAATAAAAACGTATTTAAAACAGGCGAAGGTGTAAAGATCTCTTTCACTGGTGCAGTAGAAAAACAAAACATCGAGAAAATGGTAGAAAACTGTGCTACAGGTAGCTGTGAGTGCATGAGTGACGACACAAAGGCCAAGATAACAAACATGGAAGTCTCAGGAAAAGATGGTGATGTAGCACTTAAGCTTTCAGGTGATGTGAGCAAAGAAGAGATAGAAGCTGCCTTAGCAAAATCTAAAGTCATCAACAGCGAAAGTAACTGTTGTTAATCTAAAACAAGCACAAACCCTTCTCTACTTTGTTAAACTGACACCAAAGTAGTAGTAGAGTTATAAAAATTGTTGAGTTCATCTTCATACATGATCTCATTATCAAGTAGAAGCATAGATAAACTTTCAATCTGATCCCAATGATCATCTACTAATCTAGTCGTTCTCTGTTCTGCTTCTGTCATCCATCTTTCTACAGCATCATCAATTCTTTGATGACTCTGTTCTGTGTTACCTTTTTTTGACATTTTAGCATTGGTATCTTCACTACTTTTGACATTTATGTATTTCAGTTCTGTATCCATACCATAATGTGCTATCGCCATGTAGGCATCACTTATAGCATGTTGTAGATCAGGTGATCCTTCCATATCCATACCAAGAATACTTCCGTATTTTTTGATTTGTGCCAGTCTACCGGCTAAAGATACACAAATTCTATTTTTGATATCTTCGATCGTCATATTGGTTTGCAGATCTTCATAATTGTTAGTGATAAACCCATTTTTATTATTACGTGGTGTTACAGAGATTTGTTTTACCTTTACTTTAGGCATAAGTACTTTCGATATGATCATATGTGCAGCCTCTCTGATAGCTGTCTTTTCAAATATCTCTTCATTGGACACATGTGAGAGTTTTTCACCATATTTCACTGCATTGATTTGTTTGACCAAAACCTCTTGTGTGATTTTCGGTAAACCGTGTCTAATACAATAATATGACGCCTCTTTACTTACAAGTTCAAGCTGCGCTCCTGTCATCCCTGCTGTATATGTCAAAAGCTTATGCATATCAAATTTACCACTTGTTGGCTTATGTTTGATGATTTTGTCTATAAAGTATTTTCTAGCATCTTTATCTAGATCATCTACCTTGATATGTATCTCAATTCTTCCCGGTCTAATGATAGCAGCATCGATGTTCTCTTTATAGTTTGTCGCTGCGATGATAAAAACATGTTCATCAGGCTTGTTAGAAAAACCATCCATCTCAGCTAGAAATTTATTGATCTGTACCTCGCGATTGTTGCCTTTTTCACGCATACCGATGGTATCAATCTCATCTACAAAGATAATAGCCGGTGCATACTCTTTTGCCTTTGCAAACACTTTTTTTATCTTATCTAACTGTAGAAGCTCCACACCGGTAATAGAAATAAAAGGTAGCTCTGCTTCTGCAGAAAAAGCTTTGGCTAAAAGCGTTTTACCCGTTCCCGGAGGGCCATAAAGGAGCATCCCTTTAGGAGGTTGTACATCAAAGTCTTTCAGTAATTTTGGCTCTTTTAAAAAATTGATCACTTCTAAAAGTCTTGTTTTTGCATTAGTATGCCCTGCAATGTCATCAAATGAAACATCAGGTATATCAAAAACCAAACCATCTTCACTAAAGTCTTTTATACGTTTAACCTGTTTAAATCTACACTCTTTTACTTTATAAGTGATCACACCATCTTTACTACTAAACGCAGCATCAATTTCAAGTTTTATATTTTTTCTAAAAAGTTCTCTTACAAGTTTTTCATCTTCTATAAGCGGCATTAGATTTTCATTGATAAAATCAATCGCTTTTTTTGTAAGTGTGACTCTTATCTCTTTGTACTCACCTGTAGCATCATCCTGACTCACCATATAGTCTGCCACTTTACTAAAAAAGGTTTCACCTACTTTATTTTTGATACGTCTAGCATCCAGTTCTGGTGCAAAAAGAAGTATTTGTGTTTTTAAAAAATTTGGAAAATGCTTGTCTACTTTAAAATCTATCTCGTAATTCTCACTAAAAACTTTTTCATACTCTAAAAAAGCTTTTTCACCTATAGCCTCATACGCAGCATAATTTAATTTATTGAATAAAACGATGGTCGCTTGTGAAAATCTTGAAATTAACTCAGGGATAATCGCTTTTTGCAACCCACCCGTTTTGATATTGGTCTTTTCTTCTCTTTTAAGTGCATCGAGTATCATCGATTCAGCTTGTATATAGTCATCCTCTATAAGTTTTACAAACTTATTGTCCGAATACAACTCTTCACCCAAACTAGAAGTAATGATAAATATAGTTTCTCTAAAATCAACGATAAAATTGGCATTATCATCACTGTATACTCTATCTTCTGCATCATTACAAGGCTGATCAGTCAGTTTATCCCAACCACAGGCATCTCTCATCACCCCACCCTCAAAGATAGAAAGCAGGTTTGTTTGTATCACATTATCAGCTTTTTCAAAAGCATCCAGTACGATGATTGATTTTGGATTATCATGCACAAAACCGGTAAGTTGTCCTACACTATATCCAGACCACCCCTTTGGGTATCCATACAACTCACCACCATTTTGTTCATGATACTGGGTCATGTCAAACTTTCTGATCTTATACTCACTCAAACTTTGAGTCATAAGTTCAGCTAAGTATGTTTTACCTGTTGCAGGTGATCCTAAAAATAGATAGGTCGACTTTGGGCCATTCTTTTCTGTTAATATATTGGTTTTTATACTATTAACGATAGCATCTATCGCTCTATCTTGCCCAAACAACTCTTTAGTAAGTGCTTTTTTAAGTTTGTTTGCAACTTTAATATTATCTTGACCATTATTCATTATGTAATTCTTTAATTTGTATTTTGTATCAGACCTATAGCTGAATATTTATCATAAAATACCATAAAAAAATTAGAATCTGATTTTAGATGACATTTATTTAGACATTAAGATATGAAGTTCCTTCATTTAACACATTCTATCAGAAACTTCTAGATTAAAATACTACTTATTCCTCAAAAATAATAATATCATAGGCACTTGTCGTCACAAGTGCTTTGCTTACATGTACAGAACCATTTCGATTTACTTTACTTAACTCACTTCTTAGTTGATCTATCTCTTCTTGCATCGCATCAATTTGTTCTTTAAGCTGCAAAGCAACATCCACACCAGCAAGATTAACACCCATCTGACGTGTAAGTCGCAATATAAGCTTCATACGGTCAATATCTCGTTGGGAGTACAGACGCATGCGTCCTTGCGTACGTGAAGGTTCAACTAACCCCTCTCTCTCATACTGTCTCAGTGTCTGAGGGTGGATATCTAACATCGTTGCCACTACAGAAATCAGATAAACCGGTTCATCATAACTATGCATCATTTATCCTTTATTAGAGTTTTGCTTGGATCATCACTTTTAGTTCATCATCTAGTGTATCAACATCGGGTAATACAACATTCGCAACCAAATATAAATCACCTTTCATTGCTGTTTTTCTATCAGCAACACCTTTGCCTTTAAGTCTAAACTTTTGACCGTTTTTTGTGTTTTGTGGTACCTTGAGTGAAACTTCTTTCTCTGGAGTTTCTATGGCTATCTTACCACCAAAAAGTGCCTCTTTAAGGGGTACATCAAAGGTTTTATAGAGGTTATCCCCTTTTCTTTCATATTCATCTGATGAGGAGACATCCACTTGTATAAGTAAGTCACCTGCTTGCCCTTGGTACTGCTTACCTTTACCACGTACACGCATCGTCTCACCAGATTTGATACCTGCCGGTATCTTGATATCAAAGCTTTGGCCATTGGCAGAGATATTGTGTTTCCCACCAGTGATAGAAACCATGAAAGGTATCGTGATACGCGCTTGCATATCAAGGTCTGGACCACCAAAACCTCCTCCGAAGCCTCCAAAGCCGCCTTGGGAACCACTAAAGCCTCCACCCCCGCCACCAAACATTTGACGTAGTATTTCATCAAGGTCAACCCCTCCACCTTGTCCTTGAGCAAAATCATGAAAGTTTTGCCCACCAAACATGGAGTCTCCATACTGATCATACTGAGCTTTCTTTTCTGCATCAGAGAGTACTTCATACGCAGCATTGATCTCTTTGAACTTATCTACGGCACTTTCATCTTTGTTAATATCTGGGTGGTATTTTCTTGCGAGTTTTCTGTAGGATTTTTTTATTTCTTCAGCTGAAGCATTTTCACTCACGCCGAGTGTTTCATATAAACTTTTTGACATTGTAATCTTTCTATAATTAATTTAGTTAATATTATTATACACTATCAAAAAGGTTTAGTCAATGTTAATCAAGTTTTATTACTTATAAGGAACTGTTTTGTAGCCTTCATAGATCATCTTCATGATGCCTCCCTTGAGGTTTATAACCTTGTAGCCCAGTTTTTCAGACAAAAACTCACTCACCATCCCTGTACGAGATCCAACTCTGCATATGAGTGCAAACGACTCATCTTTTTTAACTACCATATTGAGTTGATTTAAGAAACTCTCTACATTAAAGTTACCTTTTTCGTCAAAAAACATTATCGTATATGACCCCTTTACTATACCCGTCTCTTTCCATTCAGTAGGAGTACGTATATCAATGATCTTTATATTTTTATCTGCAAACTGTGGTGTCGCCACAACCTGTTGAAGCTCTGCTATTGCGGATGTAGCTAACAATACTAATGTGATAATAATTTTTTTCATTTTATAACCTTATATTTATTATAATTTTATGATTGTATCAAAATAAAGTAAAGTAATCGTGAATTGTGCACTCTTTATGTACAATACACCATGAATTTTACACATATACACGACATCCATGCCCCAGAACTAGAAATATACCATCAGTTTAGAGAACATGCTTTTAAAGCAGATGGAAGCTTTGTAGCTGATAGTCCTAAAGTAGTTAATTTACTACTTGAAAAAGATATAGAAGTTAAAAGTATACTTGCCACACAAGAGTACTACGATACACATAANTCACTGATAGAAGATAAAAATGAAGCCGTACTCTATCTCGCAACTAAAGAACAGATGCAAAACATTGTAGGACACAAAATACACCATAACGTCATGATGCATGGCATACGCCCACAAGAGACTGCACTAGACAAACTTGACGACCAGATCATCATGCTAGATGAGATAAGTTCTACCCAAAACATAGGTGCCATTGCACGTTCAGCTGCAGCCATTGGGGTAAACTCTTACCTTCTACCCACTCACGGACCACACCCCTACTCCAGACGTGCATTGAGAGTATCAATGGGACATATTAGTATGCTTAAAACCCATTTATATACGGATATCAAAGAAACCATCATCACTCTTAAAGAAAACGGTTACCGCATCTACGCAGCCGAAGTCACAGACAATTCCACACCCCTAGCCTCTGTAAAAGTAACTAACAAATGGGTACTACTCATGGGACACGAAGGCTCAGGACTATCAAAAGAAGTATTAAACTTATGTGATGAAGTAGTCACCATTGAGATGATGGAAGGTGTAAAAAGTTTCAATGTTGGCATCGCTGCATCCATTATGATGTACAAATTCATATACAAATAATATAAAATATAATTTATACAAAACATATTTTAAAATATTAGTACAATTTTCATTGTCAGTTAAATATTATAAAATAAACTATTCTTAAGGTATTATTTCATTATCTTTCTGCTATAATTCTATAAACTATGTTAATTTTAACAAGTATAACAAGGGAGATAATTATGAATCATATACTTATAGTATTGGGGTTTGCTCTATTTTTAACAGGATGTAGTACAAAAGAAGATTATGTACTATTTAACAAAGCTGCAATAGGGAATGAAGACGTCAATAAGTCTGTTACTAAACTAAATAAGCAAAAAAAGTTTGAATACAAAATTCTACCACATGATAGAGTATCTATTACAATGTATAACCATCCAGAACTTGGCACATCAACAGTACAGAGTCAAAGAGAAGATACAAGAGGTATACTAGTTAATTCAAATGGATATGTAAGGTTACCACTTATTAAATCAATACACATTGCAGGACTGACTCAAACGGCAGCACAGAAAAAAATCGAAAAAGCATATTCAAAATTTCTAGAGGATGCTGAAGTAAGTTTGGAGGTTCTAAATAAAAGAGCTTTCATACTTGGTGAAATTAAAAGTCCTGGACAAATACCTCTTTTTAATGAGCGACTTACTCTCTTTCAACTTTTAGCAACTGCAGGTGGATTAACAAACGAAGCAAATAGAAAGTCAATCCTTGTAATGAGAAATATAAATAATAAACTATACACAAAGAGAGTTGACCTTACAGGAAAGCACTCATTAATACACGCAAATATGATGGTATATCCTAATGATGTTATCTATGTTGTACCAAATGACATGAAAGCATTTAATACTGGTATAAATGAAATATCACCCGCATTTAGTTTAGTAGGAACTGTATTGCAGCCATTTGTAAATATAAAATTTTTATCTGAATAATAAAATAATAAAATAGGGATACGTAACTTTTATGATAAACACAAATAGTCAAATACATACAAATGAAAATGAAATAGATTTGAAGGATATGCTAAAAACTATCCTTCAATATAAATGGTCGATATTATCCATTATCATTCTAACTCTCGTTGCTACACTTTACTTTTTATATTTCAGAGTGCCAATATATAGTTCAAATGCTCTCCTTGAAGTCAAGTCAAACACACAACAAAAAATAGACCAAGGCGATTTCTTAGGCAGTGCCTTCTCCAAATTTGCAACTGAAAAAGTTGATAAAGAGATAGAGATCCTAAAGACATTTCATACCAATAACCACGCTCTAAATAATGTCTATTTTCAGATACAATATTATACAACTGATGGATATAAAAAGGTTGAACTTTATGACAACATTCCCATCACAATCAAGAACCTAACTATTATCGACGAAAAAATTGTTAATAAGCTGATAAAGTTAACCCCTATTGAAGATGGTTACAGTATAGAAGTTCAAAACTCATTAAAAAGCAAGCTCTTTCATACTTTATTTGGCAAAAATATAGTTAGTTTTGATGATTCAAGTACTAAATATACTTATAACAAAAATATTAAAAATAATTATTTTGAACTTGATATCATAAAGAATAATGAACTAAATAAACCTATTTATTTTGTTATAAAAGGTGATAATAGACAAATCTATAATACTATATCCAAAGATCTTATTATTACTCAAGTCAGTGAAGATGCACCTCTGATTAAAATTCAGTTTCAAGATACAAACCCTAGTAGGTCAGCTGAATATGTTAATGCTCTTATAGAAAGTTTTATCCAGCAAAGTGTGGCAGATAAGAGTAAAAGTAGTAATAGAATTATAGACTTCATTAACAATCAACTTAGTGAAATCAGACAAAAACTAGATAAATCTGAAGATGAACTAGAAACCTATAGAATTGAGAATAAAGCTATTCAACCAACGCTGCAGGGACAAACTTATATTCAAGAGTTAAGTAATATTGACATTAAACTCTCTCAAAATAAACTTAAAGAGAAATTAATCATTGATCTAGTGGCCCATAGCAAAAATAAAAAGAATCTTGATTCAATGGCTCCATCATTAATGGAATTAAACGATCAACCTACACTTGATTTAATAGCTAAATTACAAGATGCTCAGATCAAAGAAGAGGGTTTACGGTCACAATATTCTACACAACACCCTGATCTTGTTGCTGTACGTAAGCAGATACGATATATTAAAAACAAAATTGTACTAAATGTTAATAATTTAAAATCAAGTATGTCACATAGAAATAAAAATCTAAAAGCATTAAAGAACTCTTATGATGCTAAACTTGCATCACTTCCAGTACATGAAAGAAAACTTATTAATCTTAAACGTGACTATGAGGTTAGTTCTAGAATTTATAACTATCTTCTTGAAAAAAAATCTGAAAATGAGATGATTAAAGTTGCTATTTTATCAGATTATAGAATTATAGATCGTGCATTTAATAATGGCCTTTCTCTCAATACAAATCCTTTATTCATATTAATAATAGCATTTATTCTAGGTATTGTTTTAGGTATTTTACAGGCACTTATACGCAATGTTTTTAATGATCAGATTCAAGGAAAATCAGATATTGAGAATCTAACTGCTTTACCATTTTATGGTAGTTTGCCCTCATTCAATAAAAAAGCACATAAACTTGAAGTTTTCAATAATCCAAAATCACCTTTTGCAGAAAGTTATCGTAGTGTACGTACAAATCTACAATTTTCTACAAATCATGAGCAGTCAAATGTTATACTCATCACATCTACTATTATGGGTGAAGGGAAGAGTACTACATCAGCAAATCTTGCAGCCATTTTTCAAATGGCAAACTATAAAACTATAGTTATCAATATGGACTTAAGAAAGCCTACCCTACATCATTATTTTGATATAGATAACACGCTTGGCATGAGTACCTACCTTAGCGGTAAAAGTGATCCTAGTGAAATTATACATTCAACAGTTCATAAAAACCTTGATGTAATACCTTCAGGACCAATTCCACCAAATCCATCAGAGCTTATTCTTACAGATAAACTAGGTAAGTTGATCGAAGACTTAAAAAAATCTTATGATTATATATTTATTGACAGTGCACCATTAGGTCTAGTTACTGACACCATGCATCTTATGCAATATTCAGATATGAACCTTATTATCTTTCGTGAAAATTACTCTGAAAAATCATTTGTATCTAATCTTAATAAGTTGGTAGAGAGACATGAACTCAAAAATATAGGATTAATATTGAATGATGTAAATATCTCAGCAAGTGGCTATGGTTATGGTTATGGTTATGGTGAGTAAAAGAATTAAAAATAATTTTCAACAAAGTTAAGTTTTTTCGTTACCATCATCTTCTAATTTGAGATGATGGTAACAAACACTGTATGAATAAATAAGATTATTAATTAGTTTTAGTCCATTCCAGTCATTAAACTATTACTATCCCCTATCTGACCCCTCCCACTCGACATATCATTAGAAATCATAATCTAAAAAGTATAAAAGTAATAGAATAGATATAAATTGAAATATATATACCAAGTATTATATTTGATATGAGAATTTCTAAAACTCATAAAAAAGATAAACAAATGTAACTTTTAGCTAGTAATTTATGTTCTATTTAAAGCTTTCCTAGGAATTATAATGCTCCCCATAAATAGAACCACTTAATTCAGTTTTCTTATTCCAAATGTTAGAATAAAAATAAGAAATATGAGGGATAAATAATGAGCGTAAAAAGACTAGCTCAACAAGCGTCTGTGCAATAAATCTACTAAATAGATTTATGTAAAGAGTTACAGTGCAGATTTTAAAGCCAAATTAGTTTTGGAAGCTTTAGAAGGCGAGAAGACTATCAATGAGATTGCCAGTAAATATGAAGTATTACCAGTAAGCCTAAAAAACTGGAAAAAGCAGTTCTTGGAGAATATGTCATTGGCATTTGATAAAAGTAGAGTTGTCAAAGAGTACAAAGATGAAATTGAAACGCTTCAAAGAGATAAGGATGTATTGGCAAAAAAAGTTGGAAACCTGACAATCGAAAAGGATTTTCTTG
>JGI24023J19991_10003751_pt1 | contig 10585 bp, 11 predicted proteins | sample Cruoilmetagenom1_FD_19991 | JGI IMG/M metagenome (IMG submission 19991)
CGCGTACTGCGGCTCAGTCCTGCGCCAAATGCTTTTCAAGAAAGGCGTGCACAGCCGGCGTGGGCCTGAAACTGCTGAAGCGCGCTGTTTCTGCTCGATCCTTGAACAGGATCACGGTGGGAAACCCGCGCACTTTATAGCGGCCGGCCAGACGCATATTGTCATCGACTTCCAACTTGGCCAGCACAATCCTTCCCTTATAACACTGCGTAACGGCTTCCAACACAGGTGTCAATGCGCGGCACGGAGGGCACCACTCGGCCCAGAAGTCGACCATCACGGGGCGTTCGTTCGATGCCGCCAATACCTTGGTATCGAAGTCCTGTTCCGTCACATCGTAAATATAGATATTCTGTTGCCCCATACCCGGTCACCTGCTGTCAACACACCGGACATCAACGATCACGGGGTGGCGGTTGTGCCGGCGCGCGTAGTAAACACCCGCTATTTTAGCTCAATGACATCAATTCTATGTTAAACTTTAATTTATGTGGTCATCAGATTCACTTCAACGATTCCTGTTCGAGGGGGGCGCCGTAAGGGGTGAAATCGTCCACCTTGATGCGACCTGGTGTGCGGTTCTGGAAAGGCATGATTACCCACCCGTTGTGCGCGATCTGCTCGGGCAGTTCATGGCTGCGGGCGCGCTGCTTTCGGCAACGCTGAAGTTTTCCGGTTCGTTGATCATGCAGGTTCAGGCACAAGGGCCTGTCAACCTGCTTGTAATTGAATGCACAAGTCAGCGGACAATGCGGGCAACGGCGCAGTGGTCTTCGGTGCCCATGGATTCCTCGCTTGAAAGCCTGTTTGACAACGGGCGTTTGATTATGACGCTTGATCCCGAAAAGGGCAAAGAGCGATACCAAGGAATAGTCGAATTGCGGGGAAGGAATGTCGCGGAGGTATTGCAGAATTATTTGACCCGCTCGGAGCAACTTGATACCAGGCTATGGCTCACCTCCAATAATTCGAGGGCGGCCGGCATGCTATTGCAAAAACTACCTGACCGTGAAACTGATGATGAAGATATCTGGCAGCGCGTAGTCCATCTGGGCACAACGGTGACAGACAAGGAGCTGCTCAGACTGGGTGCAAGAGACATTATGCATCGTCTGTTTCATGAAGAGGACATACGGGTATTCGATCCGGTGCCGATACGATTCAGCTGCTCATGTTCTCGCGATCGTGTCGTTGACGTATTGAAGATGCTGGGCCAAGAGGAAGTTGACAGCATTCTGCAAGACGAAGGCGTGGTCGACGTGAATTGTGAATTCTGCAACCAGAATTATGTATTTGATAAGGTGGATGTGGAACAGCTATTCTCATCGGAGATTATCAAAAACATAAGCCCGACGATCCATTAACGCTTTTTGATTGTCGGCATCTTGCGCTCTCATATCACAGCGATAGTGGCGTTTACCTTATCAGGCTGCAAAAAAAATATCCGCGCTACCCGACCGGCTTTGGAGCGGTCTGCCTGAGCATAGCAGGGTGTTGAAAAACACCCTGCTAAGCGCCGCAAGGATGCGCCGCATCGAAAATCAAACACGCAAGTGTTTGATTTTCGGAGCAAGCCGCGGGCGTGTACCGCGGCACAGCGAGTTGAAAAAGGCCATGGACGGACTTTTTCAACATCCTGATAGAAACTTATCCGGTTTGGTCATGCTTGAACAGTACCGGTTCCCAATCCAGGCGATGCAGTAACCATTTATTTTTTTCCTTACGCCAATCTAAGTTGGCAAGGTAGTACTCACCCCTCTCCGGAATCAATCCGGACATTCCCGTTAATCCCACCTGAAGCTGCGCGATGGCCGTNTGTCCGGAGACACGGATTTCAACCCTCGTAATGAATACGGCGATATCCTTATTGCGTAGGAACTGAACGATCATAAACTGTCTTATCGCCCTTCTGTCTCTGCCGTCTTTATCCAGAAACTCCGGCGACAAATAAGATACGATATCGCCTGAGTCTTTCCTTGAGATGGATTCGGCGATTTCATCAATGGCCTGGCGAATGGCCGCCTCATCACCCGTACTCCTGCAACCAATTACAGCTGCAAGAAGCGCTATGGCTATCACATACCTGAGCATCAGATCAGTTACAAGTGCATGTTTAGTAAGACAGCATCGTTCAACTATTGACTGACCATAACACCGCGCTCAGAAATGCATTTAATCCCGCACAACGAACAGAATAACGATGAATAAGAGCACGGTCAGCCATCCAACCACATCAATATATCTGCGCAGAAGGTTCTCCATTCGCTTGCCGCCGACGACGATAATGCCCGCGACAAGAAAGAATCTCGCACCTCGGCCGATGAGCGACGCCAGTACAAACGGCAAGAAAGCCACCGCCACCGCACCCGCGGTAATCGTAAAGACCTTATAGGGGATCGGCGAGAAACCGGCGAGCAGGATGACCCAGAAACCCCAATCGGCAAACCATTGTTTGACCTGGAGATAGTCCTGCCAATAATCGGTCGTTTGCAAAAAAGGTGTTAAGGAGTCAAATACAAGCGAACCTATGCCGTACCCCGCCACGCCGCCCAGCACCGATGCCACCGTGGTCAATCCGGCATAAAACCAGGCCCGCTCCGGCACGGCNAACGCCATGGGCGCCAGCATCACATCAGGGGGTATCGGAAAGAAAGATGATTCGGCAAAACTCAACCCCGCCAGATAGCGAGTGGCGTGCCGGTGCGCCGCCCAGCGCAACACCGTGTCGTAAAGGCTTGAGAAGATGCGCATATTCGGATTCAGGTCAATACAGAATAAAACCATTCTCGCAGCCACGCATCTACCCACTTACTTTCGTTCAACAGACCGGTAAGCCATTGGCTGGATGACATGCGTGCTTGTCTCTGGTTGTAATGTTACATGTTTTATCCCGAATCGTTCGTCCAGCATCTCTCGAATATGGGCCAGGAGTCTATCCCATTCCGACAAGTCTTTCACCACGACATGCGCCGACAGGGCGATAACGCCGGATGACAACGACCAGATGTGCAAATCGTGCACGGAGATGACGTTTTTGTCCTCGCCGGCAATAGCCGTCCCGACCTCTGGCAGATCAATATGCAAGGGAACACCCTCCATCAAAACATGCATCGCCTCGCGCAACAACCTGACACTGGATATCAAAATTAGAATACAGATGAAAATCGACAGAATGGGATCTATCATTAACCAGCCGCTCAAATAAATCACCACGCCGGATACCAGGGCGGCGATTGAACCGAGGATATCACCCATCACATGCAACAAGGCAGCGCGAACATTTAATGTCTGCTCCCCGCGATGCAGCGCCACCGCAATGACCACGTTCACCAATAAACCGATACCGGCCACGATCATCACGGCACTACCGATTACCTGCTCTGGCGACTGAATCCTCGCCACCGCTTCCATGAATATCCAAACCACGATAGCCAGCATAATCAAACCATTCGTGAGCGCCGCGATGACCTCGGTGCGCCCGAACCCGTAGGAATGGCGCGCGGAAGGCGGCTGTCTCGCGAGCCAGGTTGCCGCGGCGGCCAGCCCCAAGGCGAAAGAATCGGATACCATATGACCGGCGTCACCGATCAGCGCCAGGGAATGAGACCACCACCCACTGACCGCCTCAACGACGGCAAAAAGCAGCGTTAGAATAAGCGATAGAACCAGAACCTTACTTGTTACAGGCCTATCCAGTTCGTCATGAATGTGCATGGTTCGCCGTGTTAAAAGATCTGTAATCCCAAAACAGGTATGAGATTCGGGCGTGTCGAATTAGAATGCAATACAGCTAAACCTTGGATCTTAGCTTGCCTCATGCCTGCCGCATTATCTCTTCTGCCAAGGGCTGGGTCGCTGTTGAACCAGCAATCTCGGCGCCGTGCTCGGAGATTATTTCGCCGATATGCAACAATATGTCCTGCTTGACTTCGTGATAACGCACCCAATCCCCGGTGCATGTGAATGCACAAATAAGAAGTTCAATAGACGAGACAGAGAAGGCGTTAACACTGACCATTATTGTCAGTGAGTCATCGATATCTTTATGCGCGACTAGCATGGACCTGACATCTTTTACAATGGCATCCATCTTATCGATATCTTTGTGACGTACCGCGATCGTCTCAGAGATACGGCGGTTGTCCATGCGCGATGCATTCTCTACTGCAATGCGGGTAAACAGTGAGTTGGGAATGTAAACAGGACGTTTGTCAAATGTGCGAACCACGGTCAACCGCCAACCTATACTCTCCACAGTGCCCTCTATGTTGCCGTCTGAAACCCGGATCCAATCACCTACTCTAAAAGGCCGGTCGAGATAGATCATCAGTGCGCCGAAAAAATTCGCCAGCAAGTCCTTTGCGGCAAAACCGATGGCAATACCACTTACCGCACCGAAAGCCAGAACACCCGCAATACCGTATCCAAGCGTCTGTAAGGCAGCCAGGATCGAAGTAATAATAATCGATAGCCGAACCAGCTTGCCCAAGGTGCCTATTGTCGAATGATCGATAGGCTCGCCGGCGGCTTTGTATCTGAAAACGATGTTTGCCTCAATGCGCCTGGACAGGCGAATCAGAAACCAGGTAATGGCAGCAACTACGCCGATGTCACGGATCGGCCTGACTGCTTGAAAAATGGGAGCGGCCGTTTGTTGCTGAACAATATCGGCTGCAAAGGCGAGACCCACAATCCAAATAAGCAGGATGAGAGGTTGTTGCAAGGCGTCCGTTACCGCATCGTCCCAGCCTTTGGCTGATTGATTAAGCCTGTTACGCAGTCGTCTTAGTATCCGCCTCGCAATGAAGTCAAAGAACAGCAGCAGAAAAACCACTAGCACCACTTGCACTATCCAAAGGTCTCCAGCCATGATGTCACGCAACCACACTGGGATGACTTCAAGGTCCATCGATGCTTTCCTCTCTACCTCTCAGTTTACCGGAAGCCTGGCAAACCTCAGTAAATATTTTCCAGGGTTCTAACACTTTATGCATTTGCTAATGCTGTCGATCTGCGTCAGGGGAGATACCGCCAAGAAAAAGCGGGATCGAATCGCCGCTGCCCATAAAGGCCCTAGCCTATCGTGAATCAGTACTTTAGCAAAGCCTGGGCCCGAGACTGAAGATCCAGGTTTTCAGACTGACCCGATTAGACGAGCTCCACGCCCGATAGTCCTCGAAGGCCTTGCCGCCGGGAACTGTCTTTGGTGTATGATGCGGATATTGGCGGGCGTGCAAAAATTGTGCGGCTCGAATTCGCCCAATGTATGCGGCAAGCGATTGGCAAACCAAGGCACGCTGCTGTTGATTTCCGGCATAAATTGAAGGTGTTTACTCCGAGACTGTGGGATCGAATTGAACGCTACTGATCCAATCCCGAGCGTAAGGCTCGACAAATGGTTGTGGGCCGCAAGGTTCTTCAAAACCCGCGCGCTCGCCGCTGAAGCCATCAGAGGCGGAAAGGTGCGTATCGGTGGGACGCGTGCAAAGGTCTCCCGCATGATCCGCATGGGTGAGCAATTACACATTCGCCGCGGGCGGTACGAGTACGCCGTCATCGTACAGGCGCTTTCTGACAGGCGTGGGCCCGCACCCGAGGCCACCAGACTGTATGCAGAAACGGAACAGAGCATACGGGAACGTGAAACTCTGGCCTCCCAGCTCCGGCTGCAGGCGGCCGGGGTCGAGTACCCCCGGGCAAAACCTGACAAACAGAATCGTCGCAGGCTAATGCGCATAAATCGCGGCCAGCAGTAACCGCGGCGGGGCGCAAAAAACACGCTGGGGCCACCGTGATGACTGGACCCGCCACGCTATCCGGCACTCACCGCCCAAGTCCTGCAATGTAGGCAGTAACCGGACAAGTCCTTGTCAGCTCCATCCTGAGTGCTCCAAACCACGGGAAAACGATGAACGTTCATCGCCATAATACGCTGCGGACGCGGTCAACCACTCATCCGGCGGGCGGGGCGGCTTATCCGGTGCGGTTGGTCACCCTGCGGCCCCATATGCCATATTCATTGATACGGTCTGGTCAGCTTAGGCGTTCCGGAAGGGATTCACTTTTGAGTATTTTCGATAAAACCTGTCCCCTGTGTGGTTCAACACTGTCGGTAAGCGCCGCATACTGCCGATGCGGTTTTTCCTTCAAACCCTCACAGCTTGAAGATACCGCCCAGGCGCTGGGACTGGAGGCGCAAGAAGAAGAACTTTACGAGCGCTATCTTGCTGCAAGAGTGCTCCAGGCGAAGGAAACACTGATCATCAGCCGCGCCCACATGATTCGAGACCCTGAAGATCCAGGCAAAGTACAAGCCGTTGATGCTGCCAGAGTCGAGTTTGACGAGGCGCAACACGCCCTGATATCCCAACAACGCAAGCTCGCTGAAATCAGAAAGGCCGCCAGTGCCGCCAGGAAAGTGCTCGGTGATATGAAAAAAATGCGGGCCGGGAAGAACGCCAACTCAGCCGGACCGGTGATGACAAAAATGCCCGGCGAAGCATTCAGGGCCCAACAAGCCGCCAAGGCGGTTGCCGTAGTGAGACCGACGAAGGCAGCCACGCCCACACGGGCGCCTGCCGTCAGCTCGAAGACGAATAAACCGGATCAGACCCGGGATTTTCCCAAACCAAGCGCCGCACCCCCGCCGGCGGCCAAACGCAGCGCCGCGACCGCGGGCATCACCAATGCCAACCCCACCCAGCGGTCGCAGACCGTCGAGGACACGCCGGCAGCAACCAAAACCACGAAGGTCTTCAGAAAAGCCACTGCCGCCAACAAATGCCCGCACTGCACCGCGGAGGTTACATACGGGACAGAGCGTTGCCGCTGCGGGTATCAACTCATTTCCCGCAATACCGGGATGAGAGGGCTAAATGTGACAAATGAGGACCGTGAAGCCATGGCGCGCTTCAAGAAAGCGCGTGCCAGGATCAGAAAACCGGATTAGAACAAAAATAACTTCCGCCCCCTGGCGCGGTGGAACCAACGCAGAGGTCGCGGAGACGCAAAGTACGCCAAGAAAGCAAAAACGCTTTATATTGTGAAGTATTCTCTGCGTCCTCCGCGCCTTGGCGTCTTTGCGTTAACCACTCAATACAAGACTTTTCCGCTGAAATATTAACTTTTAACGCAAAGGCGCAGAGACGCAAAGAATTCGGTTTGACTAGAACCCGCCCTTGAAATATTAACTTTCAACGCAAAGACGCAGAGAATTTGTTTTGACTAGATAAACTCACTTCGCGCCTTGGCGTCTTTGCGTTAAACACTCATACAAGGCAACAGCGGGGAAAACTCTGCGGTATCACCTGGGCCGTGGCAGTTTGAAATAGCGCTGCCGGTAGCTCAGGATCACTCCTTCCTCCACGATGTCTTCGACCCGTACACCCTCTTTGGTTTTTTCACCCTGGTGGTATTTGCGGTCGTTGATAAACACAATTTGCTGTGCCACGTCCGGTGAATAGACATGAATGGTTACCGACATCTCTGGGATACCGCTCCTCGAAGACTCCGGCATCTCCCAGAGGTATGGAATAGTGAGGTAGCTTGGTGGAACGGACTGCCCGGCTGATTGCACCGCCTCACTCGTGCCGGGGGGCGGTGCCGCCGGACCTGGTGCTATCGACACCTGTTTTGCTGCCAGCACACGGTCAACCGTGACCGCCGCGTTCTGCGGCCTGCCGCTGACATCCGCCGCCTTATCAGTATCGCGCGACGCCACGGCAACCGCGTGGTCGCGCGGTTCAGTTGGTTCGTCTCTGAGGGCCCACCACAGCAACGTCGCCACGAGGAATCCGGCCAGTGTGAATAGCAAACCGATCCTCAACGGTGTCCGGGCGCGCTGGACCGGCTTCGCCGTGATATTGTCCATTGCCCTCGCACCCGGAGCCTGACGCAGGTTTCGTTCCCGTTCCGACTTCTTGAGGGCATCGAGAATGTATGACATGCCTAACCAGTCTCTGCCTCAGGCAGGCGCCATAGAACGGGCGCTGTGTGATCCTGGTTATAATTGTTCAACTGCATCAGGGTGAATTGCCCGACAATGCCGTCGGCAACCAGTTGATGCTGACGTTGAAATTCCTTCAACTGGATTTCGAGTTCTTCGTCAAACAAATCACTCGCCTGTGACGGCACTTTGTTGCCCTCATATCGGGCCAACACGTCTCGCAGCCATAATACCGTCTCGCCCCGCGCGCCGCGCCGTAGCGTATCCCGAGCCAGGCTAGGCGGACGCCATACCAGCAAATATTTCCCATACCAGTAACGATCGACCTCGCTGATGGCAAAACCATGCGTCTGGCCACCGAAATTCAGCAGCACTTCATCGCCAATCATGCGATCGACCACGACATGATGCCTGTCGCCCTGTACGTCCAGCAATTCGATGACGGCCGGCCGATTGAAATTGCGCAGATTGTTCCAGGTACCGGTACTGAAAATGCACCGCAGACCGACCTGCTCGGCAATCTCGCAGCCTGTCCTGTCAGTGAGTGAAATGTCATGTATATTCCACCGCGCGAATAGCGCACGAAACGCCGATTCGGTATCCGTCACGACCGTCGGATCGGACAACAAACGCTCCAATGAGCTCTCATGGTCGCCTGGGCTTTCGACGCTAGGCACCGCCATACGCACCGGCGTCGCCGCCAACGGTTCGGCCTGGCCCACGGCCTCGTGCGATCGCGATACCATGCCGGCGGTCTCTTGCGGGGTGGAGGTCCCAACCAACAAAACCAATTGCCAGCCGGTCAAGACGATGACACCTGCGGCCATTGCGGCGGCAAGCATCTTCGCATGCCGCAACCAGTACCGTCCCGGGACGCTATCCCCGACTTCGGCCGCGGCCCGGCGTACGGTCGCGGCATCGACCATGATCTGGCTCCGTCCATAGGCACCCATCAGCGCGCGGTCGCAGATGATATTGATCATTCTCGGATTGCCACCGCTCAAACGGTGCACCCAGGATATCGCCGGCAGGCCGAACAACTCCCTGTCGGCCCCGGCCACTCGACAGCGATGCGCGATGTATTCAGAGGTTTCGTTGCGCTTTAGCGCCACCAGATTGTACCGGGCGGTGATCCGCTGCGCGAGTTGCCGCATGTTCCTGCCCGCCAGCTTTTCGTTCAATTCGGGTTGCCCGACGAGGATAATTTGCAGCAGCTTGTGTTTACTGGTTTCCAGATTCGTCAAGAGACGCACCTGCTCCAACACTTCGGGGCTCAGATTCTGCGCCTCGTCCATGATCAGCACGGTCCGCCTGCCATTGGCGTGATTCTCCAGCAAATAGGCATTGAGAGCGTCGACCAGGACCTTCAGGCTTTTTGTGGTTTTTCGATAGGAAACCCGCAACTCATCGCAGATGGCGGCGACAAACTCGAATACGGTCATCACCGGATTCAATACGAGCGCCACGTCAACGTCCTCGGGCAGCTCTTCCAGCAAGGCGCGTATGAGCATGGTCTTGCCCGTACCGACTTCTCCCGTGAGCTGCACAAAGCCGCCGCTGACGCTTATGCCGTAGCGGAAATGCGCCAACGCCTCCCGGTCGCGCTGGCTCAGAAAAAGATACTGCGGGTCCGGGGCAATGGAGAACGGACTTTCCCGCAGACCAAAAAACTCGGTATACATAGATCCCTACGCGTCGCGACCCTCAATCAACGGCAAGCTGCACGGGCGGATACCACCCTACCTGTCCTGGCCGTATGCTGCCTAGTGTACACCAAATCGCGGCAACCCCAACCGCTTCGGGCTGGCTAACGGCAGCGGGCGCCCGCGTCGCCCCCGCACTCGCCTTGCGTTCGCGGCCACCGGCAGTCGGGACTTTTGCGAGCCGTGCCACCCGTGCACCGGTACCCCGCCATTTCGCATCGGTCGATCCGTCCCAGACATCGCCCGGGGTTTCAAAAGAAAACCTGGTGCCCCTCGTATATTCATCTTTTCTAATATTGACTTGCGGCGCAGCGCAGCATATAGTTCGTGGCCATTTCTCGTTACGCAACCATACTTTATCTGCAGGAGTATGAAATGGATCAGGCATATCACGAAACGGTCGGTAAATTACAAAAAGCAGGTGTTGATCGCGAATACGTCGACGGTTGGGTGGGCGGCTATCTGCACAATCCCAAGCGTGAGGAACAGCGTATCACCGATGGGTATACGGCAGGCTACGAGGACGGCACCAATCGCAACACCGACCATATGAAAGACTGGGTCAAAAAATAATCACCGATCAGGCTCTTAGCGAAGCCATGGGGCTGAAGCCGGGCGGGTGACGCCACTCGCCGGTTTCGGCCCCATTGTCGTTTGACGCACACACAGCGGATTGCCCGGCCGCGGTCCGCGATATGTGACTAGGACCTTTCTCAGAACCAAACGCTCAGCCACCCTTCACGCCCTGGAAGCAACGCCAGGGGGCGGAAGGTATTTTGAGACAGGTTCTAGGCTTCCGGCACGGTTCTGCCGCTTCAAGGGCTGACGCCTCTGGTCCCAGCCTCAGCCGGATGCGCTCGGCCGACTGGCGCAGCACGCTGCGATGCGCCACAATAGTCCTTCAAGCGGCCGGTCCAATAGCCTGATTATCCGGGGA
>JGI24023J19991_10003752_pt1 | contig 10579 bp, 9 predicted proteins | sample Cruoilmetagenom1_FD_19991 | JGI IMG/M metagenome (IMG submission 19991)
CCCGCCAATGGGCCTCGCCGGTTTGCTTGGTGAAAGCCGATGGCACGGCGATGAAACGGGCGCCGGCCTTGGCCAGCGAGCGGTAGAGCGCGGGGAAGCGCAGATCGTAACAAATGGTGAGCCCGTAAGCGCCCCACGGCAGATCGGCCAGAACCGCGTGGCGGCCGGCGCTGTAACTCTTCGATTCACGGTAGCTCTCGCCACCGGGCAAGTCGACGTCGAACATATGGATCTTGTCGTACCGCGCCGCGATCGAGCCATCGGGCGCGAACAAAAGCGAGCGATTGGCGATCTTGTCGGCGCCCACCTTGACCGGCGTGGCGCCGATGTGAAGCCAGAGAGCGAGCTCTTTTGCCAGACCCGCGAAGAGCTCCAGCGCCTGATTGCCGTCCTCGGATTGGGTGTTGGCGAGCACGCGCTCCCGCTCCAATTCCATCAGCGCGGTGTTTTCGGGCGTCACAACCAGCTGGCTGCCGGCCTCGGCCGCCTGCCGGATGGCCTCTTCGGCCGCCGCCAAATTCGGCGCGACGGTCCGCCCGCTCCGCATTTGCACGAGAGCGACCCGGAAGACGCCGCCAGCTGAGGTCATAGCGTGCACATCGCGTTTTGCCTTCTTCCCGTTAAGCCTGGGCCGAACCGCGCGCGAGCAGAGAGTCGAGCTCGCCCTTGTCCTCGAGCGCATATAGCTCGTTGCAGCCGCCGACATGGACCCCGCCGATGAAAATCTGCGGCACCGTGCGGGCGCCGTTGGATTGCTCCAGCATGCGCGCCCGGCCATCAGCGTTCAGCGTTATGTTGATTTCCTCGAACGCGACGCCCTTGGAGCTCAACAGGCGCTTGGCGGCCGTGCAATAGCCGCACAACATGCCCGTATAGATGACAACGTCCGCCATGCTTTCTCCGTCCCGGACCGGCCCCGACGCGGCCGACTCGCGCGCGGCGATCTTACTGAATAAATGCCGTATTGAGAATCATGCCGCCGATGAGCCCAACGACAGGCGTGCAAGCTATTGCCGCGCCGCCATCGGATCAACCGCGCGGGCCAGCGCCAGAACGTCGACGCGCCGGGCGCCCGACGCCCGCAAGGCCCTGGCGCAAGCGTTTGCCGTGGCGCCGGTTGTTATCACGTCGTCGATCAACACAATGGCGCGTCCATCGACCATGCGAGCCCGGCCGCCATCGACCGAAAACGCGCCCGCAACGTTTCGTGCGCGCCGCTTGGCCGTTAGTCCCACCTGGCTCTCCGTGCGCTTGGTGCGCAGCAGAACCAGCGGGTCGCTGGGTACGCCCGCGGCGCGGCCGAGCCGCTTGGCGAGCAACGCTGACTGGTTGAAGCGGCGCCGCCAGAGCCGGCTCGGGTGGAGGGGCACGGGGACCAGCAGATCTGCCTCTGCCAACAGGTCGCCTGCGGCGTTCAACAGCCACTTGGTGAAAAGCGCCAAGCCCTCATGGCGATCACGGTATTTGAGATCGTGGATCAACGCCCGCATCACACCGCTGTAGCGGGCCACCGCCCGGGCGCGGCCGAAATCAGGCGGATCGGCAAGGGCTGCGGCCGATACGCCGCCGCCCTCCCCGCCCAGCCCATAGGGCAACGGAATCCCCAACCGGTCGCATATCGGCGCCTGGATGAAATCGATGCCCGGCCAGCAGCGCGCGCACAAGCCGTCATGACGCTCGATCGGCTCGCCGCAGGCAAGGCATCGGGGCGGCAACAAGGTGTCGGCGAGGCGCACGGAGGCCGCGCGCAGGAGCCGGCTGGCGCGCACGCGCGGCTGGACGAAACATGCTTTTGTCCTTGCTGGCGTCATCGTCGGGCTCATGTGTCGGTCGGCATCGGCTCGCAACGCTTGGCGGATTGCGGTCGAGCCCGCTAGGTTGGTCCGCCGGAGTCCCATTGAAGCAAAGACCATGACGAGAGACAACGAGCTCTTCGACCGCGCCCTGCTCACGCGCCGGCGGGCGCGGGCCGCCAGCACGGCGCAAGCGCATGATTTTCTGCTTAGCCGCGTCGCCGAGGATTTGCGCGACCGCTTGGCGGGCATTTTGCGCGAATTCCGGGTGTGCGTGAATCTCGGCGCCCATCACGGCCTGTTAGGGGACGCGCTCGCGGGCGCGCTAAAGCCGGACCTTCTCGTTCAGAGCGACCGCGCTCTGGCGTTGGCCCAAAAGTGCAGCGGCGTCCGTTTGGTGGCAGACGAAGAGGCGCTGCCCTTCGGCCCTGCCTCGCTCGACCTGGTGGTCTCGGCGCTCACTTTGCATTGGGTCAACGATCTGCCGGGCGCGCTGATCCAGATTGCCCGCGCGCTGCGCCCGGACGGTTTGTTCCTGGCGGCGGTTCTGGGCGGACGCACGCTCGAGGAGCTGCGCGAAGCCCTCACCCATGCCGAGGCCGAAATCTCCGGCGGCGCCGGTCCGCGGGTGGCGCCGTTCGCCGATGTGCGGGAGTATGGCGGCTTGTTGCAGCGGGCCGGATTTGCGCTGCCGGTGGTCGATTCCGATCTGATCGAGGTGACATACCCCTCGCCGCGCGCCCTGATGGACGACATTCGGGCGATGGGGGGCGCAAATGTGCTCAAGGCGCGCTCCAGGCGGCCGCTGTCGCGGGCCATCCTGGCGCGCATGGACGAGATTTACCGGGCGCGTTTCGGGACCGGGGACCGGGTGCGGGCGAGTTTCGAGATCATCACGCTGACCGGGTGGGCGCCCGATNAGAGCCAGCAACAGCCCTTGCGGCCGGGTTCGGCGCGCGGACGCCTTGCCGATGCGCTGGGCGCGGCGGAGCGTTCAGCCGGCGAGAAGGCGGACCCGCAAAAGCGCTGACGGGATGGATCAGAACGTGCCGAATTCGGGCCGGTCCAGTTAAAACATGCCCTTTACGGTAACAAAGAGAGCATTAACCTCAGTGCCAACTTCTCCGACGGCGGTGACGATGGCCACGCTGATGCCCGCCGCGATGAGGCCATATTCGATGGCCGTTGCACCTGATCGATCGTGCCAGAATTTTCGCAGAAAACCGTGCATTTGCATGACGCCACCTGTTTGAATTTTGAGATTCCAGTTGAGCGAGAGCCTAAACCAAAAACCTTTACAAATGATCTTGCAGCGCTTTTCTGAGCGGCTCGTCGGCAGGCGGCATGGCGTAGCCGGCCATATGGCGCGGGCTTACCCAAGCCAGCTCCTGGCCATCGCGGCCGCTGGGTTCACCCTGCCAGGTGCGGCAGAGATAAAGCGGCATCAGCAGGTGGAACGTCTCGTAGGCATGGCTGGCGAAGCTGAAGGGCTGCAAGTGCCGGGCTTCGACATCGATGCCGAGCTCCTCGTGAAGTTCGCGGATCAGGGCGGCTTCCGGCTGCTCGGCCTTCTCGATCTTGCCGCCGGGAAACTCCCACAGGCCGGCAAGTGATTTTCCTTCCGGGCGCCGGGCGATCAGCACGCGGCCGTCGGGGCGCAGCAGAGCGCAAGCCACCACCAGGACGGTCGCGCGGGCTGGGGGCCGCTCCGCCACGGTCCGGCCTAACTGCGGTAATCGGCGTTGATGGAAATGTAATCGTGGGTCAGGTCGCAGGTCCACACCACCGCCCGGCCGTCCCCAACACCAACATCGACGCGTATGACGAGTTCGGAATTCTTCATGTAGCGCGCGCCCGCCTCCTCGCGGTAGGCGGGATCGGCCTCGCCGTCGCGCGCAACCGCCAAATCACCCAACCAGATGGCAAGCTTGTCCCGGTCGGCCGCCTCGCCCGCCTTGCCGACCGCCATAACGATGCGGCCCCAATTGGGGTCTTCGCCGGCGACCGCCGTCTTGACCAGCGGCGAGTTGGCGATGGCGAAAGCGATTTTGCGCGCCGCAGCGGCGTTCTCGGCGCCCTCGACTACGACCTCGACGAATTTGCTGGCGCCCTCGCCATCCTTGACGATTTGGTGGGCGAGATCGCGCATCACCTCGACAAGCGCGCCCGCGAACGCCTCAAGGCGCGGATCCTCGGGCGCACTGATGGCGGGAGCGCCGCGGGCGCCCGCCGCGCCGCTGGCAAACAGCAGCACCGTGTCGCTGGTCGAGGTGTCGCCATCGATCGTGATGGCGTTGAATGTCGGATCGACGGCGCGGGCGCAGAGGCTTTGGAGCGCGTCTGGAGAAATGGCCGCATCGGTGAAAAGGAACGCCAGCATCGTCGCCATGTCGGGCGCGATCATGCCCGAGCCCTTGGCCAAGCCGTTGATGACGACCGCCACGCCGTCGATCTCCGTCGCACGGGTGGCGAGTTTGGGATAGGTGTCGGTGGTCATGATGGCGCGGGCGCCATCGCTCCATGCATCTGCCGAGGCCGCTTCGGCCAGATCTTGCAGCTTGTGACAAAATTTGGCGGGATCCAACGCCTCGCCAATGACTCCGGTGGAGGCGATCAGCACCTCGCCGGCGGCGCAATCGGCGATTTGGGCGGCGGCCTCAGCCGTCGCCTCAACGGCCTCGCGCCCCTTCATGCCGGTGAAGGCGTTGGCGTTGCCGGCATTGACCACGAGCGCCCGGGCAGACTCGGCCGGCACTCGTCCGCGGCACCATTCAACCGCAGCCGAGGCTGTTTTCGATTGCGTGAACACGCCAGCAGCACACGCGCCTGGATCCAGCAGCACCAGCATCAGGTCCTTGCGACCGGAATAGCGGATGCCCGCTTCGCAGGCCGCCAGGCGCACGCCCGCAACTGGCGGCAGCTCGGCAAATTTTTTGGGTGTGAAGGGCGATTGGGCCACGGGCTGGGTCGATTTGAGGGAGTTGAAAAGCGGGCTTACTGTCCAAAACTGCCGCGGGTCGCAGGAGATTCAAGTGCTTTCTTTATCGCCGGATCGACGATTTCGATCTTCGCCTCGCCGCGCAACGCTTCAATCACCGAATCGCGCTTCTCCTGGATCAATCCCGCCAAAATCCTGAATTTCTCGTCCTCAAAGGAGTTGGGCTTGGAGGTGCGCTTGTCGATCAAATATATCACGTGCCAGCCAAACCGCGTCTTCACGGGTTCGGAGATATCGTCGACCTTCAGCGCGAAGACGGCCTCGTCGAAGGGTGTGACCATGTCTCCTTTGGCGAAATACCCGATATCGCCGCCGACATCAGCCTCGGCGCCCTTCGAGAACTCCTTGGCGAGCTCGGCGAAATCGTCGCCCCGGTTGAGGCGCTCGACGATATCGCGTGCATCCTCTTCCGTGTTGAGCAGAATGTGGCGCGCGCGCAGTTCCTGCCGCGCCTCGAATTCGCCGACATAAGTGTCGTAAACCTTTTTGACGTCGGCCTCAGAAACCTGACCGACCACCATTTTCTCGTAATAGATTTCAGCCAGCGCCAGACGCCTATAGTTCTGCATGCGCCGCTCGAAGGCCGGTCCGGAATCCAGTTTCTCCTGGCTGGCGGCGGCAGCCATGAGTTGATTGGTCACCAAGTAATCGACGATCTGTCCCCGGCGCTGCGCGTCCGGGATGCCTGCGATCTCGGCTCCCATGGAGGCACTGGCGGCGGACACATCGTCTTCGGTGATCGCAACGCCGTTGACCCGGGCAAGAGTTTTGCTGTCCGCCGCATAGGACGATTGCCACGCCAAGGTTGTCAGAACGGCCGTCACGGCCAGTCGCGCTGAAATTTTCACTTGCTTGCCCTCATACCCGGACGCGTCGCGTCAGTGCCACCTGGAGCCATGTGCCAACCGCTATAGCGTGCGCGTTCTGCATCCGCGCCTTCATAACCGCTGACGCCCGTTATTGCCAGAATCCATTGCGGTACTCACGGCAAATTGTGCCCTTTACCATTGCCCGTGGTCTCGTTGACAAGGGGCTTGGGGGACCTTATTTCTCAAGCCAACCGACGGGCCGCTTGCGCGCCCGCCACCACCGCCGCAGCCGGTGCTGAATAATTTGCGATCCGTGACCTGTATTTGCGGTTCGCGAACCCACTCTAAAGGATCGAGAGGTCCCTGCGATGGTGTCCTTCGGGCAATTCGCCACTAAAATATTTGGATCGTCCAACGACCGCCGGGTCAAGACCTACGCGTCTGCCGTCGATGCGGTCAACGCATTGGAGGGCGAAGTCGAGAAGCTCACGGATTCGGCGCTGAAAGCCCGAACGGATGAGTTTCGAGAACAAATTGCCAATGGCGCGACATTGGATGACTTGCTCGCCCCGGCCTTCGCGACCGTGCGCGAAGCCGCCAAACGCACCTTGGGCCAGCGCCATTTCGACATGCAGCTTGTCGGCGGCATGGTGTTGCACGAGGGCAATATCGCCGAGATGAAGACCGGCGAAGGCAAAACGCTCGTCGCTACGCTGCCGGTTTATCTCAATGCGCTCGCGGGTCAAAGCGTCCATGTGGTGACCGTCAACGACTATCTGGCCCGGCGCGACTCCGAGTGGATGGGCGCCATCTACCAATTTCTTGGTCTCTCGGTCGGCTGCATCGTGCACGATTTAAACGACGACGATCGCCGCAATGCCTACGCCTGTGACGTGACCTACGGCACGAACAACGAATTCGGCTTCGATTATTTGCGCGACAACATGAAGTTCTCAATTGAGGAGATGGTGCAGCGCGGACATCATTTTGCGATCGTCGACGAAGTCGACTCCATCCTAATCGACGAGGCGCGCACTCCGCTGATTATCTCCGGCCCCATCGAGGACCGCTCCGAGCTCTATACCGCGATCGATGCCCTCATTCCAAAACTGGTCGAGGAAGACTACGAGTTGGATGAGAAAATGCGCACAGTGGCGCTGAGCGAAGAGGGCAACGAACACGTCGAAGAGCTGTTGGGTGAGGCCGGCATGCTGAAGGGCGACTCGCTCTACGACGTCGAAAACGTCACCGTTGTCCATCACATCAATCAGGCGCTGCGCGCCAATAAGCTTTTTCAGCGCGACAAGGATTACATCGTCAAGAACGACGAGGTCATCATTATCGACGAGTTTACTGGGCGCATGATGCAAGGCCGGCGCTATTCCGAAGGATTGCATCAAGCGCTGGAGGCACGGGAGCGGGTCAGCATCCAACCCGAAAACCAGACGCTCGCCTCCATCACGTTTCAGAACTATTTCCGGCTTTACGACAAGCTCGCCGGCATGACGGGCACCGCCCTGACCGAGGCCGATGAGTTCATGGACATCTACGGCCTCGACGTGCTGGAAATTCCGACCAACATGCCGATGATCCGTGAGGATGACGACGACGAGGTCTACCGGACCGGGCAGGAAAAATTCAACGCCATCAACGATCTCATCGTCGATTGCCGCAAGCGCGGTCAGCCCGTGCTGGTGGGAACGACGTCGATCGAAAAATCCGAACTGCTCGCCGAGGCGCTCGCCAAAAAGAAGGTGAAGGACTTCCAAGTTCTCAACGCCCGCTATCACGAGCAAGAAGCCGCCATCATCGCGCAGGCCGGCGTGCCGGGCGCGATTACCATCGCCACCAACATGGCTGGCCGCGGCACCGATATTCAGCTCGGCGGCAATCAGGACATGCGGATAAGCGACTGGATTCTGCAAAAATCTGCGAAGGGCAAACCGCCGACGGAAAAGCAGATTGAGGCCGAGAAGGCAAAGATCGCCGCCGATGTCGAAGAAAAAAAGAAGCAGGCGCTGGACGCTGGCGGGCTCTATGTGATTGGCACCGAGCGTCACGAGAGCCGCCGCATCGATAACCAATTGCGCGGTCGTTCGGGCCGCCAGGGCGATCCCGGCCACTCAAAGTTTTTTCTCTCGCTCGACGACGATCTGATGCGCATTTTCGGATCGGACCGCATGGACGGCGTGCTGCAGAAACTCGGCCTCGAAGAGGGTGAGGCCATTGTTCATCCATGGATCAACAAGGCCCTGGAGAAGGCGCAGCAAAAGGTCGAGGCGCGCAATTTCGACGCCCGCAAGCAGATCCTCAAATACGACAACGTGATGAACGACCAACGCAAGGTCATCTTCGAGCAGCGGCTTGATTTGATGGGCGATGCGGACGTCAGCGAGACCGTTGCCGATATGCGCCATCAGTCCATCGAGGAAATGGTCGCCAAGTACATTCCGGAAAATGTTTATGCCGAAGANTGGGATTCCGAGGGCCTGAGCACCAATGTGCATGAGACCTTCGGCTTGTCGCTACCGGTCGAGAAATGGGCCGCCGAAGAGGGCATTGCGGACGAGGAAATCTACGAAAGGCTGACACAGGAAATCGATCGNGTGGCGGCCCGAAAGGCGGCCGACTTCGGTTCAGAAATCCTGCGTCAGGTCGAGAAGGCGGTGCTGTTGCAAACCCTCGATGGGCTTTGGCGCGAGCATCTGGTCGTGCTCGAACACCTGCGCCAGGTCGTGCATTTGCGAGGCTATGGCCAGCGCGACCCGCTGAATGAGTACAAAACCGAGAGCTTCACGATGTTCGAGGCCATGCTGGCGCATCTGCGCGAGGACGTCACGCGCCAGCTGATGCATGTCGAATTGGCGCCGCAACAGGCAGATATGCTTGAGATGGCCCAATTGCCGGAGATGGAGGCTCACCATATTTCACCCCTGACGGGCGAGGACGAAATGGCCGAGGACGGCGGGCTCGTTATGATGGACACGGCGCTGGCGGGCCAGTCAGGCACAACGGCCGATGCCGGCATCAAGCCACAACCAATGCGCCACCGGCAAAAGGGCGCGAATTTGGATCCCGACAGGCCCGAAACCTGGGGCAAGGTGCCGCGCAATTCAGCGTGTCCGTGCGGATCGGGCAAGAAATACAAACATTGCCATGGCCGCCTGAGCTGAGGCGGCATCGGCACCCGCGATGACGAATGACCAAATCATTCTTTTCGGGCTGCTGGGTTTCGTTTTCGCGCTGTTGCTGTGGGGGCGCATTCGCTACGACCTGATCGCCTTCGGGGCTTTGATCGTGGCTGTCATCGCCGGCGTCGTTCCCCAAGACAAGGCTTTCGAGGGGTTTGGCCACCCGGCAGTTATCATTATCGCCCTCGTGCTCATTGTTAGCCGCGGCCTCGTCAACTCGGGCGCGATCGACCTGATTGCCCGCTACGCGGTGAACAAGTCCCGTGCGGTCTCTTCCCATATCGCGATCATGTCGGGTGTCGGCGCCGCATTGTCGGCCGTCATGAACAATGTGGGGGCGTTGGCGCTGCTGATGCCCGTCGACCTGCAGGCCGCCAGCAAGGCCGGCCGGAGCCCGGCGCTGACATTGATGCCCCTCTCATTCGCCACCATCGTCGGCGGTCTGGTGACGCTGATCGGCACGCCGCCCAACATCATCATCGCCAGCTTTCGCGAGAAGGCGCTGGGCGAGCCCTTTCATATGTTCGATTTCGCGCCGGTCGGCATCGTCGTGGCGATCGCGGGGGTGGCCTTTGTCGCGCTTGTTGGCTGGCGGCTGATACCGGCAGACCGCAGCACACACGACAGCGGCAAGGAGCTGTTCGACCTCGACGCCTATGTGGCCGAGGTGCGCGTGTCCGAGGGGTCCAAGCTCATCGGCAAGCGCGTGCGCGAGCTTGACGACGAGGCGGAGGAAGCCGACGCAGTCATACTGGGCTTGGTGCGGAACGGCGAGCGCCTGCCTGGCCAAGCGCGACGTGAAATCATCCAGAAGGACGACTTTCTCGTTATCGAAGCCTCGCCTCAAGCGATCGAGGAACTGGCGGGCAATCTTGAGCTCGAATATGTGGGCTCCGAAAAACACAGGGACAGTTTGGCCAGCCCCGAGACCGGCCTGATCGAAGTCGTGGTGCCGATCGGGGCGCGAATCGAGGGGCGCTCGGCGCTGTCGCTCCGGCTGCTTTACCGTCACGGCGTCACCTTGCTTGGCGTCTCGCGGCGCGGCGTGCCCTTTCGCGAGCGGGTCCGCAAGGTGGAAATCGAGGCCGGCGATATCCTGTTGCTCTATGGGCCGAGCGAGAGGTTGGCGGACATCGTCGATTGGCTCGGCGTGTTGCCGCTCGCCGAACGGGGGCTGCAAGTGGCGCAGCGCACGAAGGCAACGCTGACCATCGCGATTTTTGCCTCAGCGATCTTCCTGGCGAGCATTGGCGTGCTTTATTTGCCGATCGCGCTGGCGGCCGCTTGCGTGGCGCTCGCGCTTTTCAACGTCGTGCCGGTGCGGCAGTTCTACGAGGCGGTCGAGTGGCCGGTCATCGTGTTGTTGGGCTCGCTCATTCCCATCGGCGCCGCGCTCGAGAGCAGCGGCGGCACGTTGCTCATTGCCGATGGCATCGTTTCGCTGGCCAGCGGCGCTTCGCCCGCCATCGTCCTCACCCTGTTGATGATCGTCACCATGACGTTGTCCGATGTCCTAAACAACACGGCGACCGCCGTGATCGCGGCGCCGATCGCCGTGGACATCGCCAACCGCCTCGGCGTCAGCGCGGACCCGTTTCTGATGGCCGTCGCGATCGCGGCCTCATGCGCCTTTCTCACCCCGATCGGGCACAAGAACAACACGCTGATTATGGGTCCCGGCGGTTATCGGTTCGGCGACTATTGGCGCATGGGGTTGCCGCTTGAGATCCTGGTGATCGCGGTGGCGGTGCCGATGATCCTCATCGTTTGGCCGTTTTAGGAGTTGGA
>JGI24023J19991_10003755_pt1 | contig 10575 bp, 11 predicted proteins | sample Cruoilmetagenom1_FD_19991 | JGI IMG/M metagenome (IMG submission 19991)
TTAGCACCTTTAGCTTCTGAAATTCCACTTGCTGTTTTAGCTGGAATTTTAATAAAAGTTGGTCTTGATATTCTAGATTATAAATTTCTTAAAGTAATTAAAAATGCTCCAAAATATGATTTATATGTGATGATTACTGTATTTTTTGTAACAGTGTTTATTGATCTTATCACAGCAGTTGGTCTAGGTATTGTATTAGCTTCACTTTTAATAGTATATCGAATTACAAAAGCTACAAAAATAAGTACAACAAACTACAAGCCATCAAAGCTTAATGAATATTTTGAAGATGACCCTTATATTCGTGTAGTAAAAATAGAAGGTGCTTTATTTTTTGGTTCAACAACCGCATTTGAAAATGAGATAAACTCTCTTTTAGATACAAAAACACTTATCATAGATTGTTTAGATGTCCCATTTTTAGATATTACAGCGATATTTACACTTCAAGAGTTAGTATCTCATCTAAATTCTCAAGACATTGCAACTATCTTACTACTAAAACCTGTTCATCAGAAAAAAGTTTTAGGTATAGATAAAGCAAAAATTTTTGCAAATACGATTATTACTAACACTGTAGAAAATATACCAATTCAATGTAAGTTATAAAATAATTTGATACAATACGCACTATTATGATTAAACATATATTTACAAATAGTGCTGGTATTTTAGTTTCTAGAATTTTAGGTTTTTTACGAGATTTATTAACTGCTTCAATTCTTGGGGCAAATATCTATAGTGATATATTTTTTGTTGCTTTTAAGCTACCAAATCTTTTTAGAAGAATATTTGCAGAAGGTGCTTTTACCCAAGTATTTATTCCAGCTTATGCAAAATCAAATTATAAAGTCAGTTTTAGTTCCGTTATATTTTTACAGTTTTTAGTATTTATTATTATTTTGAGTTTACTTGTAACTCTTTTTGCAACACTTATTACAAAAGTGATTGCTATTGGATTTGATAGTTCTACTATTGATTTAGCTGCACCTTTAGTTGCTATTTGTTTTTATTATCTCCCTTTAATATTTGTAGTTACATTTTTAGCAGCTATTTTACAATATAAAAATCATTTTGCTACTACTGCTTTTTCAACTGCATTATTAAATATCTCCCTTATCATAGCTCTTTTACTCTCTTCAAATATGGATAAATACACTATCACTTTTTATCTAAGTTGGGGAGTTGTAGTTGGTGGTATTTTACAAGTAGTAGTACACCTAATAGCAATAAAAAAACTACAGATAAAATTCTTTACAACAAATATACGGAAAAAAAGAAGAGATATCAAGCAGTCAAAATTTTACAAACAATTTTATCCAGCTGTATTTGGAAGCAGTGCTGCTCATATAGCTGCATTTTTAGATACTTGGTTAGCTTCATTGCTTGTAAGTGGAAGTATTAGCTATTTATATTATGCAAATAGGGTCTTTCAGTTACCCCTTGCTTTATTTGCTATAGCAACTTCTGTTGCACTTTTTCCTACTATTGCAAAAGCTATTAAAAATAATGATGAACAAAAAGCACTTAAATTTATGAGAAAAGCTACTTTGATACTTTTTGTACTTCTTGGAAGTGCAACACTTATAGGGATAGTGTTTGATAACTTTATAGTCTGGCTTTTATTTGAACGAGGTGCTTTTACAACATCAGATACAACACAAACTGCCCTAGTTCTTACTATGTATCTTATAGGACTTTTACCATTTGGACTAGCAAAAATCTTTTCACTTTGGCTTTATGCCCATGAAAAACAAGGAGTTGCAGCAAAAATAACTATGAAATCATTAGGCTGGAATATTCTCTTTTCTCTAATTTTAATCCTCCCTTATGGGATAGTTGGATTAGCACTTGCTAGTAGTTTAAGTGGATTTATATTATTATTCCTCACTTTAAAAGAATTTGGATATAAAAATATTGTATTATTACTTACAAATAAATTTTAATAGTACCTAGTAGAGAAGTGTCTGAGTGGNCGAAGGTGCTTCGTTGGAAGCGAAGTGTAGCTAAAACTACCGTGGGTTCGAATCCCATCTTCTCTGCCATTAAATTACTACTTATTACTTTAAATACTAGCTTTTCAACCCAAATTAATTTATAGATTTCTAAATTCATCTTTACTCTTAAAAAATCATCAATTTTTTTAATTTTTTCAAACAACAATCTACAAATCAATTAAATTTTACATATTTTTTACTCCTATTATAAATATATTGGTAATTTTTCTTATTTTATCGTTTTTTAGGCAATAGTGTAGTGTCTTAATTTTTTTGGTATTTATATTTTCTAAAGTCTTGTGCTTTTCACTCTCTTTGAGAAAAATACTATTCAATGCTGACATCATAAGCTCTTTGTCTAATATTGTTTAATAGTTCAATAAACTGTTCATTTACTTTTAATATAGTTTGTCTTGTATGGTTGATAACTTTTCCAACTATATTATAAAGTTTATATCTTATAGTTTTTATTGTATGCTTTTGCAAGTTTTTATCTAAAATTTGTTTGAATTGGCGAAAGTTCTTTTAAAAAAAGAGTATGTTGTACCCTCATCTTTATAATATACTGCTAATTTTATATATGAATAAACTGCTAAAAAAGCTAATTATCCACCTACTATAAAAGCTAATGGAGTAAATACACCTATCATACCACCAAGTGCAATGGCTACGAGTTCAAGAACTCCTAAATTTTTGCCTCTTTTTCTATGAATATTTTTCATTATTTTTTCTGTTATCTCATCAATCTTATTATCAAACATTTAGTTACCTCTTTTATCTGGTCTTATATACCAAAACAAACACAATGATATAATAGCCCCAATAGTATCAGCCAACATATCTTTTTGTGCATCCCAAATATCACCTTGTGAACCTAAAAATTCTAGTCCAGTATTCCCACCTTCAAGTACAGCATAAGCCCATTCTATTATCTCATAACTACAAGCAATACTCATAATAAAAAATAATCCAAATAAAGATGCTAAGCTAGCATTTATATAATTTTTTCTAGTTAAAAATTCAGCCATAGGATAAGCATAAAACCCAATCACAAGATGGCCAACTCTATCAAAATGATTTCTTTCAAAGTTAAATAGATTTGTTATAAAATCAAAAGGTACATTCGCAAAAGTATAATGTGCACCAATAGTATGCCAAACTAACCATAATACCATTAAACTATAAGAGATATTTGTAAATTGAAACTTTTTATATGTGAATAACAATATTAAATATACACCAATTACAGGTATAACTTCAACAATCCAAACACTTCTATCAAATGGATTTATACCTAAAAATATAAAAAAAAGAAAAAACAATAGTGCTAAAATGTGGGAATAATATTTCATTTGATTACTTCCTTTGTTGCCATTTTACCAATAGTTATCATTTTATAAGCCTTAGTAAACTCATAAAACTCACAACTACTTCTTGGAATATTTATAATAATATCTGCTTTATAATTTTGTATTGAATATTTTGACAATATACCTTGAGCTATATCTACTGTTCTACCTAAGATAAAAAATATATCTTTATTTGGTATTTGTGAGTTTTGTAGCTCTTTTGAGTTATTGCTATCTTTGATTTTTAATAATTGTTTAGGAACATACGATTCTGCTTTTTTAATAAACTGTGCAAATCTATAATAAAGTAGTTCTTCACTTGTCTGATACTCTTTAGGAATGTTTACTACATATTTATTTTCAATATTTGCATCCATATTAACGGCTATTTTTATATTTGTATCATCTAAAGCTATTACATTTATAGGAAGTGGATTTATAACTCCACCATCAACTAAAACCATATCATCTTTTATAACTGCGGTAAAAATAGTAGGAATTGCTATAGATGCTCTTATAGCATCTATTAATTTTCCTTTTGTAAATAAAACCTCTTTTTGAGTTGTAAGATCTGTAGCAACAGCTGTATATTTTATAGGTAAATCTTCTATTTTAACATCACCTATCATTAAAGCAATTTTATCAAATACTTGGTTAGCATCTATAAGTCCACCTTGCATTGATGAAAGGCTGATTAATTTATAAATATCATAATAATCAAGTCTTAACACCCACTTTTTAAACTCATCTAGCTTCCCAACTGCATAAAGCCCACCAATTAAAGCTCCCATTGATGAACCAGCAATTGATTTGATTTTATAACCTTTATTTTCAAGTTCTTCTATAACTCCAATATGTGCATAACCTCTAGCACCTCCACTACCTAGTGCTAATGATACTGTTTTATTATTTTTAATTTTCAAATCATTTTCCTTATAAATTTCATTACCAAAACAATTAACAATAAGCAAAATAATAATTGTTATTGTTTTAATCATCTAAAGCTTTCCACCCTTATAAATAAAATAAGCCAAAATAAGTCCCATAACAGAAGCAACACTAAATCCAGCAATACCAAATAAGGGAATACCAAATATTAAAGGTGGTGTTTTTGCATGAAGCAAAAGTGATGAACCTATCAGCGTTGATGCTATTATAATTGCAACTGTTTTTTTAACTCTTTGGCTTTTGCTTAGATTATCTTTATTGATATAGTTAAATACAGGGAGTTTAATACTCCCCTCAAAGTTGATTTTTTTGACAATATCATCGAAACCATTTTTAGATAAAACAGTAATAATTTCATTAACTCTTTTTATATTTCCAATGGTTTGTGATATTTTCATTACAACTTCCTACTTCTTCTTATCTTCTAAAACTTCTTTAGCACCTTTTATTGCACCATCTGTAGCATGTTTAAGTACATCTAACGACAACTCACCAAATGCTTTAAAATTATCAAATGTTTCTTTCATATCCTTTTTAACATCATCTGNTAAAGTATGATATATCTCTTCCATTTTTTGTGCCTTATTCTCCATCTCAGTTTTTAAAGCATCTTGAACACCATTTAATGCAGCNTCACTACTAGCTTTTATATTATCAACTGTATCTTCACCTAACTCTTTTAATGTTGTTGTTGTATCACTAACAACATCATTAACAACTTCACTTGTCATCTCTTTATCAAATTTCAACTCTTTAACAATATTGCTAGTCGCGTCACTTACAATTTTACTTATATTTGATACTGTTAATTCATTTGCCTCTTTTGCTAACTTTAAATTTTCTTTTAACTCTTCTAATTTTACTTTTGACATAATTTTTCCTTTTTATTTTAATAAAAATTATCATACAATATAAACAATTAACACTAGTAAAAAGGTACCAAATTTGCGCGAAGCCTACTCTTGGGGTATAACTTTAATTAAGGAATAATATAATTAGAAAGATATAACATTAAAAATATATGTTCATCAATCTACAATATATAAAGAAAAAAAATACTCCACCGATNCAAAGGTNGAGATAATTTAACTTAGAATAGCATTTTACNCCATCATCTCTTGCTTATTAATTTTTACATAGTCTAATAAAATAGGTGCAAGAACAAGAGAAGCTATAGTTGCTGTAATAGTACCAAAAGTAAGCGAAATTCCCAGTCCTCCAAATACTGAATCAGGAATCAGTAATGAACTTCCTAACATTACTCCAATAGCAGTAAGAAGGATAGGTTTTGCTCTGATTTGGGTAGCTTCTGCAATAGCCTCACTTTTTTTTGTACCATCTTTTATTAATGCCTTCATATTGTCTATAAGTAAAACAGTATTTCTTGCACTAATCCCAATAAGTGCAATAAGTCCTATTAATGATGTTCCTGTAAAGTATATAGTATGTTCACTAAAGAGGTTCATTATAATATGTCCACTCATAACACCGATAAGCGATAGCAGACTTCCCATCAATACAATCAAGGGTAGTGCAAAACTTTGATAATAAAAAATCAACAGTGTCATAATTAGTACAACTGAAACTCCAAGAGTAATAGCTAAATCAACAGCTGTATCTAATGATACCTGAAGTTCTCCCTCCCAAACTATCTGATAAATCTCTCCATCTTTTTTGTCTTTGAGATATAGATCAAAATATTTCCCTTTTTCTCTTTTGAGAATATTCCCATTTGTAATTTCAAAATCTGCTCCTAAATCTTGTTTAATCATATTTCTTGCTTTTAGTCCTGGATATATAGGTGATACTAAATCAGTCTCAGCACTTACCATTGTATAATCCTGAAGATTTTTTGAGTATATCGGTATACTGCTTTTTTTCTCCAAAACAGTAACAAGTTCCATTAGACTAATCATTCTTCCTTGAGAATTCATTAGTTTTAGTTGTGAGAGTTTAGACTCCAACTCTTTTTTATCTGTAGTATTAAGCTTTTTAGAGTTATCATCTAGCACCAAATGAAGAGCTACTTGATCATTTCTTTCTAGTTCATTTTTTACAGCTATGTTAATACCCTCAAAAGCAACAAAAACTATTTTATTTATCTGCTCTATAGAGATACCCAGTTTGATAGCTTTGTCTTTATTTATTTTAAGAGTAAATTTTTTAAATGACTCCTCTTTTTGAATATCAATATCAACTAGTCCACCAACTTTATGAAAAACAGATGCAACTTTAACGGCTATATCTTCTCTTTTTTGCTGATTTTCTCCATAAATTTCAGCAACAACTCCACCAATTACCGGAGGACCGGCAGGTTCTTCAACTACAAGTACATCCGATGCATTTTTGCATTCTTTTGCAATGTTTTCCCTTACTCTTTTAGCAATTAGAAATGATTTTTTATCTCTATGGTGAGGTTTAGTGAGATTTACTACTATTTGAGCAGAGTTGTCACCACTTCTTAGTGGGCTGCTTTTTACTAGGCCTATTAAATCAGTAGGTGCCCCCATCCCATAAAATGTTTCTATATCCACAATTTCTTGCTCTTTTTCTAAAACTTTATGTATTTTAGCAACACTTTGTTGTGTTTGAAAAAGCGTTGAACCGGCAGGAAGATCAATATAAATATTTATAGTCTGTCCATCTTTAGGTGGAAGCACTTTCATTTTAACTATATCAAAAGGATAAACAGTCATGCAAGATAAAATTTTTTTTTTTTTTTTATTTTACTTTCTAAAATATTTTTTATAAATTTTTTCATAAATTTTTATCCTGTTTTTTCATATATTTGTTTGCTAGATATGGAACAACTGTGTATCCAATTATTAGAGACATCAATAAAATAATAGCCATCATAATAGGAATAGGAGCTATAAATTGCCCCATCATCTTTCCAACAATCAAGGCTGGAAGTGATGTAAATATAATAGCTACTGTAGCAATATTAGTAGGTACTCCTATCTCATTAACAGCAGAGATACAAACATATTCCATCTCTTTTTCATGTGCATGCATATGTCTATGAATGTTTTCTATTACAATAATCCCAGCATCTACTAGAAGCCCCATTGTTAATAAAAATCCAAACATCGTAACTCTATTTAGTGTCATTCCATATACATATATTATTACTAATGAGAGTGCTACGACTAACGGTACAGTTATGGTAACGATTAAAGATTCTCTCCATCCAAGAACAACCCACATCAATATGGTAATAAATAGAGTTGCTAAAAAGATATGAAAGACCAACTCATTAACTGAGTCATTTGCTCTATCTCCATCATCTCTTGTGATTTTATATCCAATTCCTTGTTTAGTTAAAGAGTCTTTATACAGAGTTAAAAGCTTTTTTATATCGTTTGATACAAAAACAGCATTTGTCCCTCCTACTTTAGAGATTTCCAGTGTTGTTTGAGGTAGAACATCTGTAAATTTACCACTACTATTCCTAAATTTTATATCTGCTGATTTTTTATTTTGTATATCTATGCCTCTCTCTACTCTAGCGACATTTCTAAGATAGATAGGTGAATTATTATAATTAGCAATGATAAGATTTTCAATATCTTTTTTTGTTTTAACACCATTTTGAATACCTACAACAATTCTATCTTTCTCATTTTTTGTAGTGTTATAAACTTCGGGTATATTTGTCGTAAGCGATTCAAGTGAGGCAGATATTTGAGCTAAAGATATATGAAAACCAGATAATTTATTTAAATCTACTAAAATATTATACTGCTCTTTTGCCCCACCTTTTATAGTGACTTTAGAAACATTATCTACACTGCCTATGAGCCTTTGTAGCTCTCTTGCTTTGTTATAAGTGGCACTCTTTTTAATATTTTTATTTAGGGGGTAGAGTGCAACAGTGACTATGGGCAGATCATTGTCAATATCTAGTGGTTTAACCAACGGCATCATAGCACCCTTTGGTAGTGAGTCCATATTTTGCATAACCATATCATAAACTTTTAAATCAGCACTTTGTTTATCAGTACCCATATAATATGATATATTAACTATACCAACATTGTCTTTTGCAATACCAATAATATTTTCTACACCTTTAATCTCTTTTATCTTTCCCTCTAGTGGTTCAACAATAATCTTTTTGATTTTTTTTGCATCAACTCCTGGCATTGCAACAATTACAGCACTACCACTCACTACTATTTGTGGATTTTCTTCTCTAGGAGTTACCAAGAGTGCCATTACTCCTAAAACCAAAATAAGTCCAATAAAAAAGGGAGTTATAGGATTATGAATAAACTCTTTCGTAAGTTTTCCTGCTATATTTGTGGGATGAAGTTCTTTTGACACTATTTTTCTCCTATATCAACAGTTACATACATACCTGGGTATATTTTTTTGTCATTTATATCAAAATCTATTTTTACCCTAAAACTATGACTTAATTTATCCCCATCAAGTATGATAGTGCTAATGGTACCTTTAGTAGTATATTTTACTGATGGTACAGTAATAGTTATTTTTTGACCTTTTTTTAAATGCTTGAGTAACTCTTCTCCTACTAATATCTCAGCCTTCTGATTTTTAATATCAGATAATATGACCATAGGACTCCCTGGTAGTGCCATCTCTCCTTTTTGGATATTTTTTTGTATCACGATTGCATCATAAGGTGATTTAACATTTAGATAATTGTATTGATTTTTTATACTTTTTATTTGTTCATTAGCTTGTTTAATTTGCTCTTTTGCTATATCTATCATAGATTCAAGATTCTTTTTTGCTAGTGCTATTTGCTCTAGTTCATGCTTTGAAACGATATCTTTATTATATAATCTCTCTAATCTAGCATAATTTATTAGAATATCTTGATAGCTATTTTGATACATCCCTAAAGATAAAAATGCTTGACTTCTTGCTAACTTGGCTTGATTTAAAAATACATCCATATCTTTTGAATCAATATCAAATAATGAAACACCTTTTTTAACTACATCACCTTCTTTTACATATACTTTTTTAATATATCCCATGTTTCTAGAACTGATTGTTTTTTGGTTATCAGAGATAATATATCCAGAAATCTCCACTGCATTAAGCATAAAAGGTACTAAAATAAGTACCACTAAGATTATTTTTATCATATTTCTTCTCCATTGTATAGTGTTTCAAATTTAAAAATCTCTTCGTATCTAAGGTTTTTATTTTCTTCTAGTTTCATAAGTGTTTGTATATATTTAGATTGATGAATAAGTACATCATTCATAGATGCTCTTTGCTCTTTATGACTCTCTTTAAAATTTTCGAATATTTGTTTTTTGTATGCTTTCTCTTTATTTAAAGAGTTAAGTTTAAAGTTAAGATTTTTAATCTTCGTTCTTATATCATCAGCTTTTAAAAGTAAACCCTCTTTCGCATAATTTAAAGTTGTTTTTTGTTTTAATAAATTTATTTTTGCTTTTGAATAATCATTATTCGTAGCTCCTCCATTAAATATATTCCATTTAGCACCAACACCAATCATATAATAATCATGGTCTTTAAGGTTTCCAAACATATTCTCATTATTTGAGCCATATTCTCCCATTAAACCTACTTCTGGTAGATAAGCAGATGATGATACTAGCACCTGATTTTTCTTAATTTCGATAGCTTTTTTTGCTTTTTGTATATCTATATTTTGTGTTAAAAGTTTATCATCTGATATATTTGTAAATATCAAATTATCTTTTGTATAAGTGATACCATCAATTTTTTTAGAAGTTAAAAAACTAACAAAATGTAAAGCTAACTCTTTATTTGTATTTAGCTGGTGCAACAATGAATCAATCTCAGCAAGTCTAGCATCTATCAATAATAAATCAGTTTTAGTAGCATAACCTTCTATTTTTAATTCATTTACGCTATTTCTTAAAAACTCAGTATTAGTTTTAATCGTACCTATTTGGATAATCAGCTCTTCAATAAGTACAATAGAATAAAATCCTTTTTTAACCTCAAATTGTTTTTTATTGATTAAGTTTTGCTTGTCCAGTGTAGAGATAGTTATTAGTTCTTTTGTTATCTTTTTATAAGCACTAATTTTATTACCTGTATAAAGTGGCAAAGAAAATGTTAGTTTTGACTCCCATGAACTTCTATCTTCAGGATAATTAATTGCAGCAAAATTTGATGCTGGGTTAAGATCTGCCCCTTTAACGACTCTCTCGTTTAGTTTCATACCAAATATAGCACCAGAATGGTCTGTTCTTAATCCTTGAATATTTAAATCAAGAGTACCATAATCAAGAGCTTTTGTTTTTTTA
>JGI24023J19991_10003762_pt1 | contig 10564 bp, 9 predicted proteins | sample Cruoilmetagenom1_FD_19991 | JGI IMG/M metagenome (IMG submission 19991)
CCTCGAAGGGGGCTGGGTCTCACAGATCCCCCCACAATGGCGGCAGACCCATCTGCTGGAAGCCATTGATATGGAAGGGTTCCGGAAGAGGTTGAAAGGCATGACCCTGAAGCAGGGTGTAACATCATCCCAGCACGAGTCTCTGGTTCAGCTGGTGGAACCGACCTTCCGAGATGTTACGGGAATACAAAAATGAACGTCATCTTTTTTTTCATGGTATTGGCGGCAGTTTGTTCAGCGGGCTGGCGACAGGTGGTTTGGACGCCGGAGGCGGGGGGTGTTCCCCCCATGGAAATGCTTTCCAAGGCAATGGTGGATTCAGCCACGGGTTCCGTGGAATTGGCACTGGGGCTGGTGGGGGTGATGACCCTTTTCCTGGGGTTGATGAAGGTTGCCGAAGCAGGGGGAATGCTCACCATCGTAGCCCGGCTTATCCGACCGGTAATGGTAAGGTTGTTTCCCTCTGTGCCTGCGGATCACCCGGCCATGGGCAGCATGATCCTGAATATGTCCGCAAACGCGCTGGGCCTGGGCAATGCCGCCACCCCGTTCGGTATTCGCGCCATGCAGGAGCTGGACAAATTAAACCCGGTAAAAGGGACTGCCACGGATGCAATGGTCCTGTTTCTGGCCATCAATACCTCCAATGTAACCCTTTTGCCCACCGGTGTCATCGCCATCCGGGCCGCGGCAGGGTCTAGTGATCCGGCGGGAATTTTGCCAACGACCCTTTTCGCAACGCTCTTTTCAACCATTATTGCTGTCTTCGCAGCCAAACTCTACGGGAAACTGCCCTTTTTCAGGCGAACCCGCCCCATCAAAGGGGAACATTCAGAAGATTTTAGTGAGGATGAAACATCGGATTTCCTATCCAAAGAGACTCAGGAAGGGTATCCCCTGTGGGTAAGCGGTATTGCCATGGCAATCCTGTTCTCTCTTATTCCCGTAACGATCCTGTTCGGCCGCGCTATTTCGCCCTGGATCATTCCCGCTTTGATGCTGGGTTTTCTGGCATTCGGCGTTTTCCGGAAAGTGCCGGTCTATGAGGTATTCGTGGAAGGCGCCAAAGAGGGATTTCAGGTGGCCATCCGCATCATCCCCTATCTGGTCGCCATCCTGGTGGCGGTGGGAATGCTGCGTGCCAGCGGCGCCATGGATCAAATGGTTAATTTTCTGGGAACATGGACCTCAAAGGTGGGAATGCCGGCCGATGCGCTTCCCATGGCCTTTCTGCGCCCCCTGTCGGGATCCGGTGCATACGGGGTGATGGCTTCCATTATCAATGACCCCGGGATCGGTCCTGACAGTTACACGGGGTATCTGGTTTCCACCCTTCAGGGATCAACCGAAACCAGCTTTTATGTGCTGGCCGTTTATTTCGGTGCGGTGCAGATCAAACGCATCCGCCATGCCCTGGCGGCTGCATTGACAGCGGATGTTGCCGGCATTTTGGCTGCCATGGCGGTTTGTTCTTTTCTTTATGGTGGATGATACCAAAAGATGCAATTAGCTGTTAGCCGCAAACAAATAAACTTAACAGGAGGTGGATATGAGTAATAACCCCAATCAGATTAATGTGGAATTCCCAAAGGAAATGGTAGGCGGTGTTTATGCAAACAATATGGCGGTGACCCACACCGCCGAAGAGTTCATTATGGATTATATTATGATCGCCCCTCCTGCAGGCGTGGTCAAATCACGTATCGTCGTGAGTCCCGGACACATGAAACGGATTCTCCTCGCATTACAGGAGAATCTTGAAAAATACGAGCAGAAGTTCGGCCCCATTCAAATGGCCGAGGAACCAGGAGGAGAAGTGACGATCCAGTGAACCACATAATTCTAGGAGGCTGTCCAAGAATAGCAATTTTGTTCAAAATCAAGGAATGCTTGAAGAAATAACCACAGGCATATAGTTGATATTCCGAGGATTATTTTTTTGGGTATGACGAAGAGTTTGGGCAAAAGGGCATTCTCGAACAGCCTCCTAGTGAAACGAAAGGAGGTAGGCGCGCAAGTTGATCTTTTTGTTTTTGATGCCCAGTTTTCGCCTCAAGTTAAAGCGATGGGTTAAAATTGTGTTTTTTGATACGGAGAGTTTTTCGGCAATTTCGATATTGCTCTTGCCTTCTTTGACCAGCGTGGCGACCCGGATTTCCATGGGCGTCAGTTCCAGCACCCTGGACCCGATGTCTCGAACAAACGGGGAAACAATCTGTTCCAGATTGGTTTCAATCACATGTAAATGGTTGGTCTGAATGGCATCCAGGGGGGTGTTTTTAAGCTTTTCGATGTAGGGTTTGACCAGGGTGCTCATGTTGCTGACGACCGAGGATTCAAAATGGGTCCGGTCTTCCTCGCGTCGCCGCAACAATATGCTGAAGGCGGTATTGGCTTCTTCCAGGCTTCGTGTTCGGTATTTCAGTTCCTTTTCTCTTTTTTTAATGTTTGCGATATTCTTTTTTTCCGGAGAAACATCCCTTGAGTAGACGGCCAGCTGCACCACTTTTCCTTTTGCGTTCACAACAGGATACATGGTGTTCTGCAAAACAAGCTTGCCCATGTGATCCTCGAACCGGCTTGGTTTTCCCGTTTTGATGACCTGTGCAATCTTTCCTTTTCTCTTTTTGGCAATCTCGGGCGGCAGGTAATCATACACACACTTGCCCAGGAGTTCGTCAAGCGGTGCTTTAAGCCTTTTGGCGGTCACCTGGTTTGCGGTGATAATATTTCCCTTTGGGTCCAGGAGTTGCGCGGCGTCGGAAGAAGCATTGATCAGCGCGCTCATCTGATTATAGGTCTTTTCCAGATCAGCGGTTCGTTCCGCCACGATCTTTTCAAGCTCACCATGCGCCTCTGCCAGTGATTTCTCAAGTTCAAAATTGAATAGGGCGATCTTAATGGCGGAACTGACCTGTGCGTCAACGAACGGTTTGAGAAGGTACCCGAAGGATCGCGCCGATTTCGCCCGCTCGATATATTCCTCTTCCGAGTAGCCGGTCAGGAATATCACGGGGATGTTCAACTCTTCTCTGATTTTTTTTGCCGCCTCGATGCCGTCAATTTTACCCGGCATGACAATGTCCATCAGAACAAGATCCGGGTGGGTTTTTTTGGCCATTTTAATGGCGCCCTCGCCGGAGTCCGCTGTTTCGCCAATTTCGTATCCGGAAGACCTCAGGGCTTCGATTAACTCCGTAACGGTAATCACGTCATCATCAACTATCATGACTTTGGGCATCGCTTAAACCTCATCTGGCTTTCGAAAGGATTTGAAAAAGAGAAGATTCCATAAGCGCCCATAGTTTCAGGGTAGACTGGAAATGTCAAGGGATATTATGGTGATAAATCCATTATTTTTTCGCGTAACTGTGAAGCCCGGCCAGGTAATTGACACCGAAATAGGTGAAAAGGACACAGGAAAAACCCACAATGGAAAGAATCGCGATCTTTTTTCCTTTCCAGCCCCTCACCAACCGCGTATGGATAACTGCTGCATACACCAGCCAGGTAATGAGCGACCAGGTCTCTTTGGGGTCCCAACTCCAGTAAGTCCCCCACGCCGAATGGGCCCAGACTGATCCGGTGATAATCCCAAGGGTCAACATGAGAAAACCGATGACGATCATCTGGTAATTGAGATCGTCCAGGATTGCGGTTGAAGGGATGAGTCTCAGGAAACGATTGTCTTTTTCTGCCGTATCCAGACGTTTCAACAGGTACATAATGCTGACGCCGAATGACATGGCGAATGCGGCATAACCGAAAAAGCAGGTGATGACATGACTGATCAACCAGTTGCTTTTCAGCGCCGGGATCAGGGGTTGAATTTGGCTGCTGATATTTGGGGAAAAGGAGGCATAGGCCATGGCCAGAAACACCAGCGGGGTCACAAAGGTCCCGAAGGCTCGGTTTTTGGTGCGCCATTCCAGAATGAGGTAAAGAAGCATCAGCGTCCAGGAAAAAAAGACCAGAGATTCGTAGAGATTGGAAAGGGGCGCATGGCCGATGCCCATTTCGTAGGATTCCACCCATCGTAGAATAATGGCCAGGGTCTGGGCTGCAATCCCCAGAAGGGAAAGATAAGTGCCCAGGCGGGAGAGAAAGGCACGATTCATGACCATGCCCAGCAGGTAAGCCATGAACGCTCCAAAATATACGAAGGTGGTGTAGCTGAGAATTTGAGAGCTATCCATTATGTTTTAGTCCTTATTTACCGAATTCGTTTTTGAGACTTGAAATGAGTTTGTGGAGCTCGCTTTGAAGTCCCACCGGATTTTTGTTGGTTGTTCCCGCCACTTCGATTCGTGTTTTTGTCCTCCGAGTCAAGACGCGCACCCACACCCTTTTGTGCGACATGAAAAAGGTCATAAACAAACCTGACACCATCAGAAAACAGCCCGCCCATACAATGGGAACACCCGGATCTCTGTTGGCCTGGAGCCCCGTGTAATACACGGTTTCGAGGCCTGTAAGCGAAAAACGGTATGGGGAGAAAGCTTCAGGATTGAATTTCGGGGAGGTCAGCATGGGGGGCGGCAATTTTTTTTGAACCGCATCATAGTTTTTAAATACCCAGAACTCGAGTGGCTCTCCTGTTTTGGGTTGAATAGAAATGAGTACGGCGGGACCCAGGTGCATGATATCGTTTCTCATGTCGATCACCTGATAGGTCCCTTCGCTGCCGGGCAACGGATAACTTATGTTGTTTTTTACGGTTTTTTCAGATGAGACGGGTTTGTTTGATTTTTTGTCAATGCGCAAACGCGCCTCTTTGCCGGCAACGGAGCCGTAGCTGGCCTGATAAAAGGTAACGCCCCCGAATTCCACCGGATGATTGACCAGAAGATCGTTCTTTCGGACAGCCTTCCCGTTGACCAGAAAGGAGAGATTGGACTTGAATTCCCTGGGGGCTCCGGTTTTGTAGAAATCAACCGAGAATTTGTCGCAACGGACTTCGAAACCGAGATCTAGGGGGCTCATGGTTTTTCGAATGATGACCCGATCTGTTTTTTCTCCCTCCAGAATGTTGACATAGGCCTCAAAACCGAAAAACGATCCCACCAAGCCTCCCACAAGGATCAAAAGTACGCTTAAATGAACCACGTAGACACCAAAATAGGAGAACCTCCCCTTATCCCCGTAAAAATAATGGTTGCCGTCGCTGGTTTTTTGACGCACGTTTTTGTAGTTCGATCTAAGTATTTTTTCGACCCGCTTGGATGCCTTGTCCCCGTTAACACTGACTTCAAGAAAATCTTCCATAGAATCATTTTCAAAAGGCTTACTTCGATCCGGCGCAGGTTTGGCGGAAAAACGCTTCCACGTGGATGGAAACCGGTTAATGGAACAGACAACCAGGTTAAGGGCAAGAAATGCGATAAGGAGCCTGAACCACGGGGCGTTATACATATCAAAAAGCTGCAGCGTCGAAAGAAAACGAAACATGGCCGGGCTGAGGGTTTTTGCAAATTCGACGGCGCCCTGTTCCTGGGGGATCACGGTCCCCACAATGGAAACGATGGCCAGCAATATCAAGAGGACAATGGTCAGCTTAACGGAACTCAAAAATTGCCAGATGGCATTGGGTTTGTTTTTAGATTGGGTATTTTTCATAAGATTTTGATTGAAAGGAAAAAACAGCGTTCTATTTTGTGGTCGGTCTGCAAAATTTCCCCTTTCCTCCGGCAGTTGAATGTGTTGTGGCCCTTTTCTTTAAAGGCCCACCGAATTTTACGAGAAGCTCTCATAGCATGAATTTTCATAAAGTTCAATTTGTTTGAAGACCTCAAAAGGTTTGACGATTGCCGTTTCATCATGTAGAAAAGTCCTATTGAGATGTTTGTAAGAATGGTTTTGTAAATCCGGGAGACGATTATGCTGGACCTTAAATTTGTCAGATTGAATCTGGAGGACATTAAAACAATGATCCTTAACCGCGGGTATGATCTGGATATTTCACATTTTGAGCAGTTGGACAAAGGGAGAAGAGATCGGCTTTCCGTTCTAGAGGCGCTCAGGCACCGCAGAAACAAAGTCAGCGATGATATCGCCGCCATGAAAAAGAAAGGCGAAGATGCGTCGGGCGTTATTTCCGAAATGAAAGCGGTTTCAACTGAGATTAAGGAAAAGGAAAAGGACCTCCCACGCTTTGTGGAAGAACTGGAACAGCTCCTTCAATTAATACCCAATATCCCGGATGAATCCGTTCCGGTGGGGAAAGATGAAAATGACAACCCGGTTATCAGGACCTGGGGTAAAATTGAGGACTTTGAATTTGAACCCCTTCCCCACTGGGAAATCGGCGAAACCCTGGGCATTCTGGATTTTGCCTGTGCCGCCAAGATTTCAGGGGCAAGATTTGCCCTTTACCGGAGCGCAGGGGCTGCCATGGAGCGTGCCCTGATCAATTTCATGATCCACATTCACACAACAGAACATGGGTATACCGAGATTCTTCCCCCCTTCATGGTGAATGCCGCTTCCATGTTCGGCACCGGCCAGCTGCCCAAATTTGAAGAGGACCTTTTTAAGGTGGAAGGCAGGGACCTGTATCTGATTCCCACGGCAGAGGTCCCCGTCACCAATATGCATCGGGACGAAATCCTTAAAGAGGAGGATCTTCCAGCCGCCTATGTGGCTTATACCCCATGCTTCAGATCTGAGGCGGGGTCCCATGGAAAAGATACCCGCGGCCTCATCCGGCAGCACCAGTTCAATAAAGTGGAATTGGTTAAGTTCGCAAAACCGGAGGATTCTTACGATGAACTGGAAAAACTAACGCGAAATGCGGAAGAAATATTGAAGCGCCTCGAACTGCCTTACCGGGTGGTGAATCTCTGCACGGGTGATATCGGTTTTTCCGCGGCAAAAACCTATGATCTTGAGGTGTGGCTTCCCGGTCAGGGGTTATATCGGGAAATATCCTCATGCAGTAATTTCGTGGATTTTCAGGCCAGACGGGCGGGTATCCGATTTAAACGAAAAGGAAAATCCGGGAGTGAGTTGGTTCACACGTTGAATGGATCCGCCCTGGCGGTGGGAAGAACCCTGGTGGCAATTCTGGAAAATTATCAACGGGAAGACGGCAGCGTTGAAATCCCGAAAGCGCTAAGACCCTATATGGGCGAAATAGACTCAATCTCAGGGGATGAAGATGGATAACCGTTTTTCTTATAGCTCCCGCTGGCGGGATCATAACCCGAATCTCCGCCGAAGGCGCTCCGGAAGATTTTTCAGCAGGCGGATAACCCTGCTGAGTTTATTTCTGTGCCTCCTTGTTACCGCTTACCTGCTTTTTTTCCCGATTCCGTGGTACAAAAGTGAAGCCGGTCGGAACGGGGACGCTTTGTCCGCTATCACCAAACCGATTGATACGAGACAGACGTCTTCAAGAAAGCTCTCAATTGGGGGTATCGAGGACCTGAATCTGGACCCTGCCCATATTGAAGAGCGCTTCACCCTTCAAAAAGAAGGCATTCCTCTAATTGTGGAATCATCCGTTGATGCCGACTTTCAGGCCTATATCCTGAGCTTGCTTGAAACCTCCAACACCGTGAGGGCGGCGGTCGTCGTTATGCAGCCTGATGACGGACGAATTCTTGCCATGGTCAGTTACGACAGTGAAGAGCAAGGGAAAAGCCTGTGCCTTAAGGCGGATTATCCGGCGGCCAGCCTCTTTAAAATCATTTCAGCGGCGGCAGCCTTGGAGTCGGCGGGTTTTTCGCCGGAAAAGTCGGTCTCTTTTGTGGGGAGAAAGCACACACTCTACAAAAATCAACTGAAAGACAGGAAGAGCAGATATTCGGCCACCATCTCTTTTAAAAAAGCTTTCGCCTCCTCCATTAATCCGGTATTCGGAAAACTGGGCATCCATGACCTGGGTTACGAAATGATGGCGAAATCGGCTGAGAAATTCTTTTTCGAACGTTCAATTCCCTTTGACTTTCCCGTTGACAAGAGTGAAATTTTTGTTCCGAAAGATGATTTTGGACTGGCGGAACTGGCCAGCGGATTCAACAAGGGAACCACCATCTCGCCACTGCATGCGGCATTGTTGTCGTCAGCAGTGGTCAACAATGGCGTGATGATGAAGCCGTGGGTTGTCAAGCGGGTGGTCAAATGAGGCGGGAGAGGTGCTCTATGAAGGGCGTGAATCACGAATGGGGGTCTCCGTCAGCCCTGAAACCGCAAAAGGGTTGAGGGTCCTCATGAAAGACACGGTCATCCACGGCACCTGCAGAAAAGCGTTTTATCGGGAAAGACGCAAGAAGGTCTATAAAAATGTGGAGTTGGGTGCAAAAACGGGCACCATCAATGACCGGGATGACCGTTTTAAATATGACTGGTTGACGGCTTATGTTGTCCCCCCCAGCGGCAAAAAAGGCATCTGCATCGCCGTACTGGGAATTCATGGAAAGATACTGGGCGTACGGGCCAACCGGCTCGGCCGCAGCATTATTCGATACTACCTTTCTTCTTAAGCGCTAATCAAGCCATGCAGGCTTTTACAAACCCGAAAAACAGCGGTGAAGGGGATTCCATGCGCGATTTCAGCTCGGGATGTGCCTGAGTGGCGCAGAAGAATTTCAACTCCGGCAATTCAATAAATTCCACTAACTTGCCGTTGGGGCTCATGCCTGAAAACACCATTCCATTTTCCTTAAGCACCTCATGATAGTCCGGGTTTACCTCATAACGGTGCCGGTGCCGCTCGAACACTTTTTTGGCGCCATAGAGAGAATGTACCACCGATCCCTCCGTGAGCAGGGCAGGGTAGGCACCGAGACGCATGGTTCCCCCTTTTTCGGTCACGGTTCTCTGTTCCGGAAGAATGTTGATGACCGGATGGGGCGTTTCAGAGTCCATTTCCGTGGAATTGGCGCCATCCAGGTCGCAAATATGTCTTGCGAATTCAATGACGGCCAGTTGGAGGCCCAGACAGAGCCCCAGAAAGGGGATGTTAGACTCTCTCGCCAGGCGAATTGCCTCAATTTTCCCTTCGGCGCCCCGGGAACCAAAACCGCCGGGAACCACCAGACCGTCAATTTGATCCAATTGCGAGGCATCTTTGAGTTCGGTGGTCTCAACCCATTTGAGGTTAATCTTACATCTCAGGTAGGCCGAACAGTGATTGAAGGATTCAATGATGGAGGCATAGGAATCTTCGAGTTTGGTGTATTTTCCGCACATGGCGATGGTGATTTCCTTGTCGGGATTCCGGATGTTTTCCACCAGCTTTTTCCATTTTCTGAGATCCGGAGGGCTGTATATGTTGAGTTTTTTGTGAATGATTTCGGGCAGACCTTCTTGTTCGAAAATAATGGGAATTTCGTAAATGTCGTCCACATCCAAACCGGTAATGACCGCCTCAGGCTTGACGTCGCAGAAGTTGCTTATTTTGGCTTTGATTTCGGGCGTCAGAAATTTCGGAGACCGGCCGATGATGATATCCGGGAAAATACCGCGTTGTTGCAGAAGATTGACGCTTTGCTGGGTGGGCTTGGATTTCTGTTCATTGACGCCGGCGGGAATGGGTACATAGGTCAGGTGAACAAATACGATATTGTTTCTCCCCACATCTTTTTTCATCTGGCGCATGGCTTCCAGAAAGAGCTCGTTTTCGATGTCCCCAACGGTTCCGCCGATTTCCACAATCACCAGGTCCGGTGATTCTTCTTTTACAACCTGCCCGATGTGATCTTTGATCAGGTCGGTTACGTGGGGAATATATTGGACGGTTTTACCTAAGTAATCACCGCGCCTTTCCTTTTTCCTGACCATATTGAAAACTTTGCCCATGGTCAAATTCCAGTTGGACTTGCAGCGAACCCCCAGAAAACGCTCATAATGTCCGAAATCCATATCCACTTCGGCACCGTCATCAAGCACGAAAACCTCGCCGTGTTCAAAGGGATTCATGGTGCCGGGATCAACATTAAGATAACCGTCACATTTGATGGGAACAATTTTGAGTTTCGTGGAGAGCAGGTGGCCGATTGAAGCAGCAGCAATACCTTTGCCTAAGCCTGAAAGCACGCCTCCCGTCACAATGATGTATTTGGTGGGCATTTCTGGTATGTTCCTTTCTTGCTATGTGAGCATTACAACCGTCCCGAATCGTCCGGTTACGCCCTCTCCCCTGTAAGAGAAAAAACGATCCGTATGGCATCGGGTGCAAATTCCTGAAACTGTAATGTTACCCGGATTGACCCCTTCCATAACGAGCTGATGAGAACTTAGGCCCCAGAGATCGAAATGGTTTTCAGAAACCCTGAAATCCTCAAAATCGGGCGGGAATATGTCTCTGTGGGTGATGAATTCGGCGCAACAGGGCCCGAGAGACGGCCCGATGGCGGCAACAAGATCTTTCGCCTTGCAGTCGAAACGATGTTCCATCATGCGTACCACCCGCCCCAGAATGTTCTGAACGTTTCCTCTCCAACCGCAATGAACGTTGGCAATCACATTTTCTGCTGGGTCAAAGAGAATCACCGCCTGGCAATCGGCCTGTTTGATCATCAGCCCTACGCCGGAAATATTCGTTATCATGGCATCCGCCTGC
>JGI24023J19991_10003764_pt1 | contig 10559 bp, 10 predicted proteins | sample Cruoilmetagenom1_FD_19991 | JGI IMG/M metagenome (IMG submission 19991)
CCCCCGCCGATCTATCAGTTATCGGCGGGGTGCCAGACCTGGGAGCCAGCGAAGCTCGCGATGCGATCATCGCTGCACATGATGCGTTGCCCCGGTGGCGGACGAAGACGGCGAAGGAACGCGCGGCGGTTCTAAAGGCCTGGTACGAGCTTATCGTAGCTCACGCCGACGATCTGGCGGCCATCATGACGCTCGAGCAAGGTAAACCACTCGCTGAAGCCAAAGGCGAAATCCTTTTCGGCGCGAGCTACGTCGAATGGTATGCCGAGGAGGCCAAGCGAATCTACGGCGATACGATCCCTGAATATGCAACCGATCGCCGTATTATGGTGCTGAAGCAACCGATCGGTGTCGTCGCTGCGGTGACCCCGTGGAATTTTCCCTCTGCTATGGTTACACGGAAATGCGCGCCGGCGCTGGCTGCCGGGTGCACAGTCGTCCTGAAGCCGGCGGAACAGACCCCTTACTCAGCATTGGCGTTGGCCGAGCTCGCTGTACGAGCGGGTATCCCAGCCGGTGTTTTCAACGTCGTAACGACTTCGCAGCCCGAGGTCGTCGGCGCTGAACTGACGTCCAATCCACTGGTTCGTAAAGTGACCTTCACTGGTTCGACTGAGGTCGGCAAGTTGCTCATGGGGCAGGGGGCAAGCACCGTGAAAAAGGTAACTTTGGAGCTTGGCGGCAACGCGCCTTTCATCGTTTTCAAGGACGCCGATATCGATGCCGCGGTCGATGGCGCCATGTCCTCCAAGTTTCGTAACACCGGCCAGACATGTGTCTGTGCCAACCGTATCTTGGTGGAAGATGAAGTCTATGACCTCTTCGCCGAGAAACTCATGAGTGCGACACGAAGAATGAAGGTCGGCCAAGGATTTGAAACCGGAGTCGAGCAAGGCCCGCTCATCGACGGCCAAGCTCTCGACAAAGTCGAACGTCATATCAGTGACGCTCTCGACCGAGGTGCTCGGGTCGCGGTTGGCGGCGACCGTCATGCCTTGGGCGGCACCTTCTTTGAGCCGACAGTGCTGACCGATGTCACGATGGATATGGTAATGACTCGCGAAGAAACCTTCGGACCGGTTGCGCCCTTGATCCGATTCCGAGGTGAGGACGAAGCTATTCGCATGGCCAATGACACGGAGTACGGCCTGGCGGCCTATTTTTACACCCGTGATGTCGGTCGCGTGTGGCGGGTTTCCGAGCAGCTGGAGGCCGGATCCGTTGGCGTTAATACCGGCGTTATGTCGAGTGAAGTCGCGCCCGCCGGAGGAGTCAAGGCGTCGGGCATCGGGCGGGAGGGATCGAAATACGGGATCGATGACTTTCTAGAACTCAAATATGTATGCCTGGCGGGCATTGATAGATAAGTGCTGACATGTCCGGCTCGATTTCCCAAACTAGTCGAAGGCGTTGTTCAGCATTGCCCGGAGCGATTCGACTGGCCACTGGGGAACACCTGTCAATGGTTCGATTCCATTCTCTTGTAGACGGACTGGCCAAGCTGGGCGGCTATCTTGCGGCTGTCATTCTGATAGCCATGGTTGGCCATATCGTTCTGGAAATCATCCTTCGAACCTTTTTTGCGACATCAACCTTCGTTCTAGACGAATTCGTCGGGTATGGAGTGGCAGCTATGACCTTCCTTGCCGCCGGCTATACCCTCCGATCCAGCGTATTTATTCGAGTTAGTATCCTTATCAATCGATTGGCCCCGCGAGGTATGATCCGCCGCCTCGTGGAAATTTTCTGTGCGCTCTCGACCCTCTTCGCGACAGCCTTGGTTGCGTATTTCTTCTGGATTAGCGTCTCGCGACACTATGTCCGGGGCACGGTGAGCGAGACCATCGCCGAGGCACCTCTTTGGATTCCGGAGGGTTTGGTCCTCTTGGGCCTCGGGCTTTTGTGCCTGCAGCTTGTCTCTTACGCTTTCGAGCTCCTGTCTGGTGGTTTGCCGATGGAGGCAGAATCTCCGGCAGGCAAATCGGATAAGTAACCAGAGAAAGCAGCGAGAAAAATCTATGGATGCGCTTTGGATCGGCTTCGCGATTCTCTTGCTTCTGGTCTTTTATCTCGGCCTTGGCGTTTGGGTTTTCTCTGGGCTCCTGCTGATTAGCTTCTCGGCCCTTTATTTGCTGCTCGACTTTCCCATTGATCGCATCGGCGCCATCGCTAAAGGCATCGTTTGGCGTAGTTCAAGCGCATGGGAACTATCGGCGATCCCGATGTTCATCCTCATGGGTGAGATCATCTTCAGGACCGACATATCGGAGCGACTCTTTCGCGGCCTTGCGCCGCTCGTCGACGGGATTCCGGGACGTCTCCTTCATACCAATGTGTTGGGCTGCACGCTCTTCGCCGCGGTCAGCGGCTCGAGCACGGCGACGACTGCGACCATTGGTAAGATTACGACGACGGCGCTCGCGGAACGGAAATATGACACCGGACTTGCGGTTGGCTCTCTCGCCGGCGCCGGCAGCCTGGGTCTGCTCATTCCCCCCTCGATCATGATGATCATTTATGGGGTTCTTGCCGAGGTTTCTATCACCAAACTTTTCATTGCCGGCGTCATCCCCGGTTTGCTCGTCGCCGGGCTTTATGGGGGCTATATCATAGTGCGCTGTACCTTGAATCCGGAGTTGAGCCCGGCGACTGGGGTTTCCTATAGCTTACTCCAGCGGCTCAAGGGCATCGTCGATCTTATACCCGTTCTGCTGCTGATCCTGATCGTTCTGGGTGGTATTTATTCTGGACTCGCGACACCGTCTGAGGCGGCCGCTGTTGGTGTAGTGGCGACCCTTGTCATGGCGGCAGCGATGAGACAATTGAACTGGCGCATGTTCGTCGACTCGACGATGGGATCGGTGAAGGCGTCCTGCATGATCTGCACGATCCTGGTGGCAGCGGCGCTTTTGTCCTCGACCATGGGATATCTTCACGTGCCAGCGGAGCTTGCCGTGGCCATCGGCTCTCTCGATCTCTCGCCATTCGGGTTGATTCTTATCTTAGGAGTCTTCTACGTACTGCTGGGGCTCTTCCTAGACGGTATCTCCATCACGGTTATGAGCTTGCCCATTACGCTGCCTCTGATCTCTCAAGCTGGGTTCGATCCGCTGTGGTTCGGCGTATTCCTCGTAATCATGGTCGAGATGGGCCTGATTACCCCGCCGGTTGGCTTCAATCTGTTTGTGCTGCAAGGGCTCACGGGTCAAAGCCTGAGTTTGATCGCACGGTCTGCATTGCCGTTTTTTGGCCTTATGGCTTTGGCGGCCATCATCATCACCTTGTTCCCTGCGACGGCGCTCTGGTTGCCGTCAGTTCTGGTAGGAAACTGAGCGGCTGTCAAAAGACGGGTCTCGTGCGACAAACGCAGAAGGCGTCATTCATAAGTGCAATATTAACATAGGAAACCGAAGACATGAGCAAAATCTCTCTCGTTGTAACCTTCGATGTGACGCCAGGCCGTGCGGACGATCTCATGACAGAGATTAACGCCCACGTTCAACGTTGCTTCGACAACGAAGAAGGATGTTTATATTTCGATATACTGCGTCCACGGAGCGCGGAGGGTCAGGTGATGCTTTATGAGGTATATGCCGATGACACAGCGTTGACCGCACACCGAGCATCGAGCCATCTAGCCCACTTTCGCGAAGCAATCACCGGCATGGTCGTCGGCAGCACCGTGATCGATTGTACGGTGGAGAGTCGCTGACCGTCAGTCGAGTGACCAACTCACGGCGCTACATGTGTCCCCACCCAGTGCACTACTACACCTCACCCGATGGATAGGAAGCGGGAGGAATCACCGGACGATTCTATGAATTTCCCATAGATCGTGAAGAGAATATGTAGATGGTTGCGCGTCTGTGACTTGCGCGCAAATATCATATCTTGGTGACGAACTTTATGCCGCTGCGGCCCATGTACTGCATCCGTGGTTGCGTGCCCAGGATATGGTTAGGTTTGAGCCGCCCACTGCATCCAATTGCACTGAGTCACCCATGTTTCTACGACGCGAAATATGGGATTCAATTTGAGTTGGTTGCGGGCCCCCGCAGCCAAATTTGTCAATGGCTTAGCCCCCTTTTGGGGGCTTTTTCGTTTCGTAACCTGTTTCCGCGGATACCGAAGATTTCTGGGTTTTTACATAAATATCGTGTCAGGAATTTCGTGCAACACGACACAGGGGAATGTAGCACTGACGAGCACGTCGGCTCCTCGTCTCGTTTCGCCCGTTCCATTTCAGACAAGCAGCGCGGATTTTTAATTTTGCTCAACCGCCCCAAAAAAACCCGAAAATAGAGCGGCGAGTGAAAATGTGCAGTGGCCGACGTTAGCGAGCCGCGGCTGCTTCGAGATAAACTTTGAATACGGACTTCATTCTACATCGGCAAAATCAGCGCGATCCGCAAGGCGTCGCGCGGCCCGCTCGAAATGGGCCCGCGTTGCGTCGCGCGCCGCCTCTGCGTCGCCGTCGCGCAATGCAGCGAAAACGGCGCCGTGCTCGCTCAACACAGCGTCGCCCCATTCGGCGGCGCGGGCGTTCTTGACCATGACCGAGCGCAAGTTCTCCATCAGCCGGTTCTCGATCATGCCAATGAATTCGATGTACTGGCTGTTGCCGGAGGCCGCGGTGATGGCGCGGTAGAAGGTCAGCTCGGCGTCGGCACGCGGTTCGGCGCCGTCGGCACCCAGGGACAGAGACTCTGACATCGCCTTGAGAGATTTCTCGATGTCCTCAAGGTCTTCTGCGGTGCGCTTTCTGGCTGCCAGAGCCGATGCCTCAGCCTGCGCGCCCGTACGAAGCTCGAGCAACTCGAGAAGCTGTTTTCGCTTCTCGAAGCAGGCCGCACCGATCCGGAACGCGGACCGCTTGCCGGGGTCTGACACAAACGCCCCGACACCTTGTTTTGATACGATCACCCTGTCGTGCTTCAAAAGCGAGATAGCTTCGCGCACGACGGTTCGCGCAACGCCAAACTGTTTCGAAAGAACGTGCTCGGTCGGGATCTTATCGCCCGGCTTAAGACGCCCGCTGTCAATTGCGCTCAGAAGGCTCCGGACCACTTCGTTGGGGAGGCGATTCGGTCGGTCAATACGCACAAACATATCGGACGTGCTCTGGCTCATACCGGCTTCCTTGAAATAGGTGCGGTGGGGTTTTCTCACGTTATCCCAGGCCAAATCGAGGTTGACCCATTCATCGGTCAACTGTACACATAAGATCAGTTGTCAGACAACAGGTTTTACGATAATGGTGTCCCATGGACGGTGAAACGGATCGTTGAATCCGGATCCGCCCGCTTCAGGGAGAACTTTTCGATGATCATCGATATTCGAACCTACACCATGGTTCCAGGCCGGTTGCAGCGGTTCCTTGCCTCGTACGAGAAGGAAGGGCTGCCGGTTCAGGTGTCTCACCAGGGAAATCCCATCGGGTATTTCGTGACGGAAACGGGCCCGAATAACCAGGTGGTCCATTTGTGGGCGTATGAGAACATGGCGGACCGCGAAGTACGCCGTGCGGCTTTAGCCAAAGACCCGGATTGGATTGCATATCGGGAAAAAAGCGCGAAAGAGGGCAATGTTCAGTATCAAGAGAACAAAATTGCCGTACCGGCCGCATTTTCGCCAATGAAATAAAAAAGACAGCAAGGAGGAATAAGGAAATGTCACGCATTCGCTATCCGCGAGTCCGCCTGGGTGCATGTGTCGCCGCAGTCTCAACGTTGCTGTTGGCATCCCAGACGTTGGCTCAAGAGCCGATTCCTGTTCGTCTTGCGTATGTCACGCAGACGACTCATTCCTTTGGAGCCGGGGCCCGGGCGTTCATCGAGAAGCTATCCGAACTGACTGGTGATCGCTACAAAGTGCAAGAGTTCCCGGCGGGCGCTCTGGGTGGAGAACGAGAGAATATCGAGCAATTACAGATAGGTGCCTTGGAGGCCAGCGTAACGACCTCCGGCGTCCTGGCAAACTTCGTTCCGGCCCTGGGCGTTGTGGATGTGCCGTTCCTATTCCGCGACTTTGATCATGCTCATGCCGTGCTGGATGGCGAGATCGGAGACGAGCTGATTCGGAAACTTGAGCCGATCGGAATCATGGGACTCGGCTGGGGAGAGTCAGGGTTCCGCCAGCTGTACAACAACCTGCGTTCCGTAAAATCACCACAGGACCTTCAAGGAATCAAAATTCGGACCATGGAGGTTCAGGAGCACATATTGGCGTTCCAAGCCCTTGGCGCCAAGCCCACGGCCATCGCGTTTCCCGAGGTGTTTACAGCCCTTCAGCAGGGGACTGTCGATGCCGCGGAAGGACCGGCGCAAACCATGCTGTCCAACAAGTTCTACGAGGTGCAGAAATACCTGTCGTTCACGAACCACCTCTACGCCGGCTCAATGTTCCTCATGTCCAAGAATTTCTTCGACCGTCTGCCTGCCGAAGACCAGGCTGCATTCCGCACCGCGGCAAAGTTCGCGTCTGATGCTCAAAGAGAGTTTGTGATCAACGGCGAAGAAGAAGTGGTCAGAAAACTAAAGGCTCTGGGCGTGGTGGTGAACAGGGATGTCGATACCAGCGCATTCGACGAGGCGCTGAAGCCCGCCTATGAAAAGTACGCAGAGAAGTTCGGCGCCGACGTTCTCGCCAGAATCAAGAACGTCAAACCCTAGACAGATAATGGTGTAGCTGCTCCTCACCTGGGGCAGCTACATCAATCCCCAATCTCTTCACGACAGCGAAAGCAGCAGATCATGCATCGATTTGATTTGTTTATTTTATCTATCAATCGACAAGTCGTGATCTGGATGATGGGGTTGATGGCCACGATGGTCTTTTGCAACGTCGTGATGCGGTTTTTCCTGGATGATTCGATTCTTTGGGCGGAGGAAGTGTCTCGATATTTAATGATCTGGGCGATGTTTATGGGAAGCGGCCTCTTGTTTCGACAGGGCGCTCATATTGCCGTCGACAACCTGCAAGATATTGTACCCGACCTCGTTGGGAGAGCCGTGCGCATAGCCATCGTCGCAGTCCTCATGATCTTCTTTTTTTCGATGATTTACATCGGCTTTCTATATGTGTTGTTCCAGTGGGGCCAGGTGACACCGGTCACCCGCATCCCGTTCGGTTTCGTTTACGCGGCGGTTCCCGCTGGATTTCTGCTGATGGCCTATCACCTGACAATGGTTGCGAGGATATGGATTGCCGACAGGCGTTTTAAAAAACAACCCGGCGAAGTCATACTGTTCGAATAGATAATGGCTGCAATATTATTCATTTCCGGTTTCTTATTGATTTGCTTGGGAATTCCGGTCGCGATGGCGATCGGCATTTCTGGATTCATTGCTATCATTGGAAGCGATGGGCGGCTTCCGTTGATGGTGGTGCCCATGAAACTATTCAGTGGAATCGACAGTTTTCCTCTGATGGCGATCCCGTTCTTCATTCTCGCGGCCGAGATAATGACACGAGGCGCAATTGCCGAGGTGCTTTTGCGGTTTGCGTCTCAATTTGTCGGGAGAATGAAAGGCGGAGTCGGTCACACGGGGATTTTTACGCTGACGATATTTTCGGGCATCAGTGGGGCCGCCGTGGCAGATGCCGCGGGCCCGGGCACCATCGTGATCCGGATGATGGATCGGGCGGGATATGGCAGTGCATATGCGGCCGCCCTCGTCGCGTCAACCTCCGTCATCGGCCCAATTATCCCGCCATCGATCGTGATGATCGTCTACGCGCTTGTGGACGAGCAAGTTTCGGTAATTGGGCTTTTCCTCGCCGGCATATTCCCAGGATTGCTCATTGCCAGCGCGATGTTCGTTGTCAATTACCTGGTAAGCCGCAAGCGGAATTATGGTGCGGAAGGCCAGATTCCCGGGGTTCTCGAAATTGCCCGAAACACGTGGCACGCAATCCCGGCACTGCTTCTTCCCGTCATTATTTTAGGCGGGATTCACGGCGGGCTATTTACGCCGACAGAGGCGTCGGCCGTCGCCGTATTCTACGCGTTGATAGTGGGAATGGTGGTCTATAGGACGATCACAATCAAAATGATACCGGAGCTGCTGCTTAGAGCCGGCTTGATGAGCGCAGTTGTGATGATCATCGTGGCGATGTCGCGGGTTTTTGCATTTGTATTGACCATTACTCAAATTCCGCAATTCGTATCGTTGGCGATAACGGATCTAGGTTTGGAGCCCATATACCTGCTTTTGCTCATAAACGCGTTTCTTCTGATCGTTGGAATGTTTCTCGATCCTCTTTCTGGTGTCATCGTTCTGGTTCCGATATTGGCGCCCCTTATTTCTGTGGTCGGCATTGATCCAATTCACTTCGCAATTGTTGCGATCGTGAATTTGACGTTGGGATTGATAACCCCGCCGGTGGGCGCCTTGCTTTTCATTACGTCAGTCGCCTCTAAGCAGTCGATTGTCAAAGTTATCGCCGAGTTGTGGCCCTTTGGTGTGGCCCACCTATTCGTCTTGCTGATGCTCGTTCTTTTTCCAACAATTTCTGTCGGATTGCCTCGCGCGTTCGGTTACTGAAGGAGAAGGAATGGGCATCGAAAGCTTTTTCGGTTCTGGTTTAGACAGCTACGCCCACGCCCTGAGAACGGGTCGTTTCACAATCGAGGAAGCGACGCGAGCGTGCCTGACTCGAATTGCCGAGACGAACGAGAAGCTCGAATCTTTCGTCCACGTTGCAGAAGAGAGCGCCGTGGATACGGCTGCTGCACTCGACCGTTTGTTGCGATCGGGAACCGATTTGGGCCCGCTGATGGGCGTACCCCTCGGCGTCAAGGATCTTTATGCGGTCGCAGGTATGCCGACCGGGCTGGGATCGCGGGTGAAGCTGTCGGCCGCGTTGCCGGAGGAGGCCAGTTTTATTCGGATGCTGCGGGCGGCAGGCTGCGTGATACTGGGCAAAACCCGGACGACGGAATTCGCCATCGGCGGGATTAACCTCAGCCATCCCACGCCGTGGAATCCGTGTTGCCTGGACCAGCATTTGACTCCCGGGGGCTCATCGTCGGGTTCGGCCGTGGCGGTCGCTTCGGGTCAATGCCCCTGGGGGATTGGTAGCGACATGGGAGGATCAATCCGGCAACCGGCCGCGCTTTGTGGCCTGGTCGGCTTCAAGGCGAGCCAATTTCGATGGGATCCGGACGGAATTTTCTCATTTTCGCATACATTCGATAGCATCGGCTACATCAACGCAACGGTGGCCGATGCAGCCTACGTCTATCGAGGCCTGTTAGGCGTCGAGCTGCCAAAGATTCCCGTTGAAAGCTTGCGTTTGGGACGGCCTGAACTTCGCGGTTTCGCCGAACTGGACACTGAAGTAGCGAACGCAGTCGACGATGCCGTTTCTACCCTTGAAAAAGCCGGTGTCAGGATTGTGGCGGTTGACTTGCCCGATGCATCGGACATCGATGAGATATCGCAGATGGTCCCAGTCGAGTTTATCGGTCACGTCGGTCGGCAGAAGCTGAAGGAGTCCTGGGACCAAATCGATCCCGTTCCTCGGACTAGGATGGAGGCTACGCTGGACGCTGCGGACTATATCGAATTGTCGCGCCGGCGCCGGCGACTCAGTGAGGCAGCCGCCATTCATATGCGAAAAGCCGGCTTAGACGGATGGGTACTGCCGACCGTCCCACATACGGCGACCCCGATGGCCAAACTGAAAACTGTGGCCGACGCCACAAAATGGAATGCCCGGACCTTTCGAATCACGAGACTTGCGAACATGCTCGACCAGGTGGCGATATCGATCCCGACACCAGTCGCGGCTGGGGCCCTTCCTGTCGGGATGCAAATTTGCTGTCCTAATGGACAAGAAATCGAAATGCTTGCAATAGCGGCAAGCGTTGAAGCCTGCCTGTCGCAAGGTAAGTAGAGGGCTGGCGTGAGCTTTGGGGGCGGACCGCAAGTAGGTCGCGGCTGCGGAGAGAACCACGGGCCCGGTGTGACACACCAAACCACCGCGTTGTGGGAAGGGCCGCAATTGGTGAGCGTAGTTTTCCAGCTACTCGACCCGCATGCAGCTCGGTTCGTCAATGCGGCCAAGCCTCAGGAGTTCATGAGCGCGACCGCGAGCCCGGTAGGCTCGCGTAAGCGCGCCAAACGGTTCAAATCCGGCCTCCGATATCTACGAGAAAGGCATTGACACGTTAAGTCGATAGCCGGCGCGGGGAGGGACCGGTACAGTCTCGGTATGACCCCGATATCTTACAAACGACATCGTTTTTCGCCCGAGATCATCCAACATGCGATATGGCTCTACGCCCGGTTCACGCTTTCGTTTCGCGATGTCGAGAAATTGCTGGCCGAGCGTGGCATCGACGTTTCGAATGAGACGGTCCGGCGCTGGTTTCTGAAATTCGGGCGTCTGATCGCAGGCAATCTTCGACGTAGCCGTCCACGCCCGAGCCCGCGCTGGCATCTCGACGAGATGGTCATCAAGATCCGTGATCGAAAATACTGGCTGTGGCGGGCGGTAGATGACGAAGGCGAGGTGCTCGACTTCCTGGTCCAGCCACGACGATGCGCTAAGTC
>JGI24023J19991_10003767_pt1 | contig 10558 bp, 15 predicted proteins | sample Cruoilmetagenom1_FD_19991 | JGI IMG/M metagenome (IMG submission 19991)
CCATCGAACTTTCACAGTTGATAGAAATTTCTTAAGCCATTGAAAAGATTGGCGCGCCGGGGAGGATTCGAACCCCCGACCCCCAGATTCGTAGTCTGTAATTCTATCATTTCTCTCCGTTCCTTGGCGGACCAGAATTTGAATTAAATAGACGAAATTCAACAGTTCATTTTCCCACTCATTCCTTGGGCGTCTTGTAGTTTCCCCTCGCCGTGCTTACTATGTGCTTACTGGAACGGTTTTCAGAGAAGCGCATGGGCACGCTCCAAATCACAAAACGCAACGTCGAAGCCGCGCAGCCTGAACTCGTAGATACCTACATCTGGGACCGGGCCCTAAAAGGGTTCGGACTGAAAATCACACCGGCTGGAAAACGGGTTTACCTCGTCCAATACCGGCTTGGTGGGCGGAGGGGCCGCACACGCCGCATCACGATCGGGCAGCATGGTGTTGTCACCGCAGATCAGGCACGCAGTGAAGCCAAGCGATTGCTTGGCGAAGTGGCAGCCGGCCGGGACCCGGCAGCCGATCGCGACAAGGCGAAAGTCGGAGAAACCTTAGGGCAGGTTCTCAAAGAGTTTTTTGGGCAGCATGTCGACGCAAAACTCAAGCCACGCACTGCAGAGGAATACCATCGTTTGGCGCGGCTTTATGTGCTGCCCAAACTAAGGAACAGACTGCTGGCCGACATCGATCGTTCCGAAATTGCGCAGCTTCATCATTCCCTCAGAGACAAGCCCTACCCTGCCAATCGGACGATTGCGTTGTTGTCAAAGTTCTTCAACTGGTGCGAGAAACATGGACTGCGGCCAGACGGCTCCAATCCGTGCCGTCACATCGAAAAGTACAAAGAGAGAATGCGGGAACGGTTCCTGAGTGAAGAGGAGCTTGCTCGGCTCGGAAAGGCGCTACAAGCGGCAGAGGACGCTCAAACAGCATCGCCATGGGCAATAGCCGCCATTCGGCTGTTGTTACTCACGGGAGCCCGACTGAGCGAAATCCTCACCCTTCAGTGGGACAATGTTGATTTCGAACGGCAACACCTCCGACTGCCTGACAGCAAGACGGGACAAAAGAGCATTTATCTGAATGCACCGGCGCTCAGAGTCCTATCTGATGTTCCTCGTTTGGAGGGGAACCCGTACGTCATATGCGGCGAAAGGGCCGGCGCGCACTTGGTCAACCTGCAAAAGCCGTGGCGTCGCATTCGCACGACAGCCGACCTTGAGGACGTCCGGATACACGACCTGCGGCACTCTTTCGCAAGCGTTGCGGTGGGCGGCGGGATGTCCCTGCCATTAATTGGCGCGCTGTTAGGTCATAGCCAACCACAGACCACCCAGCGCTACGCCCATCTGAGCGCCGACCCGATCAAGGCAGCGAGTGACTACGTTGGCAAACGCATCGCTGTAGCAATGGATGAGGTCGACAAACGCAAAGCGAAGAGTCATCTTGTTCGGAACAAATTTGGAGCAGATTAAATACACAACTCTTCGTCAGACGACCATGCATGCCCAAATTCGAATGTGGGGTGGAGAAGTTGATCTAGATACTATTCTAGCGATCAGGTCTGAGTGGAATTACGAGCACTGCTCACAAACGCCAAGGTGTTTGTGTAATTCAGCGAAATTGTATCTGCATTCCCTCGCGTACAAACAGTTCGTTGATCGCCGCACACGCTACAATCACGGTTCGGCCAAAGAATGGGGCCGCGTATTTCGCATCATGCGACCCATAGTTCAGCGTGCGACAAAACTTCTCCCGTCTATTCTGTCCTTGCTGAGGCATAAAGATGAGGAACTTGCAGGGCTCGTAGCTGAAATATTTGATGCTGCTTACGGTTGCGCATTGGAAACCGAAACTCCTAGGGAGAGACTTCCTGAACGCAAAAGAATCGCTGAACTTCGCGCCGCGGTTCGTGACATACAAAGGTTGCTAGAGACACTAGATGAACTAGACACCTTCACTCTAATAGGCATTGAGCATCTAATCTTCGATAGTGGATTGCCCGAACGTACAGGTGGCGTAATTGATCGAGCTTTTCCAAGAGAAAAGCTTCCCGTGTTTTTGACAACCTATCGAAATGTATTAGAGGCATACATTGCGCTAGCGGAGCAAGGCGAACACACTTTCTACACTCCGGACGGCCCCCGCGCTGGACTTGTATCCGAAGCGCACAAAATCTCACGCTATCACCTCGGACCGGAGGTCAAGACCACCCCCGGATCCGATTTCTCGCTCTTTGTTTCTCTTATCTTTGAAATGGCTACCGGCGAACGGGATGCGAGTTTCGCGGGCGCAATTAGTCGTTATGCCAGATCAGCAGAGCGCGCCGATGTCGACACTTGGCGCACAAACCAAGATGACCCAGACTTTGAACCTCTGAGTACGGATGATTGGGAAGAAAAAGTCAGGCGGCGGAAGAGCGAGTACGCCCGCCAAGTTCGCGCTGCAATGGATTCTCTCGGCCCAGAGTCTGAGGCATCTGGGCTCCTACGGAATTTACGTACGTTGAGGGAGTGACGGCGAATGGAGCGTCAGAAACACTTCATTTGACATCCAAAATCCGAAAATCTCGATTTGCCAGTCAACACGCAAGGCCACATTTCCGCAATGTTCCACCACCCGCCGGGGGTCGCCCGGCGCAACATGGAGGTGGAAATGAATCCCAATCCAAATGTTTTCCGACCGCCTGACGCCTCGATTTACACAGGTCTCAGCGAAAGCACTTTGGCGAAGCGAAGGCTTCGCGGAGAACCGCCCGTCTTTGTGCGCCTCGGCGCCCGCTCGGTAGGCTACCGACGCGAAGATTTGGACCAGTGGCTTGCCGATTGCCGGCGCCGGTCAACCTCCCAAACGAAACCTTGTTGTGAGTAAGAAAAACCCCGGAGCGGTGGTCGAGACCGCGCCCGGGGTCAAATCGAAACCCACCTGCTAAGATAGGAGTTCGAGGCAATGAAGATACATCGTCTCCAAACACCCTTCAATCTTCTCCCGTTGTTTTATTCTGCGCGCGCGCGAGAAATGCGCAGGCGCCCAACACGAGCCGAACTGGCGCTTGCACGACGTTATGGCATAAGCCTTAGCGCCGCCGGCGCTATCGCTTGCGCCAATGGTCACGGACCAAAGGAGGGCGAATAGATGTCACAACGATTAATCCTTGAGGTGCGAGACATTGAGCGGCCTGAAAAGGCGACGCTCACAATCAACGGGCGCGACGCGTGGGCGCTACGCGAGCTTGCCAATGCCGGCAAGAATGGGTGCACGCCAATCGACAATCCGGCACCGCGGTGGTCGGGCTATGTACACAAGCTTCGGCGCATGGGCTTCAACATTGTGACAGTCTGCGAGCGGCACGATGGGCCGTTCGCCGGCACCCATGCACGTTATGTGCTCATGGACAAAATTGAACTGCGAGATCCAAAACCCGACGGACAACAATCGCTAATCGGCGCAAAGCGTTAAACGACAGCCGGAAGGGAGGCAATTCCCTTCTGGCGCTTCCGCTCACCAAGCTACGGCAGCCACGCAATTTAAATTGGCAATAGCTCGCGATAGCAACTCATGACCAAAACCAACCAGAGTTTTAATTATGGCCGACATCGATGGCTGGGGCATGTTGTCCGTGACTCCGCCCTCCCCGGCTCAGCACATCGCGTCGCTGTCCTCCTGTGGGAGCATATGAATGCAGAATACGGTTACGCATGGCCCTCTCTCGTTTATATAGCTGATCAATTGGGCATGCATAAATCAACCGTGGTTCGCTCAATCAATACCCTGTCAGCACGCGGATGGATTTCCGTGGAAAGACGATGCGGACGCCACCGCGGGAATCGTTACCGGATCGCGTTCGGCGCTCCAAGCAGTGATACGGATTGGGTTTCATTCTCCGGTCGCAGCACCGCACCGAAACGGTCGCAGGACGGCACCGAAACGGTCGCACGGTGACACCCCGATAATACAAAGAACAGTGTATGGAACCTCGGAGTTAGCTATCAGGGAACGACTAGATTATATTTGCTCGTAGTATTCGCTTGGAGGGGCAATCGATGGATGTTCAACAACTCAAGCAAAAACTGACAGACGAACGAACAACAGACGAAATTGAAATCACATATGAGGAGTTTAACGAGTGCTTTCCACCGGGCATTCTTGACGAAAGTTGGGTAGATATTGGCTCGATTTTCAATTGCTATGAATTAGCAAATGCGCATGGGTTCAGAACCGAAAATGACAAGATTGGAAAACGAGTAGTGTTTAAGCGAAAGAACTGATTTGGCGTCACAATGGCATTCGGTGGATTTGAGGTTGGGCAAGTCTATAACCGACGCCGTGATATTCATGGCCGGTTCAAAGGACAGCAACAGGGGGGCATTTCAACCCCTGCGGATTTTCCGATCGTCATTGCTTTTGCTGGTGAGTCCGGCACCGCTCACGGATATCAGGATGGTTGGACGCCAGAAGGTGTCTATCGATATTTTGGGGAAGGTCAGCGGGGGGATATGGAGTGGCGTACCGGCAACAATGCGATACGCGACCATACGCTAAATGGAAAAGACCTTCTCTTGTTTCAGACTCTTGGAAGGGGTGAAGTTCGATTTCTTGGCGAATTCTTCTACGCTGGATACGAAATGGAAATTGCGCCAGACACCGATGGCGCTTTGCGACAAGCAATTATCTTCAACCTTGTACCCTCAGAGAGTCTAGCCAATCTCGATATGGCGGCTAAGCAAAGCGGAACCGAAAGCGCCAGTTCGACCGAGGATTTGGTGGATCTTCGAGAGCAAGCGCTATCTGCCGCCTTAGATCAAACTTCGCCACAATCCCGAAGCGAAGCGCGTCAAATCTGTTATCAGCGCAGTGTTATGGTGCGGAGTTATGTTTTGGCGCGCGCTCGAGGGCATTGTGAGGCGTGTGGCCGGGCCGCCCCATTCAAGACGAACCGGGGTGAACCGTATCTCGAACCGCATCACATTAGACGCCTGAGCGACGGCGGCCCCGATGACCCGCGCTTCATGGGAGCCGTATGCCCCAACTGTCATCGCGAAATCCACTATGGCGCGGCAGGAGAGACTCTAAACAAGAAGCTGCAAGAGGTCGTTTCAGCGAAAGAAGTGCAACTTGTTGATGAGCATAAATGACGCGAGTTAGGGGATATTCTGGAGGCTCCGCCGCAGCAGTTTTAAAACTATTCAGGGCGGCCACCTCCCCTCGACTGGAGTTGTTTCCTGAACCAAACGGCATGCAGTGCGACGCCGAAAAATGGTTGCTCGGTTAGGTTTATTGGGAAAACTGCGAAGCTGTTATGGAATCTTTCTCCAAGCTGTCGACGATGTATAGACGCGCATATTCTGGCGCTAAGGGACGCGCAAATGAGAACGGCTGGACTATCATGAGCAAAGAAGAATTTGTGCAGCTTGTAAATCGGGCGGGTGGATATTGCGAACTTACTGGACGAACGTTCGACGACACAGCCTACACAGTGCCTTGGCGCAGCAAGAAGCCGTTCAAAAGTTACCCTTGGCGGCCTTCCTTGGATCGGCTCGACAATATGAGAGGTTACGAGTTCGAAAATGTCCGCTTAGTAAACGTCGAGGTGAACGCCGCGCTCAGCTACTTACCAGATGAAGTCTTCGCCGAAATGTGCCGCGCTTATGTTGCCAAACACGGAATGTCAGATAGTTAATTCCGACGAGAATTTTCCGAAAGAGCAATTGGACCATTGAAGATGAAACAAAAAACCAAACAGCAAGACGCACATACCGATGCGATGGCACGTGACACCAAAGCGTTAGGTGGCTCGGATTTCGATGACTTCAACACGGTGCTCGGCCATCAAACGCTGCGAACAGTTTGGCTTGGTTATCGGGACGATGAAAGTAAGGAACTGGTTCAGCGGGCTGCAGTCCAAGGCGTGGCAGGAATCGCCCCTAGAGACGAGTTAGAAGGCATGCTCGCGGCGCAGATGCTCGCTTGCCATAATGCCTCCATGGAGTGTCATCGACGGGCAATGATGCTTGAGCAAACCACCGATGGGCGAAACTACAACCTCACCCAAGCCAATCGTCTTTCACGGACGTTTGCGGCCCTATTGGAGGTCCTGAACAGGCACCGTGGCAAAGGTCAGCAGAAGGTCACCGTTGAGCACGTGCACGTCCATGAGGGCGGCCAGGCCATAGTGGGAAACGTCGAACAGGGAGGGGGGTCAGACAACAAATCAAAGGAACAACCCCATGCAAAGGCCATTAGCGATGCACGTCAGCCCGCGATGCGGCGCAAAAACAAGAAGCGGGAACCGGTGCCAAGCACCCGCAATGGCAAACGGTAGATGCCGCATGCATGGTGGGAAATCGCCCGGCGCGCCGTCGGGAAATCGCAATGCTTGGAAGCATGGGCACTATTCTGCGGGGGAAATTGCTCGACGGCGGGATATTGGAAGGCTGGTTAACGTCAGCCATGAGCTACTTTCAAATATCAAATGAAGCGCCGGGGCGCGAAACGGTTTCCACTGGGATGTCACAGCCACCCTTTCTCTTTGATGATTTTCCGCGCCTCCGAGATATTGATACGGAAATCATGGCCATGCTTTTTGAGCATCGCCAATAAATTGCTGCCATCGATCAGCGTTATCGGCTTGCCCTTCGCAAAGGTGTATGCATCAGGTCCAAATTTGCTGGTGGTCACGAGAATTCCTCGATTGGCGCCCTCATTTTGCAATGTGCCGAAAAGGTCGCGAACCGCAGACACGTCAACCGTGCGCGTATACCGTTTTGCTTGAATCACATACTTGCCGCCTCGGATCGGATCGGGGTCAAACACAATAGCATCGACCCCACTATCTCGGCTTGCCTGAGTGACATTCACTTCTGCGCCACTTTCCGCGAACTCCTTTTCAAAGAGTTCACGTATTAGATGTTCAAAATCGTCCCAATGCATGGCCGCGATATTCTCGCCAACGTCAATCCCAGAGATTACTTCTTTACCTTCGATAATGCGTCTATCGGCTTTGTTCAGACGCATGATTGGGGGGACGGGTTCATAAGATTTCAACGTCGGCGCTATAACGCCCTTTAAGGCCCGAAAAGCCTCGATCGGATCGACTCTTGTTATGTTTAGTCGTCCCAGAGTGCTGATTTCAGCGAACACAGAAAGTATTGTTTCCGTGCGCTCATGGCCGGTGGTTTTGTCGATGAAAGTGACCATGCCATTCAGACAGATTGCGGATATCGGATGACCAGCCAATGTCAGGCTCAAGTCGTGCATCGCTCGAAGCACTAGAGAGTGAATTGCAAGTTTTTTTGCCTTGTCCAGCCGGGTCTTAGGAACGCGCTTCGGCCCCCTTGCGCCCTCCTCCCAAATTTCAATTCGATCAAAATCGGGAATATCGAAGTCTATTAAAACAACCTGATTCTCTGGATCGAAGTTCACCTCATGGAATGCACTTCTAGTGATTTCAAACGTGCAGTTATGAAGAGAAAACTCGAGGTACGTTTTGATTGCAGCGGGATTGGAATTATGAACTCCTTTCCACAGTCCCTTGAACCCCTCTATCTCACGCTGATAATTGGAATCGAAGCGGGATTTCTCTTTTTGCCAGACCGCTAAATCATCAGCATGTTCTTGGCCTATCTCTTCGCAATCGGCTTGCCATTTCCTAAGTTTCGCTTCGTGGGCTGCGCGCGCGGTTTTTTCCGCGTTCTGAACGATGCGTTCATTCTCTGCCTCGATTGCTGCTGTCTCCTTTTTCCAGCCGTCTAAGTCTCTCTCGAATTTCTCGAACTCATCTATCTCGTGCTGCGTCCTTTCCTTGCGACCAACGATTGGAAGCAATTTGCCCGAGAAGCTCGGTTCATGACTGCTCGGCCTAAATCTTGGCTGATCGGGAATTAACTTTAGTTGCGCACGCAGTTTTGGATCATCCCTCGAAAACGAAAATGAGGGCCGATCAGGCAATCGGCCTTTTTTTGGTTTTGGCGCTCGGAACGCGGTAGGTCCGTAATAAGTGGGCGCTTTTAGGAGAACATTTTTTAGTATCCCTTCGATTTCATCCATAGTGATGCTTATCGAGTTGTATTGTCTCCTCTGCGGACCAACCTTTGCATTTCCCGAAAAATCCGTTTGAGATTTCTTCTGCGATGTAATTGATGGATTTAATTGCGACTGAAAACGATATTGCTCGTAGAACATGACCGTGGCCCGTCTGTAAACTGGCCGATAGCGTAGGCGAACCTACTCGCAAGTGACAAGAATGTTGTGTCCGAGTAACGCGATGACTGAGAATAGCGCGACTGGGCAAAATTAATGCGGCCAGTCCCAAAGACTTCACATAAATCAGATCTTTCGAGAGTGTAAATTCAGAGAGTCACGCGGATCACATGATAGAGACGTTCAAGCTTGCGAACTACAAGGCAATCGGACCCGATCAAAAAGTTACATTTGCCAAAAATGTGGACGGAAAACTCGGTCTAACAATTTTAGTCGGACCAAATAATTCTGGCAAGAGCACGCTCCTAGATGTGCTTTCTGAAATATTCAAAGGAACGCCTGAGTTTATAGTCAGCCAAATCGATCGGCGTGGAGAGGCCAATCCAAGCATTGAACTGAAGTTCACAGCTTCAAAACCACCGGACCGGTCCGGGCAAAAAGGACGTGTATATCTGTCCGATGTTGAAGTTTCTGCTCGCCGATTGAAGAAGGTTAAGTTCGATCAGGAGGACCAGGAAGCAGAGAATGCCCTGCCGAGCTCGTTCGTAGATCTTAAGTCCGTACCGTCCCGCCGACCTTGGGAAGATCAGGTTGACGGCGACCGAGGCGCTAGGGCCGCGTATGTCCGCGATACCGAAACAACTCTTTTAAGAGAAGGCGGCGGCGCCCTTACCGCAACCTTCGCGCAAGGCCTGTACGATCTTGATAGAGCCGGCAAAAAGGAAGAGTTCAATTCTTATGTACGAAAGATTCTTCCTGAAATGGCAGATTGGGGCTTGGACCGTGACCGAAAAGGCGACTACATCCGCTATGTTTCCCAAGCTGGGTTTTCTCACCCAGTAAGCCTTTCTGGTGATGGGCTTGCGAGTGTCTTTCGGATCGCTTTCTCATTGTTCCACCTTAATGAAGGTGATGTGCTTCTACTCGACGAACCAGAATTGTCGTTACATCCCCAAGCTCAACGCAGGCTCCATAGGTTGGTCGCGAAAGCTGCCGAGAAAAACCAAATAATCGTTGCGACGCACTCTCCCTATTTCGTTTCATGGGAAGACACATCCAGAGGTGCGACGGTCTACCGAGCTTTCCAAGATTTAGACGGACAATCGAAACTGCACCGACTTTCAGATGAGACGATAGCGGGCATTATGCCCATCACCAGACAAGATCTAAAAAACCGGAAACTTTACGACGTCGTATCGAAGGAGGTTTTCTTCGCGGACAATGTCTTATTCACCGAAGGGCAGGAGGACGTCCACTTCATTGAGAATTATCTCGAGGAAGAGGGGCAGGAGCCAATTCAATTGTTCGGCTACGGCTCCGGAGGTGCTTCGAACCTAATTCATTGGCTGCGCATGGCCGGAGATCTGGGTCTTCGAGCAGCAGGTTTGTACGATAGAGATAAGCTCAACGAATACGTTGCTGCACGCTGCGAGTTCAAGGACTGCGATAACATCCAAATATTCAGACTACTAACCAGAGACATACGAGATAAGCACGAAACCAACGAGCGAGGTCGAGAGACCGACGTTGTAAGGACGTCCGGCATTTTTGATCGGAATGGCCAAATCCATCCGAACCGCAAAGAATACTTTGACCGTCTTTTGGCGAAAATTCGAACGCATTTGGAGAACCGCGAAAATAGGGCAAACCGATAGAACACCGGCCTTACATTGAATAGGAGTGTTGGGGAGATAGCTGCTCTGGTGGCTTTCGATTGGCTTGAGTCTGGTCGGTGCCGGATTCGCGTTTTGGGTATTCTGCAAACAGGGTAGCGGGGTTTTCCGCTCATTCCTGCGGGCCATTGTGATGGCCGCCGTTCCGTTTGGCGTCTGGGTGATGGCCATGCTGGCGGTGATGTTTGTTGCCCACATGATGGTAGGGAAGCGCGGCACGCCTGAATGGCACGCTGCGATGGATGCTTTTATGCCGTACTGGTCGGCCAATGGTGCAGGCTTTCTGGCAGCCGTCATTCTCACATGGGGCTTTATTTACTGGAAGGCGAGCAGTTAGCGCTTCCTGAGCCGGTCTGAGAGCCAGATGCACAGAAATCCCGGTGCGAGCGTTATCAGGATCATGATGTAATTCAGTACGTTGAAGGGGCTCATTAGGTCCATGACGGCGCTGAAGTCGCCTTTCATGTATAAACCGGTTATTCCGGTCAGAATCAATCCTGAACCCGCAATGAGCATGATGTAGCCTAGTTTACTAATAACCTTCGCCGCCATGCTAGATGCTAATTGTTTTCGACGTGCAGGAGTTCGTTTTTGACATCTACTGGAAGTGGATCGCGGCTAGTAATTGGGAGTGGATCATTCTTGAAGTCGCTTGAAAACCCCTCGACCCAAACGCTCAC
>JGI24023J19991_10003770_pt1 | contig 10553 bp, 9 predicted proteins | sample Cruoilmetagenom1_FD_19991 | JGI IMG/M metagenome (IMG submission 19991)
AGGCGTAGTGTTTTTCTCAGGCCCTCAACAATACATATGGTATGTTGAGGTTCTGAGAAAAACCTGCAACGAAGGAGATCGGACTTTTTACGACGCCATCTCCTGTGATAAACTCGAAAAACTATACAATTCTTTAAATCGAGGGAAATTAATCTATCGAGAAGGGTCATATTTGAAGAAAGATTTATGGAATTTATCACAAAATATCTGATACATTGCGTTTATCTATTGAATATTATATAATTTACTGTTTCAATTTAAGGTGTTAAATATGAGAAAATTCACGCACTTTTTGCCAGTACCATTATAAATAATCTCAGAAACAGCCGATGAAGAATAATACTGCAGAGCCACCGGGAACCATGATTGAAATGATCAAGGTTTCAAAACTCTATCCACCTGACGTTGTGGCTTTAAAAGATGTTTCTATCTCTGTAGCCGTTGGAGAAATGTTTTTTATCATAGGTATGAGCGGCGCCGGAAAAACAACTTTATTAAAACTCATCAGCAGTATGGAACCCCCAACAAATGGTCTGATAGAGATATCCGGAAACCCTATTCATCAGCTTAAAGGATATAAACTGGCTCGTCTTCGCCAGAAAATCGGCGTCGCCTACCAGGACTTTAAACTCCTTGCTGACCGCACAACTGCCGAAAACATAGCCATCTCCATGGAGGTGTCGTATAAAAAGCCATCGATTATTCGTAGAAGAGTAAAAGATCTGCTGGCGCAACTCAACCTCACGGACAAACATAATACAATAACCGGCGAACTCTCACGGGGAGAGCAGCAGAGAGTAACACTTGCCCGGGCCATTGCAAACTCTCCTACCATGATCCTGGTGGATGAACCCACGGGAAATCTTGACGCGACCACCACAGAAAAAGTGATGCAACTGCTTACAAAATGTAATAAATCCGGAGCCACAATAGTCATTGCAACCCACGACGACTCCATTTACCGACACACTCCCCACAGAATTATGGAACTTCGGGCGGGGAGAACATATTCAATAGTCGGAGGCAATGGTACATGAGTTTCTGGGTTACGGTTATCAGACAGGTGGGTCGTAATTTACGTCAAACATGGGGGTCCCAGCTGATGACATTGCTGACCGTATCCCTTTCAGTCCTTATCTTTGCATTTTTCTACCTTATCTACACCAATATGCTCAGCCTTGGAGACAAGTTAGGTGATGACCTGACCCTCATTGTGTACCTCGAAGAAGAGCCAGGGCCGGAACTGCAGCAGCAGCTCATAAAAAAGATCACGACCTTTGATGAAGTTGAAGATATCCGATTTGTTTCCAGCGCAATGGCATATGAGCGATTTGCCGGGCAACTCGGTCAGAATGAAGATGTCCTCGATGATATGCCGAAAGATTTCCTTCCCCCGTCAATAGAGGTAATCCCATTTAAAAATCTGCGAAGCCTCAACCAGGTGAAACTGTTTTCAGCTTATCTGGCAAAGCTTCCGGGGACACTTAAGGTTCAATACGGTCAGGAATGGGTCGAGAGATTTTATTATTTCACCAAGCTTCTTTCAATCGTGGTGCTTCTCAGCGGGACTCTGCTTATACTGACCACCATTTTTATGGTAGCCTACACCATACGATTGACAATCCTTGGCCGTCAGGCAGAACTTGAACTTTTAAAACTAGTCGGAGCTACAAACAATTATATCCGCATACCTTTTCTCCTCGAGGGGCTCCTCCAGGGGATTCTTGGCTCCAGTATTGGAATTGCCGCTCTTTACACCCTTTTTCACTGGATTAGAATACGTTTTTCAGGCCCCGGCTTACTCAACCTGTTTGAATTCTCCTTTTTCCCACCAGTTGTCACCATAACTATCATTGGTGTGTCGATTCTCCTGTGCACCCTGGGCAGCTATTCAACCATGCATAAATTTTTACGTATATGAGCCCCCCATGGGAAAAAGGATATTAGCCAAGAAATCTGTGCTGCTGACCTGCACATCTTTTTTCTTATTTTTCCTCCTTGCTGTCCCTTCATACAGTATTCAGAAGAAGAGCAGCAGCAAAGAAAAAATTTCAGATTTTCGTATCAAAATTCGTCGTCTGGAAAAAGGGATCAGCAGCCAGGAAAAGCAAATACAGACAACAGAAAACAGGGAACGGAACCTCCTGCTTGAACTTGAAGTTCTCGATAAAAACCTTGCCGAACGGCAGGCCAGACTCGAAGAACTCGAAACCCATATGAGTCATCAACTTGTTTTGATCAGGAAAAAGACCGAAGCACTCAATACAATCTATTCAGAAAAAAAGACTGTTGAAAACCATCTTGGAAAAAGGATCAAAGCCTACTACACCATGGGTGGAATAGGCCTTCTCAATGTCACCTTTTCCACAAAAAGCCTGCCGGAACTTCTCCTGTTTCATGACGCCTTTGATGCATTGATCCTCTACGATCAAAATGTAATAAAGGTCTATCGCAAAACAATCAGAGATTTGGAAGGAGCAAAAACTGCCCTCACCCTTGAAAAATCGCTTCTCCAGGATTTTATAGACCAGGTAGTCAAAGAGAAAAAAGAAGTTACACTGTCAAAAAACGCCAAGAAAAGCCTGCTTATTCATATCAGAACTCAGACGAAACTACATAAACAGGCCATAGCGGAGATGCAGGAGGCATCCGCGGCATTATCTGATTCACTGGTTTCACTGAAAAAGAAGACGAAGCCGCAGAAGAAAAAGTTTCTCAGCAATAAAGGCAAACTCCATCCCCCGGTGGACGGTGTAATTGTAACCCTTTTTCAACAGGTAAAAGTCAACAAACTCGGGATATCACGCAAATCGTCAGGCATCACTCTAAAAGTTGCTGATGGTGTTAAGATTAAGGCAATCAGCGAAGGAACTGTAGTTTTTTCTGGATATTTACGCGGCTATGGTAATACTATCATCGTACACCATGGGGAAGAATATTATACTGTGACTTCAAGGATTGAAAAGCTACTGGCACATGAGGAAGATACTGTGAAAACTGGTGATGTGCTTGGTATCACCGGCGATACAGCGACTCTCTTTGACGAGGGTCTCTATTTTGAAATTCGACATGGGAAAGAATCTTTAGATCCTCTTCTGTGGCTCGACCCAAACAGGCTGTCAACGGTTGACGAGCATGCTGCCAAGTGATTTCTGAGGTACTAACCCCCATAAAAGAGGCATTTGACAACAAGACCGCCGGTTCTAACGAGGAACATATGTTTTCAATCTTGCAGGCATCATACAAAATTATTCTCATTGCACTCTTCTTTTCCACCTTTTTCAACCATGCTGCCGTGGCTGAAATCTCCCAAAAGGAGCGAGAGGCAACTTATAAACAGCTTGAAATTTTTTCCAGCGTACTCTCCATCCTACAGGAAAACTATGTAGAAGAAATCGACACCGAAAAAGTTTTGAACGGTGCCATCAGGGGTCTTCTGTTCTCACTTGATCCGCATTCTTCCTACCTTTCTCCGGAAAATTTCAAGGAACTGCAGGAGGACACCAGAGGTTCCTTTTCCGGTATAGGCATTGAAGTGACAATAAAGAACGATCTGCTGACAATTATCAGCCCTATCGCAGATACCCCTGCAGACCGCGCCGGGTTGAAGGCAAATGACCTGATAATTGAGATTAACGGAACTAAGACTAAAAATATGGGCCCGTACGAGGCGATCAAGAAATTGAGAGGACCGGAAGGTACCGAAGTGACAATTTCAATCCACCGGGAGGGGTGGGATAAACTCAAGGAGATAACGCTTACCAGGACGATGATTCCCTTGCAGTCCTTGAAAGCTGAATTTTTATCTCCCGGCTTTATCTATACCCGCATAACAAACTTCCAAAGTCATACATCCAGAGACTTCAAGACCAGGCTGCAGGAGTTGAAAAAGGAACATCCTATCGACGGGATGATTCTTGATCTTCGCAATAATCCCGGAGGTCTTCTCCATCAGGCTGTAGCCATCTCCGACTATTTCCTCGATGGTGGTCGTATAGTCTCAACCAGGGGCCGTAAAAAGGACCAGAACACTGTCTTCTCGGCCCACGATACCGGCGGAAAGCAACAGTACCCCCTCGTGGTTCTTGTTAATGAAGGCTCGGCCAGCGCATCTGAAATCGTAGCAGGAGCAATACAGGATCACAAGCGCGGTATTATTGTCGGTACTCAAACCTTTGGCAAAGGCTCCGTTCAAACAATTATCCCCCTTCCAGATGGTGCCGGGCTGCGTATGACCACTGCCAGGTATTATACCCCCGATAACCGATCCATCCAGGCCCGCGGCATTATCCCCGATGTGGTAGTTCCTTTCGTCCCCTGTATCCCGCCCGCAAAGGAGGAGAAAAACAGCAGGTTCATAAAGGAAATCGACCTCCAAAATCATTTGGCAGAATCGAAAAAACCTCCAGAGGGAGAAGAGAGCGAAACGAACACAAAGCTGGAAGAACGTCTACTGGAAGACAATCAATTACGAAGCGCTTACAATATACTGAAAAGTCTTAACCTTTTTTCAGAATATAAAGGTACTGAGTAACGGTAGTTATAAACCAAGTTCTTTCAAAAACTGATCGTCCTGCGACCAGTTTTTTTTCACCTTTACCCACAACTTGAGAAGCACCTTCTCACCGAGAAGGACTTCGATATCTTTCCGGGCGGCAATGCCGATAGCTTTAAGTTTTTTTCCGCCCTTGCCGATCACAATTCCCTTTTGTGAATTTTTTTCGAGCACTATACTTGCATGTATCGTTACAAGCCTGTTCTTCTCTTCTTTGAATGAATCAATAAGAACCGCTGTTGAATAGGGAATTTCCTGGCCGGTCAACAGGAAAACTTTCTCTCTTATTATTTCACCGCATAAAAATCTCTCACTGGCATCTGTAGGAATATCTTCCGGGAAATACCTGGGACCTGCAGGCAAAAGCGTTACGATTTCAGTCAATAAACTGTCAGTTCCGTCACCTTCAAGCGCTGACAGGGGTACTACTGCACGAAAGGGGTATAGCCCGGAATAAGTTTGTATCATAGGCAAAAGTTTTTCCCGCTCCACCAGATCAATTTTATTCAGAACCATAACAGCAGGACATTGTATCTTTTCCATATAGGACAAAAACTCCTGCTGTTTTTCTTTCTTTATTTTTTCCGGTAAAGGAAGTGAAACATCGACCAGGAAGATGACGATATCGACATCCATCAGGCTGTCCATCGCCACTCGCACCATTTCAATGTTAAGTGGATCCCTGGATTTATGCAAACCGGGAGTATCGAGGAAAACTATCTGACAATCCTCCCTGTTAAGGATCCCGGCTATCCGGTTTCTTGTAGTTTGTGGTTTTGGTGTGACTATTGATATTTTCTGGCCGAGCAGCTTATTCATCAGGGTTGATTTCCCTGCGTTCGGGGGACCGACAATTGCCACAAGACCGGATTTAACCGGTTTTTCAAAATGATTCATAAGGAACAGAATAATAATTAAGTAAAGAGTAGAATAAGTGTGTGCAAAAAAGTATTACACACTATATTGGTCTAGGTTTATCAGTATCCGAAATTAACCTACAGTGTCCAATTATAATGCCATTCATACATTTTGCTTATATTTTTTAAAGCACCACCTTTTTTGAACAGTCAGTAGATTTATGATTACCACCGGAAAACTCATTGAATATCTCGATAACGGCAGATTCATCTGCGCTCTGGTAACAGAGAGTCAGCCCAAACGGCTCCGTCTCCTCAACCAGAACGGCCGGGAAGTAAACCTGCCTGTTTCACGGGTTGTCCACTGTTCAAACGAAATCCATTCCACGGAACTAAGCCGGGAATCCCTTACCAGACATCTTCGTGATACCACCGAAAAACGTGGTTCTCTCATGGACAAAATCAACCTCGAAGAAATATGGGAACTGACNGCAGAAGAACCAAATCCTTCCTTCAGTCCGGCCTTTTTAGCAGAGTTGATCTTTGGTGAGGAGGCCAACGANGATATTGTTTCCGCATTCCTCAGGTCTGTATTTGCCGACAGGCTTTTCTTCAAATACAATGAAGGCCGCATTAAGGTTAACAGTCCNGAACAGGTTGAAAAACTGCAAATTCAGCGACANAAGGAAGAAAAGAAGNTTCAGCTGATTAATGATGGTGCAAACGCTGTTACCGAACTCATCACAGCCAAAGAAACGCGAAAAGAACTTGATCCTCTTCTCAGAGAAACACTTCATATAATCCGCGATTACTATGTCTTTGGCAGTGAAGCCAAACATGCAACTATAGCAAAACAGATCCTTAAGACAACCAACCTGACCAAACCCCATGACCCCTTCCATCTGCTGGTCAAGGCAGAGCTGTGGGGCCCCAATGAAAATATCCCTCTGCTGCGAAATGAATTGCCTGTAAATTTTCCTCTTGAGGCTCGGCAGCAGGCTGAACTCATTTTACAGCGCGATCAGGATGAACTTTTCAAGGATTCAGGAAGAGTCGATTATTGTCACCTTTCCCCCATCACCATTGATGGCCCGACTACCCTTGATTTTGATGATGCCCTCACTATTGAAGAACAGGACGACAATTATCTTGTGGGCATCCATATTTCTGATGTTGCTCATTATGTTCGACCAGGGGACCCTCTTTTCCAGGAAACAATGCGTCGGGGAACCTCAATATACTTCCCTGAGGGGCAAATTCCGATGCTGCCTCGCCACCTCTCCCAGGGAATCTGCAGCCTGATCCAGGATGAGACAAGGGCTGCTTTCAGTTTCATGATCCTGCTATCCGGTGAAGGCGAGGTCTTGAAGGTGAAAATTGTGCCTTCAGTTATCAAGGTTGCAAGACGTCTCACTTACGATCAGGTTGATCGGATGCTGGAGAGTGATAAAGAGATACGTCTGCTCAATATGCTGCGAAAAAAACTGCGGCAGCGGAGACTTAAAAACAACGCCCTCCTGCTCCCCTTCCCCGATGTCAATATCTTTATAGATAACCAGGGGCAGGTTAATGTAAACTTAGGGAAAAGTGACACTCCAGCCAGAACCATCGTCTCGGAAATGATGATTCTAACCAACAGTGAAGCCGCCAAGTATGTTGCTGATCGTATGGTTCCCGGACTCTTCAGGTCGCAGCCGGTATTGAAAAACAGGATAGTTTTCGGAGAAGATGACGATCTGTTCCAAAATACCCTTCAGCGCAAACAACTGCCGCGGGGCGAATTCTCAACCACTGCAAAACCCCACAGCGGACTTGGTGTCTCCCATTATACAACCGTCACCTCCCCGATCAGAAGATTGCTTGATCTGGTAATGCAGCATCAGCTCAATACCATTGTTCGCAGACAGGAACCTTGTTTCACGGAAGAAATGTGTAAAGATTTTACTTCTGTGCTCTCACGCACTATCAGTGCTGCAAATAATGTGCGCCAACAGCGTCAACGGTATTGGCTGCTTAAATATTTAGCCGATCGTAAGGGGCAGCTTATGGATGCACTGGTCATTCAGGTTGGACCCAAAAGAGTAAACCTTCTGCTGACTGACATTCTTATGGATATTGATCTACCGACGCCAGCCGGTTCGGGGCCTGCAGCCAACACCATTGTAAAAATTCGAATCGTGAAATCCGACCCGCTTGACAATGTAATCCGCTTCGACTGGGGTTGATCACTTTGGTAACCACTTCTTTTATTAACAGATGTATATGTGAGACATTAAGCGGGCTGCGAGACGGATTGTCTCTTTTTTCGGGACAGAGCCGTGCGGCAGTCATTTTTGCACTGGCCGAAGATGACGAGTTGTCTATATGTGATCCACAAAATATTTTACGAGAATACGAACCAAAGCTAAAAAACATCTATTTTAATAACGACAACTGGTGTAGACCGGTTGAAAGAAAACCACCCTACAATTCATACAACTACATAGAACCGCAACCAAATCTGCACCTTGACGGACTTATATCGTATGGAGGCAGTTCATCTCCTGTTTATTACCAGATGTGGTTCACCGAACATCACCCCGCTCTCTGCTCCATCGGCCCGACTGAATGCTGGCTGGAACATGCAGTACTCAGACTTTCACACGATATAGCCAATGACAGCTCACTCTATACGGGAATTTCCGGCAGCTTTCTTCGAGAGTATGCCAGCCATGCGGTTCGGGATTACATCGTTGACAAAGCCAACCAGAAACTCGGACTCGATTATCATATACGAATTTATCCTGTCCTGGATGCTATCCTGGGTATCTCCAAAACCAATGAGGAAGGAGCCAGGCCGTTTGGCAAGCTGACCTTTGTTGAGCCGCGTTTTTTAGACACTATCAATTTTCTTGCACGATTCAAGGGCGACGAAAGGCCTCCCCTCAACAATTTTAAACATGTACGCAAACTTTTACAGACAGTTGAGCATTCAGATCATACCCTTATCTCAGATGGGATCACCATTCTTGGCATAGGCAGCAGCAGGATTTCTCAATTTCATATTACTACAGAGTTTCAGGGCAAACTTGGGTTTATCAGCGCCGGTGACGAGAAAATATGCAGTTTTCAGGATGGCAGTTATAGCTCCAATACACACCGGGCAAAACTTTTTGAAGTGGAAGAAACTCTTCTTGATTTCAATCTGGAGACATCTTCTAGAAATGATCTTTTCCGGATTGTTGCGGATCTGGTTCATAATGCGGAAGATAAAACATTCGGTTGTACTTTTGTCCTTGATTTAGCGAAGTCTCCTGCAGATACCGCCGGCCAGATCCTCACTCCCCCCCTTGACTTACGAGACCCGAATAAACTTAGACTGGCCGGAGCTCTTGCCAGGGTTGATGGCGCCTTACATATTAGAACCGACCTCCACCTCTATTCTTTTGCCTGCCTTCTGGACGGTCACAGAATTAAAAATGAAAACAGGGCCAGGGGAGCACGCTATAACTCAGCTCTCAGATTTACAGCACAATATCCGGAAACTATCGTTATCGTCGTTTCAGCCGACAGGCCTGTTTCAATCTTTCAACAGGGAAAAGAAATTCAAAGCGGATACACAGGTGCTGAGTCATCGCAATGCAATCTTTTCCCTTTGTCGCTGGATGAATGGCTAAAGTATGAGTAGCAATTATATGTCCAGTGCCCACTCGGGTATATGCGTCAAAATATAGTTTTGCACCGCCTCCTGTTTCTCTGACTTACTCACATCTTTTACGATTTCCATAATCTCATCGTAGTCAAACCAGCAAAGTTCTTTATCATCGCGGTTGTATACCGTCATGATCCTTCGGTCTTGCTGTTCAATATCTTCTTCTTCCTGGATAGCACCAATTAGTCTGCCCGCCTCTTCCACACTGAGAAATTTTATATCTTTATCAGTCATCTTTGTCCCCATACTTGATGGTAAAGTAAAAAAAAAGGCGAGCAGGAATTACTTCCTCTCGCCTCAAACTCTTCTATAACTTGTATATTATGCCGGTTTTACTACTGCACCAGATCTGATACAACGGGTACAAACTCTGCCCCTTTTGGTGCTTCCACTTGAAGTCACCATACGCACTTTCTTAAGATTGGGAAGCCATCTCCTCCTCGTCTTGTTATGTGCATGGGAAACATTATTTCCTGTCAACGGGCCCTTACCGCAAATCTCACATACCTTAGCCATCTTTAACTCTCCCTATATTACAATCTCGTAAAAGCTCATATTTATGCAAGCAAAAAATTATTTCAGAATCACGCAATATACCCATTATCAGATATGATGGCAAGCTATTTAACTTAGCCATCTGGAACTTCCGATAAGCGAAGACATCGAGTGACCTTTTTACGAGTTCATCACATTTGATAACCTTGTAAAAAGCTCCCTGCTCCGTCATTCCCGCGTAGGCGGGAATCCAGAACGTACTGAAATAACTGGATTCCCGCCTACGCGGGAATGACGAAATGGCGAAATATTTGGGTTTTTACGAGACCATCACATTTGATATTCAATGATATAAATGATCTGTTCCAGCAAAGGACAGCTATTCTTGAGGCAGAAAAGAAATATAGATATCTTCTCCTCGAACTTGGACATCATATTTTCTGAGATCAGGGGAATCATGGGTGAGACATTTTCCCGTATCCAGATCATATTTCCACTGGTGCCTGTGACAAGTGGCTATGGTTCCTTCAATTTTACCCGCAGTAAGATCAGCCCCCTGATGTTTACAGCTCACTTCAATTCCAGAAAACTTTTTATCCTTATGTTGAATAATGCCAATTTTTTTTCCAAATATAGAAAAAGATTTGATGTGCTTATCCTTAAAATCATTTATTTTAGCTATTTTTACATAATCCATAGACGATAGTCTCGTAATTAATGCCTTACTCCATAAACCCTGTCATAAAAAACAAGAAATAAGCACAGACTTCGAACTGAGGAGGGTCGGCAAACGTCCTCGCAGGCTATGGACCGGAGCCTCAAACTTCCATGCGCTATTTCATTGCAATCTCATATAACGTATGGTAGCCATACACAGCCAAGTCAAGAATAATTCTTAAAAAAGTATATATTAAATGAAAAATAACAACTCAATCTGGAACTTTTTTGCTTCCGT
>JGI24023J19991_10003772_pt1 | contig 10551 bp, 7 predicted proteins | sample Cruoilmetagenom1_FD_19991 | JGI IMG/M metagenome (IMG submission 19991)
TCAGCCTTTACTTCAGGTTGAGCTTGTACCGGAGCTTGTTTTTTGAATTTAGCATATTTGTTTTTGAACTTATCGATACGACCAGCCGTATCAACTAATTTCATTTTACCCGTATAATATGGATGTGATGTTCTAGAAATTTCTAATTTGATCAATGGGTATTCAACACCATCAACTTCAATAGTTTCTTTTGCTTCTGCAGTAGATTTTGTTAAAAATACATCTTCATTTGACATATCTTTAAAAGCTACCATTCTATAATCTTCTGGATGAATACCTTTTCTCATCTTCTTTATTTTTAATTGTTATAATTATAGCCTACATTGTTAAAATTAAACACCTGACTATTTTGAGAGTGCAAATTTAATACTATTTTTGGAAATTCAAATAGAACTCGTTTAAACTTTTTGTTTTAGACCGAAAATTTTGGCTTTTGTTCTCTAATGAAGGTATTTTTTGCGAAGTATAGCATCGTTATAGTTAATAAAATTACAATATTAGAGGACTAAATGTGAAATTTGCAGGTGAAATAAAATTTTTAAATGAGTTCATGGATAATAATAGTATTTTAGTAGAAAATTGATAAAAAAATGAAAAAAACACTCATTGTAGTTTTAATGACAACCTTTTTAGTGTCTTGTGGCAATGTATATAAACTCAAATTAACTTCACCAAAAACAATTCAAGTCAATCAAAAACTAGTAGTTTCGGTTAGTGATCAGAACAATAACCCGATTGATTCTATAAGATATTATCTTGATGGAAAACGGCTTTTGTCTGACGCTAATATTGATGTTTCTGATAAAAAATTAGGAAAACATGCTATATCTGCAACTGTTTTTTATGGAGATAAACAAAAAAAATTGACGAATACCATTCATTTTTATAACGATAAGGCGCCGGAAATTTATAATTATGAAGTAATTAATGAATATCCACACGATAAAGAAGCGTTTACACAAGGTTTTGAATACTATAACGGATTCTTATATGAAAGTACAGGACAAAAAGGTGAATCTTCTCTGCGTAAAGTTGAATTGGAAACAGGGAAAGTATTACAAAAAATTGAGATTGATAAACAGTATTTCGGAGAAGGAATGACTATTTTCAAAGATAAAATTTATATGCTGACTTGGCAAGGTAAAAAGGGCTTTGTATTTAATTTAGATACGTTTGAACAAATAAATGAATTCAAGTACAATCAAAGCAAAGAAGGGTGGGGTTTGTCTCATAACGAAAATAAATTATTAAAGACTGATGGCAGTGAGCGAGTTTGGTTTTTAAATCCTGAAACCTTTACAGAAGATTCATTTATTGAAGCTTATACCGATAAACGGAAGGTTGGTAACCTCAATGAAATTGAATATATAAATGGTAAAATATATGCCAATAAATGGCAACAGAACAGTATTCTGATTATAAATTCTACGACTGGAGCTGTTGAAGGAATTGCCAATTTAAAAGGTTTACAAGCCAAAGCAGGGCAAAAAGGTGACGATAATGTTCTAAATGGAATCGCTTATGATGCCATAAATGACAGACTTTTTGTAACTGGAAAAGATTGGGATAAGGTATTTGAAATTAAGTTACTTAAAAAGTAATAAAAAGCTAGACTTAAAGTTATATTTTAATACAAAATAGTGTAAATGCGAATATTTTATTCTTTCAGTGCAATTTTTCTAATCATTTTTTTAAGCTCATGTCGTAAAGATTTTGGCACCATTCAAAGTAACGGTGAACTCGAATTTTCTGTTGATACCGTATTATTGAATAGAGTATTTGACAATATCAGCTCTAGTACTCAAAGTTTTAAAGTGTACAATAGAGGTAATGACCCTATTACGATACCAAATATTAAACTTGGTAGAGGCGAAAATTCTTTTTACCGATTAAATGTTGATGGTATTCCCGGAAAATCATTTGAAAATATTGATATTCTAGGAAAAGACAGCATTTTTGTTTTTGTGGAAGCCACGGTTGATTTTAATCAGATAACAGATACAGAATTCTTTTATAGAGATTCTGTAGTTTTTGATTCGGGTATAAATGAGCAAGATGTTAAATTAGAAGCATTGGTACTAGATGTCCATTTAATAAGACCAGATCGAACATTGAACCCTGATAATAGTTTTATATATGAGGAAATTGTATTAGGATTAGATGATGAAGGAAACCCTATTACGGTCCGAGGTACTTTATTAGACGGCAATACCACATTTACCAATGAAAAACCATATCTTATTTATGATTTTGTAGGTGTTCCTGAAAATGCAACACTTACCATAGATGCCGGTACAACTTTATATTTTCATAATAATTCAGGACTCATAGTTGAAAAAGATGCAACGCTTATTGTTAACGGTGAGTTTGAAAATGAAGTGCTATTTGAAGATGATCGATTAGAACCAGAATTTGAAGATACAGCGGGGCAATGGGGTGTCATTTGGCTGCGTGAAGGCAGTAAAAACAATAGCATAGATTATGCAATTATTAAAAACAATATTATTGGTCTTTTAGTTGATGCTACGGCAAATATAAACCCTACATTGACTATAAAGAACACACAAATTTATAACACTTCAAACTATGGAATATTAGGTAGACAAACTAATATGTTAGGTGAAAATGTTGTGATTGCAAATAACGGATTGTCCTCTTTAGCGTGTACTATTGGGGGTACATACAATTTTACCCACTCTACTTTTGCTAATTATTGGAATCGTAGTTTTAGAGACTTTCCAACGGTATTGGTCAATAATTTTTTCGCTTTCGTGGATAACGACTCAGAAGTAATAGAAACTAGAGATCTATTAGCAGCAAACTTTACCAATTGTATTGTTGATGGTAATCAAAATGTAGAGTTTGTATTAGATAAGGTTGACGGATCATTATTTAATTACAATGTCAAGAATAGTATGCTTAAGTTTAACACAACTAATGCCGATCTATTAAATAACCCTTTGTTTGATTTTACGGATACTAGTGTCTATCAAAATATTATTTTAAATGGTATCGCTCAGTTTAAAGATGTGGCTACCAATCAATATATTATTGGTCAAGATTCAGAAGCTAATGACAATGCTGATGCAAACGGCGCATTACAAGTACCTTTAGATATATTAAATATTAGCAGAACAACCTCGCCTGATATTGGTGCTTATCAACATATAATATTTGAGGAAGAGAATTAAGAAACTTCAATCAATATATAATCTTATCAAACAGATCAGAATAAGCCATATCTATTTTGAATTATATTTTTTAAAACTTTAACTGATACTTTGGTCATCTGTAAATTACCACTACCTAAAAAATAAATAGTATTTCCAATCATAGACCAGAAAAATGCAGAACGGTTTTTTGATGAAAAGTCATGTTCAGGTTTATGAAGAATATAATTTAATGCTTCGCATCTATAAAAAAAGGAATTGGTATTAGGCATTCTATTTATTGCTTCTTTATAATGTTTAGCTTCTACACTTTTTAGAACATGTATTTTTTTTGATTTATTTATTCGTAATGCTAAGTCATAATTATCACCAATTCCGTCATGTATAAAGGCAGGATCAAAAAGAGTTTTTTCAAGTTTTTCAGACCTGATCATTGAAATGCCCAATCCATAAATTCTTGTTGTGATAATCTCATTTTCAAAATTACTTACTACCGGCCAACCGGCTTTAGATATATTATTATCTAATTTTATATAATAATTAACGATACTTTTCAAATACCATTGAGGGTACATCTGCTTACTCACCGGACTCCATACTGACAATCTGAAAAGAAATTTAAAAAATAATTTTAAAGATGAGATTCTGTTTTGATGATATGTCCATTGATCATCTTTATTCTTTTCTAAAATAATACCACTTACAATATCTACTTCAATATGCTTGTTCAGGTAGTTTGCTAATTCAAAAATATAGTTTTTAGAAATTTCGATATCATCATCACAGAGCAGTATATACTTTCCTGTACTTTTTTTAATCCCTATATTTCTTTGTTTACAAACTGAGGGTTGTGTACGTTCAATAATAATAGATAAACCATTTGGAGGTTTGGGAATTTCATTTTTAGTTAGTTTAACTTCATTTGATTCAACGATAATTATTTCTTTTGGAAGCAAGGTTTGAGAATAAATAGAAAGCAGTGTTCTCTTCAAACTTACCGTTCGATCTTTTGTGGGTATTATAACGCTGACATCAAAATTATTATTCATGCTTCTTACTAATTATCAAATAGCCTATTAAAAGCACTATTTGTCCTATGGTCGCACTTATTAAAGCGCCCAATATTCCATAAACAGGAATTAAAATGATATTAAAAATTAAATTTACTAAAACTGAAATTAAGCCAATTTTAAGTGTAGATATTGTTTTGTCTTTTGCGTATAATTTATATAAAATTGGCCAGTAATAATATATCGGAAGTATATATAATACACCTATTAAATAGATTATAATTGGTAATTCGATTTTATAAATTTTTGAAATGATTAATTTTGAAATTAACATCCAAGTACATGAAATAAATATGCCTAAAGTAAAAAGGTTCAGCGCGATCTTGCTTATTTTTTTAGATGTTAATCTATAAATATTTTTTTCAAAAGGGATAATTATAAAAGAACCTATTGTGATTCCAAATAGCACAAAATTTGATAGAATATGATATTTTCCAATATCATCATCGTTTAAAAAAAAGAGAATTGAGTAAAATTCAATTTTACTACTTAACAAACCTAAAAGTCCAATAAAAAAGAAAGGAGAAACTTTTTTAAGAAGTGATAAACTCGGCTTCTTAAATTTTAAAGTATAACTTTTAGTAAATATACCAAGTGCTATGAATGCTTTAATTAATAATCTGGTCGTATAAAGAATAATTAATAATTGAAGAGTGATAATATCTCTATACAGATATAATACAATTATCAAAGTAATAATTATAATGATTTCAATTAAAAAGAATAATTTAAATTTTTTAAAATAGATCAGATGCGCCTCAAATGAGGTAAAAATATAATCTGATAAAATCCATAAACAAATAATTATGATAAAAAGGGTGTCATTAAAGAAGTATAAGATGGTTGAAAAGAAAATAATAAAAAAAATAGGAACCCTAGCCATAAAAACTGCATTCCATGTTTCTTTAATACCGGACGGATTTGCACTAAATTCTTTTAATAAATAAGTTTTATTTCCCCATTTCACAAAGTGAGTTCCCAGAGTGATAATGGCAGCCAGGGTCATAAATTCACCCCACATATTAACCGAAGACCACTTAATTACTAAATATGAAATTATAACAGTCCAAAATAAATTGGCTACTGAGTACAACGAGTTGTACAAGATTATAGGTAATCGGTTTTTTCTAAGGAAAATAAATTTCATAAAAATCTTTTACCATTTGTTTAATAGTATAAATGACGCTTTTTTTTGGCGGTTGATATGCTGTTAAGATTGATTGACAAATAGTAACCAAGTCAGTTTCATTTAAACCTAAATGTAAATTCTCTCGATTATTATGCACTTTTTTATAACCTACGGCGTACAGGCCTGCACATAGAGCTTCTGTAATGGCATACGACTCATCTTCAAAAGTAGAGGTATGCAATAAAATTTTACTGCTACTCATAGTTTCTAATACTTCTTCTCTTTTTAAGTGTCCAACAATAGAGACGTTAACGTCTAAATTATTCTCTAATATATAGGTTTTCATTTCTCTTTCTTCTTCTCCTTTACCAATGATAACAACATTTATTGCCTCTATTCTTTCTTTTAATTGTTTAATAATTCTTAAAAAACTACTGTAGTTTTTTAATTTCGAGAGATTTCCAACACCTAAAATATCAATATCTCTAGTTTTATTAGTAATATTCTTGAAACTATTTTCATCAATGCCACGAGGTATTATATAATTAGCCTTACGGCCAAAGACATTGATTAATTTTTGGTTTGAAAGTTCATTCGCACAGAAAACAATCAGCTTTTTTGAAGGTAAAATGTATCTATATTTATTTTTTAAAGAGGCGTCTTGCCCCATGACCATACAATAGTGTTTTACATTAAATGAATAAGATAGTATTTGCCCAACTAGCGCACAATCATGTAGCCAAAAACTTTGAATAATAGTATCTTCCTTTGGATTAAAGATTTTTTTAAAAGTAGTATAAACCTTTCTCCATTTTATAATTTTTAAAGAGTTTAAACCTTTTTTTCCTAAAGCGTAAACATTAATATCATGCCAAACATAATTTCGCTTAATAAAAGGATAATAAAAAGACACTACTGATATTCTTATTTTGGGATGGTTTTGACGAAATCCTTTGATAAAATTTTGCATTGCAGGAATACAATCAGTTTCATCCTCATTATGAGGGAATCCCGGACAAAAAAAGATGATGTGTTTATTGTACTTCATATAATTTCCATCCTTTTTCAAATGTTTTCAACTTTTTTATCTTATAGTTGTTTTTAATGGTATTGTAGTTGTATTTTATAGTAGAAGGTAAATTTTTATCTTTCATATCAAGATCATTTATCATCAAAAGCCCTGATTTATAGTTTGAAATAGAATCAAGCCATAAACCATAAATATTTTTATCAGAATAACTTCTAAGTGGACCTTCATAACCTGAGGTATAAATAGTTTTGTGACTAGAAATTTTATTTATTGACATTACATTTCTTTTCTCTTCTTTGTTCAGATCATATACTTTACTAAAACTATATATGGAGAGTAAAACTTGTATAATTGCGACGCTTAAAAAGAGTACGTTTTTTTTGGTTTTTAACTTTTCTAAAATTCTATTAAAAGCCGGAAAAAATAAAATTAAAAATAGAAAAAAGGGGAGTAGTATAAATCTGCTATTCTGAAAAGGAATGCCCGAGAGGAAGATTAAATAGGGTAATATACTAGCTAATAACAAAACCTTGAAATCTTTTACTTTTGAAAAAAATATTAGAATAACGCCAAAAAAGAAGTATCTAGGATGGAAACTCTGGGTAATTACGAATATTAAATTAGAGAGTTTATAAGATCTAAGTCCTTCACTTGTTATAAATTCATACTGGAAAAAATTTCGAAGATCCCAATTGAGTAGCCAAGAATGGGCAAACGTATCTATTGATACAGATTTGATAAGAATATGAGGTATTGAAACTACAATAGCAGCTACAATTAGTAGGACATATTTATATACTGGTTGTTTTCTTATGTTTTTAAAAAAGACCATAAAAAAAGGTATTATAAAAATAAGACCTGATACATATCTGGTATGAAAAGCTAATGAAAATAAGAGCACACTATATAGTAAACTATGAAATTTATTTAGCGAGTTGTATTTTAAAAGATGATAAAATCCGGTAGTTAAAAAGCTTAAGCATAACATATCAGACATAATTTCATTGCCTAATCTGAATACCATTGGTGATAATAAAAAGAAAATGACAACGTAAATTATAGAAGATTTTTTATAGAGAAGATCTAAAATTTTTAAAATATAGTATGCTGTAATGCCATATGCAAAGATTGAAATGAATTGGAGCATATAGACTTCGGGTATTGAAGTTAATGATAAAAGACCACCAATAAGTGGATACATAACTGGCCAAAAATAATTGTCAGGTTTATGGAGACTGATCAGACTGTTCTTTAAATGTTTAGAGTAACGTAGATATTCATGACTGTCTTGTCCGTATAAACCATTAAAATCAATGAGCCGCATCAAAATAAAAACCAATATAGCGATACCAATGAATATAAGGTATTTGTGTTTAGAAAGATTAATCATTAGAACACATTAATTAGGTGAAATTTCATAAATATAATAGTCATTTACTTTAAGGATACTGCCCTCAAATTTTTTAAGTAATCTCGATACGAATTGCTTACCTTTAACTTTCAATTGATCATCACTATATAATGGATGGTTCGAAATAAAGATTATTTCTTTTCTCGTTGAATTTACAAAATTTGCCAAAGAATTATCTAATTCATATTCAAGATCATTATTTATTTTACATGTAGAAGACCAGTTACAATAACTCTGATAATCATTAGCACATAAAGAATAAATTTTTTTCTCTAAATAAGCACTTAAAGGAGTTCCTTCACAAGAAATGCTCACTATTTCTTTACTATGCAAATTATTTTCCTTTAGAAAAGAAGCCNCATTTTTAGAATTATCAAACGGATATACAACATCTAAGGTATAGGAAATTATTCCGCTTATTAATTGAATNATTAGGATGGTGTAGATTGCNATTTTTTTAANTTTATNNAGTGTCNTTTGNGNGATAAATGANTTTANTTTATTTGGTTCATAGTTGTAATAATGATNCATCCATAGACCAGTTATAATTATAATAAATAACATACCATCATAGCGTAATGATGTTAATTGGGTAATATAGAAAAAGACATTTGCTGCAATAATACTTACATAAGCATATAAAATAAGAACTTTATTTTTATTAAAAAGGAATAATGGAAGTAGGTATATAAGTATAATAAATATACTCGAAATAGGCGTACTTATATTAATGAACAAGTTTGAATTCCAAAAGTGAATAGACCTAAAATCAGGAACAGTAATTAATCCTTTAAATAGAGAAAGAATTCCAAAAGTTAATTTTTCTATAAATGGAACATGAGTAATTCTACTAAAATAAGTGGTGTCAGATGGGGGAATTATTTGAATTAATGCAAATGCTACTGCTAAGATGAAGAGACTCCAACTAAGCGCATATATCAAATTAAATTTGAAATTTTTGAATTTAAAAAGTTCTATAAACTTAATAAACATTATACCTGAGGCAATTATTAAAAATATTGCATGCACATTAGCAGCAAGTGATAGAAATAATACAAAAAGAATAAACCGTTTCTTTCTATATTCATAAAAGCTACAAGCTAAAAAGATAAATAATACCCCAAGCATATAATTTCTGCTTAATAAGTTATATTCGAATAACATAAAATAACCAAAAATAAAAAGTGTCTTAAAAAGCATTGAAAATGGTGCTTTTCTAAGAAAGATAACTACAACTGAAGTCGATATTAAAATATGTAAGAATTGCATCCAAAAGGGGTCTGCGGTAAACCTTGAAATAATAAAAAGTAGGACATTCCAAATGATCGGATGCCCTTCATATCTAGTGTTGTGAATTAAATCAACCAAACTAGTGCTTTCTCTTGCCAATAACCAATGATGCCCTTCGTCCAACCAAATTTCATGATAAAGAATACCAATAAGACTTAATATAAAATAGAGCGTTATTAAGAAAAGATAATAGTTATTACTTGTTTTAGATGATATCATATTTATAAAAACTATTTACTAACCATCATTAATCCACTAGCCAGTATAGATTTTGTTTTCAATTTTAGCATTTTTGATAGGCTCTTATTTTTTCCTTTTAATGATTCTTTATAGTAGTTTACTTCATTTACAACTTTGCGAACTGCATAATCATAATATTTTCTTGAATATTGACGCTTAAAATCAATATCTCTATCTGTTGAGGTTTCCCAATTTGATTCTATGGTTATTTTATCTTCTATTTCATTGTACAATGAAGTTCCTTTGATAGGGTAGGCTATAGTAATTGTAAAATGAGTTGGATTAGATTTTTTAAGATGATCGATCGTTTTTGCTATATCTTTTTCATCTTCACCGGGATAACCTAGCATTATAAATGTACCGGTTTCAATATCAATATTATTTGCTTTATTGATAATTTGTTGTACTACTTCAACATCAACTCTTCTATCCATTGCTTCGATGATCTTTTGAGACCCACTTTCAGCACCGATCCAAATTCTATAACAACCGGCTTCTTTTAAGAGTTGTAATATCTCATCATCGAGGCGTTCAGCTCGGGTGATACATTCAAAAGGAATTATTCCGACTTCCGCGGATTGTTTTAGAACTTCTTTATGAAAACTTCTAATCCATTTATGACTTACAGTAAAAACATCATCTACAAACCAAATTGTATCAGGATTATACGTTTTTTTAAGCATAACAATTTCGTCAACTACCAAATCAGCCGGTCTGCGGCGGTAACTTTGACCATAAACTGCTGTACTGCACCACTTACAGGTATAAGGACATCCACGCTGAGTACTTATTGTCATTGAGCTTTTCCCGTGGTGGTCTTTCCAAGTCTTTAAATACTTATCAATTGAAATTCCGGCTCTGTTAGGTAAAGGTAATTTTGAAAGGTCTTTCATTTTAACTCTTGCAGGAGTTTTTACAATAGTGTCATTTTCTAGGTATGCAATTCCAGATACTTGTGAAATGTCTCCCTTTTTGGTGATAGCTAAATACAATTCTGCCATGGTCTCCTCACCTTCTCCTATCACCAAGTAATTTGCTTCGGAATTTAAATAATTTTCTAAATTATAAGTAATATCTGGACCTCCTAATACAATTTTAGGGAAGCCGTATCGGGCATCAGTTTTAAGCAGTTTTATCAATTTTATGACCTGTATTTTAGTCATAAGATTTGTATAAATAGCTATGACATCAGGTTTTTTATTGCTTATAAA
>JGI24023J19991_10003779_pt1 | contig 10538 bp, 10 predicted proteins | sample Cruoilmetagenom1_FD_19991 | JGI IMG/M metagenome (IMG submission 19991)
TTCCGGCCTTACTGGAGCCAGGACATTGTCGGCACGCAGATCGGTGGAGCCATCAAGAATGTGCTTGCGATTGCTGCCGGGATTGTCGTCGGCAAAAAGCTTGGTTCCAACGCCCACGCGGCGCTCACCACGCGCGGTTTTTCTGAAATGGTGCGCTTCGGCACTGCACTTGGCGCAAAGGCGGCAACGCTCACAGGCCTGAGCGGGCTTGGTGACTTGATCCTGACATGCGGAAGCCCGCAGTCTCGCAACATGTCGCTCGGCATCGCACTGGGTGAGGGCAAGATGCTCGAAGAGGTTCTGGGCGCACGTAATTCGGTCAGTGAGGGTGTGTATACCGCGTCCGCTGTGGCTGAGATTGCAGACAAGTATCAGCTTGATCTGCCGATCTGTTCCGCAGTGCATGCCGTGGTTTCCGGAACGACAGGCGTTGATCAGGCAATCGAAGACCTCCTTGCCCGTCCATTCCGGGCCGAACTCGAAGCCTAGCCGCGACCTTTCAGATACTGGAAATCCTGCCCGTCACGGGCGATACTCTCACCCAGGAGGGTGCGCCATGGCGATCAAGATAGAACCGCTCGACGGACCAATTGGTGCCGTCGTTCATGGGCTCGACTCATCGAAGCCGCTCAGTGATGAAGAATTCCGGACCATACAGGACGCCATGTGTGAGCATGTGGCGATAGTCGCGCCGGAGCTGGAAGAGAACGTACCGTGGCTGCGCGATTTCGGCACCCGGTTTGGCCCCCTGGTCCCGCACGTGCTCGACCAGTATCACCACCCGGATGGGTTCGAGGTTTCAATTATCGCCCGCAATACCGGGACGAAGGAATCCCGTGACACGGCGAAGCCGGCCGGCGCCTTCTGGCATTCCGACCTGAGCTACGAGAAAGACCCGTCTGACGCAATTTTCCTTTATTCGACGCAAATACCGGGCAAAGGCGGTGACACGTTGGCGGCTAATATGTACATGGCTTATGACGGTTTGCCGGAAAAGACCAAGCAGCGCATCGAGCCTCTTACCGCCACCCACCGCTGGGGCTGGAACACCGGCGGGGCTGCCCCAACACTCACCAAGGAACAACGCGAAACACACCCCGACGTGGTGCACCCGATTGTACGCAATCACCCTCGAACCGATCGCAAGATCCTTTACGTCAATCCGGGCTACACAATGCGGATCAATGATGTCAGCCAACAAGAGAGCGACGAGCTGCTCGAAGAATTGTATGAGCACGCACTGAAACCCGAATACCAATACCGGCACAAATGGGACCTCAACATGCTGCTGGGGCTCGACAATCGCGCCTCGATCCACGCCGCTGTCGATGACTATGACGAGCCGCGACGCATGCTCAGGATGATCGTCGGTAATACGGAGAAACTCGGAAAAGCCGCGTGAGGGTCTTCAATTGGCGGCTTCTGCCGGCTTGGCGATCGCCTCGACGACGTCGTCGAGTGCGACGTAGCCTACTTCGTCGCCGGCGGAGTTTACGACCGTTGCGGATCGCCCCTTTTTTTGAACCAGCTCAACCAGGGCGTCCTCAAGGACGGTATCATCCGCCATGGTCACCTTTGGACGCGCGCCGTTCGTCGGCGACATGATCGCGCCGACCTCGACAACCCGACCACGGTTTATGTTCTTCACGAAATCCTCGACATAAGCGCAGGAGGGCTCCAGCACAATTGATTGCGCATCACCTTGCTGCACCAATTCGCCGTCTCGCAATATGGCAATCCCGTCGCCAAGCTTGAGTGCTTCGTCAAGATCATGGGTGATAAACACGATCGTCTTGTTCAGTTCGGCCTGCAGGTCAAGCAGCATGTCCTGCATGTCGGCACGTATCAACGGATCGAGGGCGCTGAAAGCCTCATCCATCAGCAGAATGTCAGCGTCTGTGGCAAGCGCCCGCGCGAGCCCGACACGTTGCTGCATGCCTCCGGACAGCTGCGAAGGATAATAATCCTCACAACCCGACATCCCGACCCGTGCAATCCAACGCTCCGCAGTTTGACGCGCGTCTTCGTAAAGAATTCCCTGTATGTTCAGCCCGTAGGCGACATTCTCGATGGTCGTGCGGTGGGGCATTAATGCAAAGCGCTGGAAGACCATGGAAATCTCTTTGCGCCGAAGTTCGCGAAGTTCGTTTTCATCGAGGGTCAAGATGTCTCGACCATCGATTTCTATGCTTCCAGCGGTCGGCTCAATGATCCTGTTGAAATGCCGAATGAGCGTCGACTTTCCCGAACCGGACAGCCCCATGATCACGAATATCTTGTTTGTCGGAATTTCAAGATTGATATCGCTCAGGGCCAGAACATGATGGTGTTCGGCCATGAGGCGCTGCTTATCAATTCCGCTGCGAACCAATTCGACCGCGCCAGCAGGGTCAGCTCCGTAAATCTTGTACAAGCCCCTTGCGGAGATTTTGCTTTTGTCACTCATTTGAGATCTGCCGGTGGCTTTGCAGACGCTGACCATAGGCCTGTGTCATCCGATCGAACACAATGGCCAACGCGACGATTGCGAGACCATTGAACAGCCCCAGCGCAAAGTACTGGTTGGTCACCGCCTTAAGCACCGGTTGCCCCAAACCCTTGACACCAATCATCGACGCAATCACCACCATGGCCAGCGCCATCATGATGGTCTGGTTGATTCCCGCCATGATGTTCGGCAGCGCAAGAGGAATTTGGACCCCAAACAGGCGTTGCCAATAGTCCGCACCGAATGAGTCAGCCGCCTCCAGAACTTCCCTGTCGACAAGACGAATGCCCAGATTGGTCAGGCGGATAATCGGCGGGATTGCGTATATCACGACTGCCAGCAGACCTGGAACGCGACCGATCCCAAGCAACATGACCACCGGGATCAGGTAAACGAAACTTGGCATCGTCTGCATGACATCAAGAGCCGGCGTGATGATTGCCTGTAAACGGTCAGAGCGCGCCATGAGAATTCCAACCGGCAATCCAATCACTATGGAGAGGATTGTGCAGACCGTGATCATTGCCATGGTCGACATGGTGTCCTCCCACATTCCGAAATAACCAATTGCGAGGAAAGCGAGCGTCACCCCGGCAACGAGTTTCCAGTTGCGGCTCACAAACCACGCGAGGGCAGCCAGCGCCGCGATGACGAGCCACCAGGGTGAAGCCGTAAACACGTCCTCGAACCAAACAAGGAAGGTCAGCAAGGGCTCGAAAAAGGTTTCGATGCTTTCCCCATAGGCGCGCGAAAAGTCGCGATAACCCACATCGAAGGCCTTCTTCAGCGCTCGCAGTGACTCCTTGTTCATCTCCGGAAACTGAAAAAGCCAACTCGGTTCGGACATTGCCAACCCCCTCAATTGCGAGCCGATACCGTATAAGATCAGGATATTGCCAAAACGTCCCCTGACGAGGCGGCGCGCCTTTTACAGGGCTGCCTTGACCTTCTTCGCGACGTCCGCGGGGACCCATTTCGTCCATAGCGCTTCATGGCTCTTGAGAAATTTCTCGGCGCCCTCTTCCCCGCCTGCCTGGTTTTTGTCCATATAGGCCAGTAACTCATTTACCACCGTGTTGGGCCACGATCGTTTTGATACATACTCGAATGCCTCTGGAGATTTCTTCGCGAAATCACCGGATGTGACGGTCATTACGATTGATTTGGTCCAGTCATTCTTCTTTGGATCCGCACAGTTTCCCTGACCGGTACAACGGTCCCATTCCTTGGAACTGTGGGGAACACCCATGTCCAGTTTGACCATGTCGTACTTGCCGAGAATCGCGGTTGGAGCCCAGTAGTAGCCAAACCAACCCTCCTTGCGATTGTATGCTTTCGCTATAGAGCCATCGAGGCCCGCCGCAGAACCGGTGTCGATGAGATCGAACCCTGCCTTTTCGACGTCGAACGCCTTGTAAAGATTGGAGGTGATGATCTCGCAATTCCACCCGGACGGGCAGTTGTACACAGCGCCGCGCTTCTTGTTTTCCGGGTTCGGGAACAAATCGGGGCGCTTCAGGACAGCCTCCAGCGTCGTCAGTTCGGGATGCTTGTCCACCATGTACTTTGGAACCCACCAGCCTTCTTCTCCACCATCATTGAGAATCTCACCTGCGATCTTGAGTCGTCCTTCCTTGACTGACTTGTTCACAACTTGCCGAACTGAATTCATCCAAATCTCAGGGGCAATGTCCGGTTCCGCCTTCTCAGTCATCGACACAGTTGTCGGCATCGTATCGCCGGGCACGAGCTCAACCTTGCAGCCATATCCGTTCTCGAGAATGAATTTATCGACGTAGGCCGCAAGTTCGGCCGACGCCCAATTCATATCAGCGATCGTGACACGCCCGCATTCAGCGGCATTCGCCACGGGGGAAACCCAGGCCGCCATCAAACCAAAAATGATTCCCGTTACGGATAAGGCTCTTCTAATCATCACATTCCCTCTTTTTCGACTCTGTTTTTGACTGTGTATGCGTGAAACGGTGAACTCGATCGTTCACGAGAGACTCCACGCATCGAGTCAAACGAATATTTCTTGGTATTTCTAATAGTATAAAGGCAGAGATCGATATTGCAACCGGAGTACAAATTCAAAAAATTCGAAAAATATCCAGCTTATATGATTTACTTGTGATTATTATATGTGAATAAATATTTCATACTATATACGAACTCGACATATATATTATCAATTGTTGTATTATATTCAAATTTTTGATCCATAATTGTTATTGAACGTAATCGTTATTATCTTGACGAGAACTTTAAACTTCGAACAAGGCTTGACCGGAGCATTTGCCTTCACCGTGACGTTGCTGGACAAGCGTTTGCCGCGAACCTAGATTCCGCTCAGAATCCTGGCGCAACGAGCGCGCGATTTGCAGACGAAAGAGGCATGAGGCATATGGCGTACTGGCTGTTCAAATCCGAACCCGGAAACTGGTCCTGGGAAGATCATAAAAAGACCGGCAAGAAAGGCCATCCGGTCAAACGGAGCCGCAACTACCAGGCCAACAACAACATGAAGCAGATGGCCAAGGGCGACAAAGGCTTCTTCTATCACTCCGTGAAAGAGAAGCGCGTTGTCGGGCTCGTGGAAGTGGTCAAGGAATTCTACCCCGATGAAACCGATCCGACAGGTCGGTTTGGCGTTGTCGATGTGATCCCCGTTGGCGACATGCCGGACCCGGTCGAACTGAAGGACATCAAGGCGACACCGGCATGCAAGGACATGGTGCTGGTCAACAATTCACGCCTTTCCATCCAACCCGTCAGCGAGAAGGAATGGAAAACCGTCTGCAAGATGGGTGGTTTGATTTAGTCGGGGAGAAATGCAATGGATTTCGCGGGCATCAACTATCTGGCCGTTGTCGTGGCTGCTGTTGCGAGTTTCTTTGTTGGCTGGCCCTGGTATATGACGCTTGGGAAACCGTGGGCACGAGCGGTCGGTTTGGACCCGGACAATCCGCCGAAGCCACAACCTGCACCTTTCATTGTGCTGGGTATCTGCTTGCTGGTGATGGCTTATGTGCTTGCGGGCGTCATCGGGCATCTGGGCGCGGGTCAGGTTACGATACGCAACGGAATTATTTCCGGTCTGTTTGTGTGGGTTGGATTTGTTGTCACTCCCATGGCAGTGAATTACACGTTCCAGGGGCGCAAGTCGGTGCTGACCCTCATCGATGGCGGACATTTTCTGCTCGTGCTGATTGTCATGGGTACAATCATCGGCTGGTTTGGCGCATAGCAAGTGGTGAGGGAATTACCTCTCTGCGCCGTCTCCGACATCCCCGACGGTGGTGCGATAGGCATTGACGCCACAGAGGGTGGTGTAACCGAAGACCTGGTTCTACTCAGACGCGGGTGTGACGTGTTTGCCTATGTGAACCGTTGTCCGCACAAGCGCACGCCGCTCGAAACCTTTCCCGACAAGTTTCTGGACGAGACCGGCGAACTTCTCATCTGTTCAACTCATGGCGCGCGTTTTCGGGTGCGGGACGGATTCTGCGTTAAAGGCCCTTGCGAAGATGCCTCGCTGGAAGCAATTGCCATAAGGATAGAAAACGGAACCGTATTCGTCGACTGACACTCTCATGCTTCATCAGCTTGCGAAAAACGCCTTCGCCTCGCTTGCCAGATTGTCGGCTGCCACATCGATCAGTCTGCGTCCGTGCTCGGCACGAGATTGCGATGGATCAGAGCCTATGCGCCCGTCGGGAAATTGCTCTCGGTAGTGGTGTTTATCCGTGATGACGCCGGTCGGTGCGATTTTGGGATCAAGTTCGCGCGTGTCTTCTTTTTCGGGATATGCCGCAAATGTCACAGACACCTCACCGGCTGTCACGTGACTGCCGCCACCAACGGGATAAAGCTCCGCATCGAGTTTTTCCACGTCAGGCAATTCATACCAGTTGCGCTGCATCATGCGGAACCGTTCGCTGGTGCTATCGAGCGAACGGCGCGCATAGATATCGGCGAAAGCGGTCGCAATGGGTGCGGTGTTTCCGCCATGGCCGTTGATGAAATAGATGCGCGTAAATCCGTGATGCGCGAGAGACAGAACCCAGTCGGAAAGTGCAGCAATCATTGTGGAAGGACGAAGCGTCATGGTCCCCGGAAACGCCATGTGATGTTGCGCCGAGCCTACATTGAATGTCGGCGCGATGAGAATATTTGCGCGCTTGCCTGCTTCCCATGCGATCTCTTCAGCAGCAATCGCATCGGTGCCAACCAGCCCCGTCGGTCCATGTTGTTCCGTTGACCCGATGGGTACGATGACGCCGGTGGACTTTTTCAGATAATCTTCAACTTCCGGCCATGTGGAAACTTGCAGACGCATGGTTACCTCTTGTGATCAATTTTCGAGAACTCTGCCTCAGGAATGGGACAGGAATGATAGCAAACCCGCGTCAAAGCGACACGAGGTTGTGCAAATTTGCGAGTATTCGTGCGCGATGAGCATATACGACGAAAATCGTGCGACGAACGAGTCGCTTGAAGGGCGCTGGCTGCCTCTTCATAATACAATCCAGTAGTGTTCATCGGGGAGGAAATAGCATGACCGAAGGCACGGTTTACGACGTTTCTGACGAATGGAAGAAGCGCGCCCATGTCGATAACGACAAGTATCTGGAGATGTACAACCAATCGGTCGATGACCCCGATGGCTTCTGGAGCGAACACGGGCTTCGCCTGGATTGGATGAAACCCTTCACCAAGGTGAAGAACACCTCCTTCGAATATGACAATGTTTCGATCAAATGGTTCGAAGACGGCACACTGAATGTGTGTGCCAATTGCGTCGACCGCCATCTTGAGACCCGAGGTGACCAGACGGCCATCATCTGGGAGGGCGACGATCCGAATGACGACGCCCACATCACCTACAAGGAACTGCACGAGAAGGTCTGCCGGCTCTCAAACGCCATGAAGGATCTAGGCGTGAAGAAGGGTGACCGGGTAACGATCTACATGCCCATGATCCCCGAGGCGACCTACGCGATGCTGGCCTGCGCCCGCATTGGCGCAATCCATTCCGTTGTCTTTGGTGGATTTTCACCGGACGCCCTGGCTGGACGGATCGAGGATTGCGGGTCGAATTTTGTGATTACGGCAGATGAAGGCATTCGCGGCGGCCGGCCGATCCCGCTTAAGGCCAACACTGATGAAGCGATCAAGATTGCCGAAGGGGATGGCGCAAAAGTGGNTCATGTGATCGTGGTCAGGCGCACTGGCGGCGACATCAATATGACGGATGGCCGCGACGTCTGGTACCACGAGGTTACGGACGCGGCTTCGACCGATTGCCCACCTGAGGAATTGAGCGCAGAAGACCCGCTGTTCATTCTCTATACGTCCGGCTCAACCGGTAAGCCGAAGGGTGTATTGCATACGTCGGGTGGGTATCTGGTCTATGCATCCATGACCCACCAGTATGTGTTCGACTACCACGACGGCGACATTTACTGGTGCACAGCCGATGTCGGCTGGGTAACAGGGCATAGCTATATCGTGTACGGACCGCTCGCCAACGGCGCCACGACGCTGATGTTTGAAGGCGTGCCCAACTATCCCGACGCCTCGCGATTTTGGCAGGTGTGCGATAAACACAAGGTCAACATTTTCTATACCGCACCGACTGCCCTCAGGGCGTTGATGGGCGCGGGCAATGACTTTGTGAAGAAGACGTCGCGCACATCCCTGAGATTGCTGGGAACGGTTGGCGAACCGATCAATCCGGAAGCCTGGGAGTGGTACTACCACATGGTCGGCGACGACCGCTGTCCGATTGTCGACACCTGGTGGCAGACGGAAACGGGCGGAATCATGATTACGCCGCTGCCAGGCGCAATCGCGCAGAAACCCGGATCGGCGACCCTTCCCTTCTTCGGCGTCCAGCCACAACTCGTGGATGGCGACGGCAAGGAGCTCGAAGGCGAGACGTCGGGCAATCTCTGCATCACCGATTCCTGGCCCGGACAGATGCGGTCGCTCTATGGCGACCATGACCGCTTTGTGCAGACCTACTTCGCTACCTACAAGGGCAAGTATTTCACCGGTGACGGCTGCCGCCGTGATGCCGACGGCTATTACTGGATTACGGGCCGTGTTGATGATGTGATCAATGTGTCCGGTCACCGCATGGGCACGGCAGAGGTTGAGTCCGCGCTCGTGGCCCACCCCAAGGTCTCGGAAGCCGCCGTTGTCGGCTACCCGCACGACATCAAGGGGCAGGGCATCTACTGCTATGTGACCCTAATGGCAGGGGAGACGTCGGACGACGATCTGCATGTCGAACTGAGACAGTGGGTGCGCAAGGAAATCGGCCCCATCGCCACGCCGGACCTCATCCAGTTCGCGCCGGGGCTCCCAAAAACCCGATCGGGCAAGATCATGCGGCGGATTTTGCGAAAGATTGCCGAGGACGATTTCTCCAACCTCGGCGACACATCAACTCTTGCCGAGCCGGCTGTTGTCGATGATCTGATCGAGAACCGCCAGAACCGCTAAGTCGGGAGGCTGTTTGGAATAAAAAAGGCGCGGGGAATAAGCTCCCTGCGCCTTTGTTCTGTGGCGGGTTGCCTGCTTATTTGGACAGGCGGAGCTGGGTCAGCTTGATGGCAATCTTGAGGTAGGCTTCGCGCAACTCCTTCTCGTTCTCCGCGCGAAGAAAGATGCCTTCATCCGAAGCACACTCCTCAAGCACTCGCTCTGCGTCCGGGTCATCAAGATCGAACGCCACCGAAAAAATGACGATGCCCTTGTCCTCCATGTTGCGGCACAGATCTTTTGCGTGGCCGAAACTCTCTCTCTTCATTGCTTCATGAGCGATCGTGCCGGTGAAGGCGCTGTTGAACTCACCATCGGTCATCAGAACGACGGCCTTGATGAGATCTTTCGTTCCGTAATCCTTCGGACGGCTTGCACCATCCCAAACACCACCCCAATTCTCCGAGATGAGGTTCCAGGCCCACTGAATCCCGAGATGCCCGGCGGTCCAACCAGCAGCCTCATAACCGTTGACGGTCTTAATCAGTTTTTTCTTTTTGCTGGTCAGCGGCAGTATCTTTGCATCTGGACATGCCGGGGGCATTTTCCGCACTTTCGCGAACTTGTCCTTCTGTTCCTCGGTCAGAACATGAAAATGGTTTCTGCCACCTGGAGCCGCATCCGTATTGAGAAAACCGTCTTCGCGCTCGACGACGCACTTCGCTTCGCTGTCCCTATCCCGAACCCGGTTCGCATAATCGCCCATGTTGACCTGCGTCGAGTAAGGGGCCAGCGCGATGCGGACACGATCCGCGTAACGGCCCTCCGGAATCACCTTGTTGACCAGGACCTCCGTCGCCCGCTTCAGCGCGTCCAGCTTTCCATCTTCATTCATCGATCCCGTCACATCCAGCATCAAGCCAACCTCAATCTCGCCGATGCCGGCCAGGGCCGTTGCCTCGCGGCGCATTGAAAGCTTATCGATATGCGCAACCTGACCGAGCGTTGTCGGAACATGCGTATTGATAGCGGTGGTCACTTCGCCGGTCTCGCGATTGATCGTCACCTCAAGGGCGTCATGGCTGGAGTATGAGACCTTGCCGTCACCTCGTATGTTGGCCTCGAAGTAGTCGTTGGCCACGTCGGTCACATCATCGTCGCTCAAATTTCCGTCAGCCATTGCGCGCGCAGCCGCCAAAGCGGCGGAATCAAGCGCATTCGCAGTTGTCGTCGCCGCATTCAGTGCCCGCAATCCATCGATGGCAAGACCGACCGCCACCAGCATTGGCACCAGAAACAGTGCGAACAGAATGGCGATGTTGCCCTTTTCATTCTTGACAAACTTCCCTGCAAGACGCCGTGAATTGGCGGTGGTGGTGACTGGTGAGCGCATGGCCTCTGTCTCTCCCTGATACGCGTGAACTGCGGATATGAGGGGAGTTGCAAGGCTCGTGCGCATCGGGCCCGACTAGGGCAAACTTAGATGGCCTCGCGGTCTCCATGGTGAATGAGCAGTTAAGGGTGCAGCGCATGTTCGCGAGTTTTTCGCGGATTCAAG
>JGI24023J19991_10003782_pt1 | contig 10535 bp, 10 predicted proteins | sample Cruoilmetagenom1_FD_19991 | JGI IMG/M metagenome (IMG submission 19991)
ATATGTTTTACCGGTGAGAGTTTGAGTTTTACTTTAAGATCACGTATCTCTTGTGTCGGCTCAATGAACGTACGTCCTACATAGTGGTTACGTACGATCCCCATCTCAAAAGGTACACCAAGTCCATCCGCATATCCTTTGGCTGCTGCTACACCAGAATCCGGTACAGGCAACACCAAGTCTATCTCTGCTGGAGTCTCTTTTGCTAATCTTTTTCCCATTTCTAAACGCATTTCATAGACATTCTTACCATCAATGATAGAATCCGGTCTTGCAAAATAGATATATTCAAAAGCACATGGATGATAATCTTCTTTAAAAATCTGTTCAGAAACAGGCTCTTTACCTTCTTCAAAAGTAAGCATCTCTCCTGGTTTTACATCACGTACAAATTTGGCACCAACAAGATCAAAAGCACACGTTTCAGATGCAACGATCCAACCACCGTCTTTTAGTTTTCCAAGACTCAACGGACGAATACCGAAACGGTCACGCAGTACAAACATTTTAGAACGGCTTTGTATCGCTAGACAATACGCACCCTCTATTTTGGTAATCATATCTTTGATACGATCAACCAAAGAGTCTTTTTGAGACTTTGCAATAAGATGTATGATATTTTCCGTATCCATATCGGTCTGAAAAATGGCACCTTTGTCAATCAGTTCATTTCTTACTTCATGCTTATTGATAAGATTACCATTATGAACAATAGATATTTCACCCAGTTTATACTTCGCAAATACAGGTTGTGCATCTCCTGCCGACTCAGACCCTGCTGTAGAGTAACGGTTATGTCCTACTGCACAAGAGCCTGCCATACTGTCCAGTGTCTCTTGTGAAAAAACATCTGCAACCATTCCACGCTTTTTATACTTAGATATATGCTTTCCATTGGCTACAGAGATACCTGTAGCTTCTTGTCCACGATGTTGCATAGAAAAGAGAGAGTAATACGCTACCGTAGAAGCTTTTTTTGCACCAAATACACCTACTATTGCACACATATTAAATTCCTAAACAATCATTGATAGAGTATAAACCACTCTCTTGATCTACGATCCATGCTGCTGCACGGATGGCACCTTTTGAAAATGTTTCTCTGCTTGTTGCTGTATGGTTCAGTTCCAGGAACTCACCATCATTGTAAAAACCAACTGTATGACGACCAACAATATCACCACCACGTAGTGCCATCACTGCGATTTCATCTTTGGTTCTTGCACCTATCTGCCCATCTCTTCCGCTTACACGCACTGCATCTAAGTCCAATCCACGTCCCTTAGCTGCAAACTCACCTAAAGTAAGTGCTGTACCAGACGGTGCATCTACTTTATGTTTATGATGCTGTTCAACAATCTCAATATCAAAATCTTCCAGTGTTGCTGCAACTTTTTCAACCAACTGCTTCAAAAGTGCAATACCTGCTGACATATTTGAAGAGTAAAGAACCGGCATCTCTTTAGAGGCTTCTGTTAAGAGATTTTGCTGATGTGCTGTAAATCCCGTTGTTGCTATAACAAGTGCTGTAGGATTTTTAAGAGCCTCTTCACAAAGTTCTTGAGTTGCNACAGGTGCAGAAAAATCAATAATTACATCACATGCTTCAAGAAGTGCTTTCATACTGTTTGTGATCAACACATCATCCGGTACAGTTACTTTTAACTCATCAAATACATGCAATGCACTAAGTGTCAATACCTCATTTTCCATTACATTTTTAATAAGGTGTTCACCCATTCTACCCGTACTGCCTACAATACCAACTTTAGTCATTTTTATCACCGATCCTTTATTGCTGTTCTTGAATATATGAAATTACTTGTAACGCTGCTATAGATCCGTCACCTGCTGCAGAGACAACCTGTTTTGGTGCTTCAATACGCATATCTCCTGCTGCAAAGAGTCCAGGAATAGATGTTTTCATACTAAGATCAACTATAACCTGACCCCAGTCGTTCATTTCACAAATAAACTCACCATTCTCATCTTTTAATACAGAGTTATTTACATCATGCCCTACAAAAACAAAAAGGCCGGGATTATCCATTTGTGTGATCTCACCATTTTTATTTTTCAGTTTTACACCGGTTACACCCATAGCATCTCCAAGAACCTCATCTATCACAGAATTTGTGACCAAATGAATATTTTCTTTTCTATTCACTCTATCGAGTGTTGGAGGGGCTGCTCTAAATTCATCTCTTCTATGCACAACATAGACATCTGAAGCAATATTAGAGAGGTAAAATGCTTCTTCGAGTGCTGTATCTCCACCACCTAGAACAGTCACCGGTTTATTCTTATAAAAGAAACCGTCACATGTTGCACAAGTACTCACACCTTTTCCAAAAAACTCATCTTCTCCAGGAAACCCTGCTCTTTTAGGTGTAGACCCTGTACAAACGATCACGGTCATAGCTTCTACTGTTTCACCACCTTCAAGTGTTACAGTGAAATATTCACTTGTTTTAGTTATACCTTCTACTCTTTTCATCTCATGCTTGAGACCAAAAGCAAAACACTGTTTTTGCCAGGTATCCATAAAATCCATACCTGTTTTATCGTGTTCAAAAAATCCCGGATAGTTTTCTATTTCAGAACTTTGCGTAATTTGTCCGCCAGGCATACCCATTTCAAACATAGTGACATTTTTAAGTCCGCCACGCGTTGCATAAAGTCCTGCAGTAAGTCCTGCTGGTCCACCACCGATAATTGCACAATCTAACATTTATAATTCCTTTAAAAGTTAAAAATGATTAAACAAATAATTTGCTTATTATACACTTTAAATACTTGGTTAATAATTTTTAAGAGAGGTTACTATTTAGAAGAGAAGTGAGAAGAAATCTTCTCACCTGTTTTACAACTTACAGTTGTGCGTTGATTTTGTCTGCAAATGCATCTTTAGAAGCTGCACCTACCATTTGATCTACCACTTCACCGTCTTTAAAGAAAAGAATTGCAGGGATTGATCTGATTCCGTATTTAACAGCTAGATCTTGCTCTTCATCTGTATTAACTTTAGCAATAGTCGCTTTTCCGTCAAAATCTTCTGCAAGTTCTTCAACTACCGGAGCGATCATTCTACAAGGTCCACACCATGGAGCCCAAAAGTCTACCATTGTTACACCCTCTGCTACTGTTGCTTCAAAGTTTGCTGCTGTTAATTCTACATATTTTGCCATGTTTAAATCCTTTAAAATTTTATTTGAAAATTATACAATAATTTCGTTAATGAAACATTGTGATAACTTATCTTTTTTATTTTCTCAACCATAACAGGTTAATTAGGAGTAAATTTATCCTATTTAACCTTATAAAGTAATGATTTTTACCTAAAAAGTTTAAATACGTTCCAGCATCACTTCAGGATACTCTGCTGAACGTGTTCCCTCTATCACCTTTGTTGATGCCCCTTTTACTGTATAGACAAATGAGATTTTAGCTTTATCTGTATCATTTTTATTGGCTCTATGCAGTAAAAGAGAGTGAAAAAGCACCACATCACCTTTTTGTAGTGTAGTTGATACTTTTTTCTCTATAAGAGGTATATTTTTATTACTATCTTCTCTAAAGTACTCTTTTTCATCAAACTGATCAAGTTCAAAATGCATACGATGACTGCCAGGAATAAATTCAAGTACACCATTTTCACTGTTTTCATCATCCAATGCCAACCAGACACTGATGAGATTATCATCCAAATAACGCCAATATCGTCTGTCTTGATGCCATCTTGTTTGAGTACTCTGATGTGGCATTTTTGTCATAATAGAGTTATGGTGTGATGTAGTAATAACCACTTGATCATTCAATACCTGCTGCAGAATGGGACGGATATTTTCATCTTCCATCCACTCTTTAAAAAGAATGTCTCTACTGTAGACCTGTCGTAAACGTCGAACAGTAGTTCCAGATTCTTCTTTACTGTAGTCAACAGCATCAGTGCGGTACTCTTTAGACTTTTCATCATATCCTATTTCAGTTTCAATAGGCTCTATCTTATATTTTAAATGCACTTTTGCCACATCCAAAATTGCATCACACTTTTTTTTGTCAGCAAAACCTCTCAGAATTAAAAAACCATCTTCTTGAAATTGTTGAAGTTGTTCATTTGAGAGTATCATAAGTGCACCTTTAAAATATCATTGGAGATGATTATAGCGTAACATTCTCTATAAACTCTACCTCATCCCCACGAATAATAAGTGCATCAATGGAAAAAGAGAGATCCAAGTTTTTACTTTTCATATAATAATGTGCAGAGTTGATCACTTTTCGAAGTTTTGACGGGGTAACATTATAGACTGGATCAAAGTCCGCTTTTCCAGACTTCACCTCTATAAAATGAAGTACTTCACCTTGCATAGCTATAATATCAATTTCTCCGAGCTTCCTGGCAAAATAGTTCCGTTCTATAATAACAAAGCTCTCTTGTTCCAAAAAGAGTGTTGCAAGATCTTCACTCTTATCTCCAAATATTTTAGGAAGTTCTCTCATTATTTTATGAAACCCATTACTTTTTCATCTGTCTTTTTTGTTTCATTGACAAAGGCACCTAAAATAGTAAATACTTCAGCCAAATTACCATTAAGTATGATCTGCTTACCACCTAAAGTATAAATTTTATGATGTATTGGAATTATTTCATTCATAACTACTCCTATCTATCTATTGGTAGTATAGAGTAGAAAAAACTTAAGAGGTGAAAATATGTCATATTGACATATTTTTTAAGCTGGGCATTAATCGTCACTCTTTATATAGTATATATTGGAGATGATATATCTCGATTTATATCGCTTCTGACATAAGCTACTACTTTTCTTTTTCAGAAATGAAGAACAAATTTCTGATATTTCACAACTCTTACATTTCGCTTCAGTACAATGTTCACAGTATGATACTTTATCTGGTGAGTATTAAGCCTGTTATCGTGCATGGTAGTGGTCATGTAAGTATGTTATGGGCAAAATGGAGTATAGAAGTAAATGATCAAAACATCTGACAGTTTCATCGTAACCATCATGGTTAAGTTTGCTTACCTGATTGAAGCTTCTCCACGCTATCAAAAGGTCAAAAGCTTTTTTTATGATCTTCTGGAGAACGATCAGTACCGGTATAAACGCTGGTTTGATTTTTTTATGATATTTATTATTCTCAGCTCTGTTCTTATTTTGGTCATTGAAGTTAAAAAACCTCTGCCAAATTGGTTAGATGAGTATGATATGTATTTTGTCACAACGATCTTCATTACTGAATATTTGCTGAGAATGTGGGTCTACAGTGATGTGCATAAGATGGTGATCCGCATCAGCGAAGAGAGTCAATATCTTCATCAGTCACTGCACTCACATAAAATTTTTCGATTAATTTTTAGAGATAAATGGCAATATATCATTTCGCCATCAGCCATTGTTGACCTAATCGCGATTTTACCCAGCTATAGACAGATCAGAGTCTTGCGTATTCTAGTGCTTTTTCGTGCTTTCAAGATGCTACGGTATGCGCGTAGTCTNAGTAGTTTTCTTTTCATTCTTAAGAGTAAAAAATTTGAATTAGTNACCCTGTTAACATTGACTGCATTTTTTGTCTTTATTGCTGGNATTATGCTCTATGTCTTTGAAGGGGATGGAGACAATCCAAATATTACAAATCTCTTCGATGCTTTCTACTGGGCGCTTGTGACGATCTCCACCGTCGGATATGGNGATATTTCACCTGTAACGCCGGAAGGGCGCGTTGTTTCTATGCTGATCATTATGACTGGTGTCGGCTTGATCGCCTTCATGACTTCGATCATCGTCTCATCCTTCAGTGAACGTCTTATAGAACTGCGTGAGGATCGTGTGATGCAGGAGGTGGGTAAAAAGCGTAATATTATTGTCATATGCGGTTTTGGTATCATGGGAAAAAAAGTTGCACATGGATTGTTGAATGAGGGAAGTGAACTAATCATCTTGGAGCGTGATGAAGAGGCAGCCCAAAGTGCCCATAACAGTGGGTACCGCAGTATTTGTGCAGATGCAACGAAAAGTGCTGTTTTTGAACGCATCGGCATTGCAGAGCGAATCTCACATGTACTTTGCCTGACTTCGGATGATGAACAGAATGCTTTTATCGCGATCAACATTAAGAGTCTCAACCCAGATGTTAAAGTGACAGCCCGCTGCACCGACAAGGAGATCGCAGATAAACTGCACTATGCNGGGATCGACGATGTGGTAATCCCTGAAGAGATCACGGCGATGATGGGTGTGGTGCATGCAGGAGAGCCTGTTGCTTTTGAAGCACTGCGTTCCATCGTCTCTTACAAGAGCGAAAATCATATTGATGAAGTTCAGGTTAAAGCAGGAGGATCTTTGGAGAACAAACAGATCGTGGACTTGAAAACAAAAGCGTTCCGTCTGATCATTTTGGGTATCGTTCGACCTGTCGAAGAGGGGGAGAAACAGTTTCTTTTCAATCCCGATGACTCCATCGGGCTGCATAGCGAAGATAGTCTGGTTGTAATGGGTCATCCCACTGCTATTGCACATTTTAAGCGGAAGGTACAGTGATGAAACGTATAGAAGAGCGTAAAAAAGGGGTAATACTTTTCGGCTATGGCAAATTCGGCAGGCATATGTATACCCAGCTAAGCCAAAGTGGTCATCATGTCAAACTTGCGACAATGCAGGAGAGCAATTACAAAGATGCATTTGAGGATAATGTGAAAGATATCAAACGTTTCAATCCAAAACGTAATGATTCGATCAGGACGCTTGGGATCAACCCGGCGGAACATTTGCTCTATTGTGCCATGGATCATACATCTAACAACCTCTTTCTGGTCCTTTCCCTGCGTGAGCTTTATCATGATGCGGTGATCGTAGCAGTCAGTAATTCTGATGAGAATACACGAAAACTCAAATATGCCGGAGCCAATACGATCATTGATATTTATGAAGCTTCTGCACAGCACCTTGTTACCAATCTGACCAAACCAGCAGTAGCAGAGGCACTAAATACTATTGTGTTTGAAAAAAATGATCTCAAAATTGCTGAAATCATACTCGAACCCAATACGGTATTGGAGAAAAAATCTGCCTCACAAATAGATTTTTACAGCAAAGGGCTTATCTTGGTAGCTATTATTGACAAAGAGATTGGAGATGATCTTATCTATGTCAACAAAGGCATTGATCATAAATTTGACGGAGGAGATACCCTTGTCCTTGCGGGCAAATCTAATGATATTTTGGCATTCAGGAGAGAGCTTTCAGGCTCATAAAGAGACATTTTCCTTTTTTGGGGATATGATACACTACACATAAGGAGTAGATTTATGAATATGCACAAAGTAATGTCCGGATTTTTTTTCATCCTGGCAATGACACTGAACTTTGGTTTTTTTTACGGTTCACCAGAGATATTGGCAGAGCACAGTAAATACGAACTTTTCGCTGCGATCGTAGTCAATCTGATCGCGACTATTTTTAAATTTGGAGACAAAACACAGGTGGGATCTGTACTGTTGGCTACCAGCCTGGTTGCCGACATTCAGCTGATCGCTTCAGCTTCAGTCTGGGCATTTGCACTGTATGGGTTGGGTGAAATGAATGTGGAAGCGACAACTGCGATCATTTCGCTTTCAGGCGGTGCCCTGCTTGCCAACTTTACCTCTGTCCTGATCTTTATAGGTGATACGCTCAAGTCTAAAAGGTAGCACAGTATGGAAAGTCTTTCCAGTTGGATCGTCATTCGAAGGCTTCGATGGCCTTTTTTGGTGATCGTACTTACTTTTTCTATTTCTATTTTAGGCATGGTCCTCATTCCAGGTCAGGATGACCAGGGAAATGTCTATCATCTCAATTTTTTCGATGCGTTCTATTTTGTCAGCTATATGGCCTCAACCATCGGGTTTGGAGAATCTCCCTATGCTTTTACCTATTCGCAGAAGCTTTGGGTCTCTTTTAACATTTATCTAACAGTCATAGGGTGGTTTTACGGTATCGGTATGATCGTAGCACTTATTCAGGATGAAGTACTGCATAGAGAGTTGGCACGATCAGCGTTTAGAAGAGCGGTAAAAGGTTTGAAAGAGCCTTTTGTTCTGATTCTGGGGTATAATAATACCACCAAAGAACTGATTCGTAAACTCAGCAAAACAAATGTGAGAATGGTGGTCATTGACAGGGATCAGCAGGCGATCAATGCATTGATACTTGAAAATTATCAACCCAGTATTCCGGCATACAGCGGAGATGTACTGGACAGCGAAATATTAGAGATAGCAGGGGTACGTAAAAAAAACTGCCTCTCTGTTGTCATACTTTTTGAAACTGATGAAAAGAATACAAAACTTGCTTTAATGTGTAAATACTTGAACAAACATGTGGAGCTGATTGTTCGTTCTGGCTCCATGCAAAACAGTGATTTTCTTAAAACGATCGGTGTGGAACATGTGGAAAATCCTTTCAAAGTAATTTCCAGTAGGCTTCATCTGTCCTTGACTGCACCGCACCTGTGGCTGCTTGAAATGTGGATCCATGGGCATATTCTGAAAATCAAGAGAAGAGAAATTCTTCCTTTGGGGCATTATATTATTTACGGATATGGGAGAATGGGAAAAGCATTGGAGAAGGGATTAAAAAAAGCTGGAGTCACCTATACCTTTATTGATGCCCGAGAAACATCTCTGAACAGATCACTTTCAGAGCAAAATGAATTATGCAGAGAAGATGAAATAGAAGAGAAACTGCTCAGCGAAAACATTCAGAAGGCTGCATTGATCATAGCAGGAACAAGGGACGACCTGATAAACCTTGCGGTGATTGCTTTGGCAAAAAAACACAACCCGGATATTTACACGATCAGCCGTGAAAATGAAATGAATGGTATGCATATGTTTCAGGCTGCAAGAGTACAGCGTCACTATGTTCTTGAACAGATCATTATCGATAAAACCTATAATTACCTAGCCATGCCTTTAGCCAATATCTTTATAAAGATGATGTATCGTCAGAATGAAGCATGGGGGGAAGTACTGGTCGATCGAATTGTTTCTAAAATGGGTGAGCGGCCGATGCTTTGTGAGATCGAGATCAATAAAGAATCTGCTTATGCAGCCTATCATAAACTTCAAAAAGGTCTATCTATTACAATGGGTATGCTTAAGAGAAAAAGAGAAGATCACACGCTTGAAAATAACTTGATCTTCCTGATGCTCCTGAGAGATAATCAACCTGTAATCCTGCCGGATAATGAGTATGAAATAAAAATAGGGGATAAGCTATTGATCATCTGCGAAGAAGAGAGTAAAGAAGATCTAGAATATATTTTAGAAAATTATTATGAACTTTACTATGTCATGAACGGTAAAGAGAGCCAACCTGGACTATTATCTTACTTTAGCTAGGGTAGTGCGAAGAATTATCCATAAATGATTTCATTAACAACAAAAATGAGAGTTTTCCTATTTTTAAAAAATGGCTACCACATGCAAGAATTATCGAACTATATTCATTGACAGGAACATTTAAAGATATAGAGTTAAGAAGAAGATATATTAACCGCAGGCGATCTCATCGCCCACAGGTATAATATCTACTTTAACAGATTTAAATCGTGCTGTAAGGATAAGTTCATCACTCTCATCTCCAAAGATCGCATTGATACGGCTTTTGGCATGGTGGAAAGTACAAAAAAGTGTTTTGGGCTTTACTTTGTCTGTATATCTCACAGAGAGTGCTTCTGTTTCACCATATTCACTTTTGAGTATAACCTTGTCTCCAAATTTACCTTCATCTTCTACTGAGGCTAAAAGCATATCTTCACTGTGCTTATCATACAGTGACTCTGTACGTTTTGTCTGTGCAGCATTGTTGTAGTGCGGTAAGGCACGGCCTGTAGTAAGATAGAATCCATTTAAACTGTCATCATAAAATTTCTTTTCCAGTATCTCTTCTATCTGACCACGTAAATCATACTGCTTATAGACAAACTTACCTAGCCCATCATCCGTACGGAAATCCAGTAGATGNAGTATCGGTGTATCTTCATGATAGATAGGCCACTGCATACCACGTTTACGGTGACGTTCCAGTCTATAATATGCTGCTCCAGAGAAACGTCTAGGTGCCTCTACTCTTACCTCATTCCATACATCTTCACTTGTCTTGAAATGGAAGTTTTCACCATCACCCAGCTTTTGTGCCATCTGCGTAAGTACTTCCCAATCATCTGGCAGATCTGACTTCACAAGTGGCTGAGAAAGGTGCAGTCTACGCATAGCATTGACATACACCCCTGTCTTCTCATAAGCCGATTTTACACCGATGATAATATCTGCTTTTTTTGTTACATCAGTCATAAACAACTCTTGTACCATACAGAATTCCAGATTATCCATAGCTTTGTCTATCTTGTCTATATTTGGATGAATATGCGTGATATCTTCACCCATATTGAGTAACGCTTTGATGCGTCCCTCATTCATAGCATCCATAAGCTGCGGTGTCATGAGTCCAGATGGTGTATCTTGATAATCG
>JGI24023J19991_10003783_pt1 | contig 10533 bp, 5 predicted proteins | sample Cruoilmetagenom1_FD_19991 | JGI IMG/M metagenome (IMG submission 19991)
TCAACGATTTCGATCTCGGCCTGTTCACGTTCAAGGAATTCACGCGTTCGATCGCCTGGGTGCTGGAATGGCCGCTGTGGCTGGCCAAGGCGTTGCTTTCCGCCGGGTTTAAGATCCCGCTAGGCGACGATACGGTCCTGCGCACGCCGCCGTTGTCGTGGATCGGTCTGGTGGCCGTGGTGGTCATGGCCGCCTACCGGGTGAAGGACCGCGGGCTCGCCATCCTGATCGGGGCTTGTTTCGTCTATCTAGTGGTCTTCGGCCAGTGGGAAAGTGCCATGATCACGCTCGCGTCGATCGTTGTCGCCGTGCCTTTGGGCGTTGTCGGTGGCCTGGCATTGGGTATTCAGGGCTATCGCAGCCGACGCTTCGAGCAGGCGATCACACCCGTCCTCGATCTGATGCAAACGGTGCCTGTTTTCGCCTACCTGGTGCCGGTGCTGTTTCTGTTCGGCTTTGGACCGGTCGCCGCCATGATGGCGACCATCATTTACGCCATGCCGCCGATGGTGCGCGTGACCATGCTGGCCTTGCGCCTGGTTCCCGATGAGATTGTCGAATTCGGCCGCATGGCCGGCTGCAGCCGGCGGCAAATGACCTGGAAGGTTCTGATTCCGGCGGCGCGGCCAACCCTGATGGTCGGCGTCAACCAGGTCATCATGCTGTCTTTGAACATGGTCATCATCGCCTCGATGATCGGGGCAGGCGGCCTGGGTCACGATGTGCTGACTTCCCTGCGGCGCCTGGCCATTGGCGAGGGGCTGGAGGCGGGGGTCGCCATCACCCTGCTGGCCATTGCGCTCGACCGCCTCAGCCAAGCTTTTGCCCGCGCCGCCGTCGATGGCGGCCAGCGCCAAGAGGCGGCGTCCAGCAGCGTCCTGCGCCGTCATCCGGCGCTCATCACCGCCTTGGCGATTCTTGCTGGAACGACCTTGTTGGGTTTCCTTGTGCCTGCCCTGCGTAGTTATCCAGATGCGGCACAGCTGAGCACGGGGCCCTATTTGAACGCCCTGGTACAATGGATCAACATCAACTTCTTCGACGAGTTCGAGGCAGTTAAGACGTTCCTGTTGCTCAACCTATTGATCCCCTTCAAACGCTTTCTATTGCAGCTGCCGTGGACCGCCGTCGTCGCCATGGTCGCCCTGGCGGGCTATCAACTGGGCGGCATTCGCCTAGCACTCCTGACTGCCGCGCTGACCGGCTTCATTGCCGTCACCGGTCAGTGGGAGAAGGCGATGATCACGATCTATCTGTGTGGCATGTCGGTGTTCTTTGCCACCATCATCGGTTGTCCGATCGGCATCTGGTCAGCGAACAATAAGCGCGCGCACAAGGTTGTCGTGGTGGTTATCGATACCCTTCAGACCTTGCCCAGCTTTGTCTATTTGATCCCGGTGGTGATGCTGTTCCGCGTCGGCGATTTCGCCGCCATGATCGCGGTTATTCTGTATTCGCTGCCGCCGGCCATTCGCTACACCGATCACGGTATCCGCCAGGTTCCGCCGGCGCTCATTGAAGCGGCGCGCACGTCCGGCTGCACCCGGCGGCAAATCCTGTGGAAAGTGCAGCTACCTCTGGCCTTGCCCGAAATCATGTTAGGCGTGAACCAGACCATCATGTTTGCCCTGTCCATGCTGGTCATCACGGCACTGGTCGGCACCCGCGACTTGGGTCAGGAGGTCTACATCGCCCTAACCAAGGCGGACACCGGGCGGGGCCTGGTCGCAGGTATCTGTGTCGCCTTTATCGCCATTACGGCTGACCGCCTGATTGCTGCCTGGTCGCGGCGGCGCAAGCAACACCTCGGCCTGGATTGAACCGCCATGAGTGCAGCGAAGACCAAGATCGATCCGGTGGCGCGGGCGGCGCGCTTGCCCTGCTGGACGGGCAAGGTTGAGCCGCTGCCGCTGGAGGGCGGTATCACGAACACCAATTTCGTCGTCGACGATCCGCGTGGCCGCTTCTTCGTGCGCATCGGCGACGATATTCCGTTGCATGGTGTCATGCGCTTCAACGAGCTGTCGGTAGCCCGCGCGGCGGCGGTGGCGGGGCTGTCGCCGGCGGTGACCTACGCGGAGCCGGGAGTCATGGTCACGCCCTTTGTCGAGGGACGGACCTGGACCCCCGCCGATGTCGCCGATCCGGCGAACCTGGAGCGTATGGTGGCGCTGATCCGGCGCTGTCATTTCGAGATGCCCAATTACTTGCGCGGCCCGGTGCTGATGTTCTGGGTCTTTCATGTGGTCCGTGACTATGCGGCGACCCTGCGCACCGGCGATAGCCGGCATCTGGATCGCTTGCCCGTGTTGCTGGACCGGGCCGCGAAGCTGGAGGCGGCCGTCGGCCCTATTGACGTGGTTCTCGGCCACAACGACCTGCTCGCCGCCAACTTCATCGACGAAGGAAAGCGGTTGTGGCTGATCGACTGGGACTACGCCGGTTTCAACTCGCCGCTTTTTGATCTGGCTAATGCGGCATCGAATAGCGAACTGTCGGGCGAGCTGGAAACGGCGCTGCTGACCGCCTATCTGGGCGCGCCACCGGACGAGGCCTATACCCGGCGCTTCGCCGCCATGAAATGTGCCTCGCTATTGCGCGAGACCATGTGGAGCATGGTCTCCGAAATTCACTCCACCATCGATTTCGATTTTGCCGCTTACAGCGCCGAGAATTTGGCTCGCTTTGAGCGGGCCGTTGGTGCATTCGAAGAAGGATACGGCCCCCTATGACGACGCACCCGGCAACAGCGCAAGCTGTCATAATCGGCGGCGGCATCGTCGGATGCTCAACTGCCTTTCACCTGGCCAAACTCGGTTGGCGGGATGTGGTGCTGCTGGAGCGGGCCAAGCTAACCGGCGGATCGACCTTCCATGCCGCCGGCCTGGTCGGTCAGTTACGCAGTAATGCGAACATCACCCAGCTTCTGAAATACAGCGTCGAACTATATGACAAATTGGAAGAAGAGACGGGTCAGGCGACCGGCTGGAAGATGAATGGCGGCCTGCGTTTGGCGTGCAACGAGGAGCGCTGGACCGAGGTGCGCCGGCAGGCGACGACCGCGCGCAGCTTCGGCCTGGAGATGGAATTGCTCTCCGCCAAGGAAGCACAAGACTTATGGCCGCTCATGGACGTGTCGGACGTGGTCGGCGCCGCCTTCCTGCCGACCGATGGTCAGGTCAATCCGTCGGACGTCACCTTGGCCCTGGCCAAGGGCGCGCGGCAAGGCGGTGTGCGTATCGTCGAAGACTGCCCGGTCGAGGCCATCCATGTGCGCGACGGCCGGGTTACCGGGGTGCGCACGGCGCACGGAGAGATTGCCTGCGAGATCGTCGTCAACTGCGCGGGCCAGTGGGCGCGCGAAGTCGGCAAGCTGGCCGGGGTCAACGTGCCGCTCATCTCGGTGCAGCACCAATACATGGTCACCGAGGCTATCGACGGTATCGAACGTAAGCTACCGACCCTGCGCGATCCGGACCGATTGATTTATTTCAAGGAGGAGGTGGGCGGTCTGGTCGTGGGCGGCTACGAACCCAACCCCATCCCGTGGGCGCAGGACGGCATTCCGAAGGGGTTTACGTTCAGCCTGCTGGACACGAATTGGGATCACTTCGAGCAGCTTATGGAGCACGCCCTGATCCGTGTTCCCGCCCTGGAGCATGCCGGGGTGAAGGAGCTGATCAACGGCCCGGAGGCTTTCACGCCGGACGGCAACTTCATCCTTGGCGAAACGCCGGAGGTGAAGGGGGTGTACGTCGGTGCCGGCTTCAATGCCTACGGCATTGCCGGCGGCGGCGGGGCAGGCAANGCGCTGGCCGAATGGATCGTCGGCGGCGAACCGCCCATGGACCTGTGGCCGGTGGACATTCGCCGCTTCGGCCGAACCCACCGCAGCATCGATTGGGTGCGCAAACGGTCGCTGGAACTTTACGGCAAGCACTACACCATGGCCTGGCCGCATGAGGAGCATGCCTCGGGACGACCCGAACGGGTGTCGCCCCTGTACGGCGCGCTCAAGGCCGAAGGCGCCTGCTTCGGCGAGAAGCTGGGCTGGGAGCGCCCGAACTGGTTCGCCCGTAACGGCGAGGATGCGCAGGACATTTACAGCTATGGCCGGCAAAACTGGTTTGCCGCCGTGGGCGAGGAGCATCGGGCGGCGCGCGAGGCGGCGGCCCTGTTCGATCAATCGTCGTTCGCCAAGTTTCTCATGGTCGGACCGGACGCTGCCGTGGCACTGACCTGGATTTGCGCCAACGATATCGACCGGCCGGTGGGATCGCTGATCTACACACAAATGCTGGATTCAAGCGGTGGTATTCAGTGCGACCTGACGGTGGCTCGCCTACGTGACGATGCGTTCTACATCGTCACCGGTACCGGCTTCGCCACGCATGACTTCTCGTGGATCGAGCGCAACATCCCGGAGGGGTTGCAGGCCGAGCTGGTGGACGTGACCTCGGCTTTTGCCACCTTGTCACTCATGGGACCGAGGGCGCGTGACATTCTATCGCAGATCACGCCGGACGATGTGTCCAATGAGGCATTTCCCTTCGGCACGTGGCGCGAGATCGCCATCGGTGGCGCGATCGTGCGCGCCCTGCGCATTACCTATGTGGGCGAGCTGGGATGGGAGCTGCATGTGCCCACGGAGCACGCATTGTCCGTCTATCAGCGATTGTTGGCGGCGGGCAAAGAGCATGGCCTGGCGAACGCGGGCTACCGGGCCATCGAGTCCCTGCGGCTGGAGAAGGGTTATCGGGCCTGGGGGTCAGACATCGGGCCCGACCATTCGCCGCTGGAAGCGGGCCTGGGGTGGGCCGCGAAATTGAAGACGAACCAACCGTTCCTCGGCCGCGAGGCGTTGATGGACCAGAAGAGCAAACCTCTGCGCAAGCGCCTGGCGTGTTTCACCCTCGACGATCCCGACGTCGTGTTGCTTGGGCGTGAGACCATCTATCGCAACGGCGAGCGGGTTGGCTGGCTGACCAGCGGTGGCTGGGGGTACACGGTGGAAACCAACATCGGTTACGGCTATGTGCGCAATGGTGCCGGCGTCGACGATACCTACCTCTACGACGGCGACTACGAGCTTGAGGTGGCGACCGAGCGTGTGCCCTGCCGCATCCAACGCGGGGCCCTTTACGACCCGAAAATGCAGCGAATCAAGATGTGATAGATAGCGCCGAAATCGTTGTCATCGGCGGCGGTGCCATTGGCTGTTCCATCGCCTACCACTTGGCCAAGCTGGGCAAGCGCGATGTGGTGGTGCTGGAGAAAAGCGGCCTGACTCACGGTGCTACCTGGCACGCCGCTGGGTTGATCGGGCAACTGCGCAGCAAGCGCAACTTAACGCGCATGCTGCAATACAGCGTGGAGCTATATGGCCGCCTGGAAGCGGAAACCGGTCAAGCAACCGACTGGAAGCCCGTAGGTTCCCTGCGCTTGGCCTCGTCAGCAGAGCGGTGGCGTGAGATCCGGCGCACGGCCACGACCGCGCGCAGCTTCGGATTTGAGCTACATTTGCTATCCGCCGCCGAAGCGAAGGAGCGGTTTCCCCTCATGACCGCGGACGGCGTGGTCGGCGCGGCGTTCATTCCCAGTGACGGTTATATTGATCCCAGCAGCTTAACCCAAGCGCTGGCCAAGGGCGCGCGGACGGGCGGCGTGCGTTTTCTGGAAGGCGTGCGCGTAACCAGCTTTTCTCGAAAGGGTCGCCGCGTTATTGCCGTCGAGACGGACCAGGGGCCTATCCGCTGCGAGACCGTCGTGAATGCCGCCGGTATGTGGGCGCGCAAGGTCGGGGCGTTGGCGGGGGTTGCCGTGCCGGTCGCGGCGGTGGAGCATCAATACCTGGTGACCGAGAAGGTTGTGGACGCACCGGCGGGCCTACCGACCCTACGCGATCCCGACCGTTTGTTTTACTTGAAGCCCGAGGTGGGCGGCATCGCCGTAGGTGGTTGGGAGGCCGACACGGTGCCGTTCGGTGCCGACGGTATTCCGGCCGGCTTCGGGCGCGAGCTGCTGGCCTCCAACTACGACCGCTTCGAGCAGATCGCGACGAAAGCGGTGGAGCGCATTCCGGTTCTTGGCGAAGTGGGGGTGCGCAACCTCATCAACGGGCCGATCCCGGTCTCGCCGGACGGTGAGCCGATCATGGGATTGGCACCTGAGCTGGATAACTTCTATGTCGCGGCAGGCTTTACCGCCGGAATTGCCGCGTGCGGTGGTGCGGGCAACGCCATGGCCGAGTGGATTGTGGGCGGTGAGCCAGGCATGGACCTGTGGGCCTTCGATATTCGCCGATTTGGCCGGCACCACGTGGCCCGTGGTCACCTGCATGATCGGGCGGTGGAAAGTTACGGCCGCTACTATGCCATCCACTGGCCGGCTGAGGAGATGCAGAGCGCCCGCGGCGTCCGTTGTTCGCCGTTGTATCCCACTCTCAAGGCACACGGCGCCGTGTTCGGCTCAAAGTTCGGTTGGGAGCGACCGAACTGGTTCGCGCCGGCCGGCATCACCGACGAGCCGTCGTTTTCCCGCCCGAACTGGTTCGAAGCGGTCGGCCGCGAGCACCGGGCGGTGCGTGAGGGCGTGGCGCTCATCGATGTCAGCTCGTTCGCCAAGTTCGAAGTGTCCGGACCCGGCGCCTTCGGCTTCCTGCAACGGCTAGCCGCCAACAACCTGGACAAGCCACCGGGTTCGGTCGTTTACACCCAGCTATGCAACGAGCGCGGTGGTATCGAGGCGGATTTGACCATCACCCGCCTGGCCGAGGATCGCTTTTACATTGTCACCGGCACGGGCTTTGCCGTGCGCGACCGCAACTGGATCGAACGGCACATGCCGCGTGACGGGACGGTGCACCTCACCGATCTGACGTCGGCGCGGGCGGTCATCAACCTGTGCGGCCCGCGCGCCCGCGACGTGCTTGCGAGCGTAGCGGAAGGCGCGGTGGATAACGCGGCTTTTCCTTTCATGCAGGCGCGTGAGTTGCGTATTGGCCAGGCCCCGGTGCTGGCGTTGCGGGTAAGTTACGTTGGCGAATTGGGTTGGGAGTTACATATTCCCAGCGAGTACGCGGCACATGTCTACGAGACGTTGCGCCGGGCCGGCGAGCCATTCGGCATCGCCGATGTGGGATACCGGGCAATCGAGTCCTTGCGCCTGGAAAAGCGCTACCTCTACTGGGGCGCCGATATTACCCCCGACTACACCCCATTCGAGGCCGGCCTGGGTTTCTGTGTCGCCCTGGGCAAAGGCGATTTCATCGGCGCCGAGGCGCTGGCACGCGCCAAGCGAGACGGCGCCAAGCGCAAGATGTGTTGCTTCACATTGGACGGGCAAGTTTCGGTCTTCGGTGGCGAGGCCATCCTGCGCGACGGCCGCGTCCTCGGAGTAACCACCAGCGGTGGCTACGGTTACAGCATCGGGCAGAGCATTGTCTTTGGCTATCTGCCGACGGAGGAAGCCGGCCACCACGATTACGTGATTGAAACGTTTTGTGACGCATTTCCGGCACAGCGCCACAGCCGACCATTGTATGATCCAGAAAGAACGCAACTATTGATGTGAGGAAAGGGGGCCGGCCATGCACGAAGTCGAAGCCGCTCTGACCCGCATACCGGATTTGGCCAGCACCCCGCGCGAGGCGGTGACCTGGGAGCGTCTGGGCGGTCTGACGAACCGGGTCTATAAGGTCATGGCGGGCAATGCCGCCTATGTATTGCGGATCGCCGGCGAGGGGACCAGCGAATACATCGATCGCACCGTGGAGGCACACAATGCACGCGTCGCCGCCGCGGCCGGGGTTGGCGCCGAGGTGCTGTTCACGGACGAGACCGACGGCTTGATGCTGATGTGTTATCTGGACAATAGCGTGACCATGAGCCCGGCGTTGTTCCGCGACCGTCCCGGCGCTCCGGCCCGCGCCGCCCAGGTGCTCAAACGCATGCACGATTGTAAGCAGGCGTTCGAATTCCGCTTCGAGCTGTTCGACATGATCGACGAGTATCGCGGTATTCTAAAAAAGCGCGACGCGATGTTGCCCTATGGCTACGACGTGGCAGTGACCGAGGCGCAGCAAGCCCGCAAGGCCCTCGCCAAATCACCGCCGCCGCTCGCTCCCTGCCATTGCGACCCCCTATCCGAGAACTTTCTCGATGACGGCACGCGCATGTGGGTTGTGGATTGGGAATATTCCGGCATGAACGATCCCATTTGGGACCTGGGCGACGTCTCCGTGGAGGCCGAATTCGAGGACGCCCAGGACCAGGAGATGATGGCCGCCTATTGCGGCGGGCCGGTGCCGGAGGCGCTGTATGGCCGCATGGTCATCTACAAGGCGCTCTGCGATCTCCTTTGGACGTTGTGGGGGCTGATTCAGCATGCCGACAATAATCCAGCCGAGGATTTCTGGGCCTACTCGACCAAGCGATTTGACCGCTGTACCGCCCTGATGGCCAGCGAACGGTACACCACAAGCATGGCAGCGGTGGAGCGGGACGCGTAGACTTCCCGGTCTATTAGCCGGGAGATTTGCTCTATGACCGTTACGCTACGCACACGCGCCGATATCACCCTCGATAGTTATGACCGGGTTGCCTGGCAGGGCGAGGATGTTTGCTTCGACCCCGCTGCCGTGGCGCGCATGGGCGATTGCCGGGCCGCCTTTCTGCGGCTGATCGACGATCCCGAGGTGGTCGTCTATGGCGTCACATCCGGCTATGGCCAGATGGCGCATCTGCGCTTTACGCCTGAGCAGCGGCGGGAGCATGCGCGCCGGCCGGCGCACGCGGCCATGGCGAGTTTCGGTGAACCTCTTCCGGAACGGGTAGCGCGCGGCATGGTGCTCGCGCGCCTTGCCAACTTCGTCGACGGACACGCAGCGATCACACCAGCGCTGGCGGAGGCCGTGGCGGGTTTATTGGCGGGAGCCCCGTTGCCGCCGGTGCCGGCGTTGGGCAACGGTTGCCCGGGCGAAATTCTGGCCTTGTCACAGCTTCTAACGCCCTTGGCGGAAACCATGGAGCTGGCTGAGAAGGATTCTCTGTCCTTGGTGAACGGCAGCCCGTGCGCCGCCGCCCTTCTCGCCGATGCGGTGTTGGCGGGGCGCAACCGCTTGGCCCTGGCGGTCGAGGTTTTTGCCCTTTCCATCGAAGCCTTCAAGGCGCCGATGGAGGCATACGACGCGGCTCTCGACGACCTGTGGGGCGATGTGCACGAGGCAGCCGTGCTGCGCGAGGTGCGGGCCTGGCTCGAGGGTGCAGCCGTCGAAAATGGCAGCCGGCGGCCCTACCAGGCACCTGTGAGCTGGCGGATTGTGCCACGCGTCCTGGGCCAAGCCAGGCGCGCCCTCGCGGCGGCGGAGGAGGTGGCGGCCACCAGCCTGCGTTCGGTCTCCGACAATCCGATCTTCGTACCGCCGGACGCGGCGCACCCGCACGGCCGCGTCCTGTCCAACGGTGGCTATCACAACGCCGCCGCGTATCCGGCATTGGACAACCTGAGCGCGAGCTGGGCCGATCTAGCACTTCTGTGCGACCGGCACGTCACTAAGCTCATGGATGGCAAGGTTTCGCATCTGCCGGACTTTCTGATGCAGGAAGACGGATATCTTGGCTGCCTTGGCTTCACCGCCGCTGGGCTGGCGGAGCAAGCGCGACAGGCCGCTCAGCGAAGCTTCCTGCCCGGTAGCGAGGGTGGCGGCTTTGGGCAGAACGACGTGGCGGTGCCCACCTTCCATAGCTGGCGCAAGGAGGCCGAGGCGGGCCGCTGTCTGGATGCGGCGCTGGCGACGCTGGCCGCCACTGCCAGCCAGGCTTTCTACATTACCGAGCGGTCCGCACCGCCCCGTCTACAGCCATTTCTCGAAGCGATCCACGGGGCGTTTCCGCCGGTATCCCAACGCCGCCCCCTGGGCCGCGATGCGGAGGTCTTGCAGGGATACTTGCAGAGCCGGATTTTTACTGGCGCCATAGCAGAAATATAAGCGCGTTTTCAGCACCTTCTGCGAAGTCCAAAATTTGTCCTAGCACCTGGCGGCTCCAGTCCGCTAACCTTGCGGACAAGACCGCAAGAACGCAGGTCACAGGGAGAAAAAATGATGAGCAGCAGCCCCCAAACGGGCCATTCCGACGCTGCCCGGCCGGCGGAGCCCACCGGTCAGCGCCCGCTGCCGCCAGGTGTGGTCGGCTTGTCGACCTTGGAGCGCGGACAGCGCACCGAGCGCCGGGACAGCGCCCCCAGCGGCACGCTCATTGTCGGCGAGGGTATTGAGGTCAAGGGCAAGATCGAGAGTTGCCAGCGGTTGGTGGTCGAGGGCCACGTGGAGGCCGCCATGTCGGCCGACGCGCTCGAGGTGCTTGCCAAGGGCCTATTCGAAGGCACCGCCGAGGTAGAAAACGCCGAGATTGCCGGCTCCTTCGATGGTGTGCTGACCGTACGCGGGCAGCTTACCATCAAGGATAGCGGGCGCGTGTCCGGGACCATCCGCTATAGCCGCATTCTGATTGAGGCCGGCGGCGAGATTGCCGG
>JGI24023J19991_10003784_pt1 | contig 10531 bp, 9 predicted proteins | sample Cruoilmetagenom1_FD_19991 | JGI IMG/M metagenome (IMG submission 19991)
CCATCCTAATTTCACCCTCTATTGCCTCGTAAACGTCTCGTAAATTTATTTCATTAGGCAATTTCCTTAGTGTGTAGCCGCCGGCAGGACCTAAGGATGACCTAACCAGACCCTTTTTGACGAGCCGTCGCATTATTTTAGCTAGATAATTGAGCGGTATATGCTGCTCCTGGGAAATTTCTTTCATGCTGTGTTTTCCTACAGGCTGATGCCCCATATAAGTTAATGACCTAACTGCGTAGTCTAATGTTTTTGTTACCTGCATTTAGTGATTCCTTATTTAATAAAGCTAGCTAATTTTGCATTGTGGACTTCATGACTCCATAATATGCAAGTTACTAGATGGTAAAAATTACCAGATAATTATTATTTGTCAATTTGAATAGGCTGCCTGATATAATTCAAACTTTTAAGCTCTCTTCTTGAATAAATTATAAGAGGTGAAATTTATACATTTAGAATTAAAAAAAGCCATGATAAGTATCCTTTGCAATTACTTAGAGAAACTGTAATTTTGAGATTTGGGGATGATAATAAAAATGAACAGGCTGGAAACCTTTGCCGGGTAATACCAAAAACAAATGTGACTCTTCAGACTAATAATTCATCTAACCATACCGCATTAATGTTTGTACCCAAGGTGGTACTTCAATATAAGTATTTATAACAGTAAATGTTGTTCTCTAGGGGGTGCTAACAATGCTTTTGTTTGAGTCTGGATATTCCCCTAAATGCTTTGACAGAAGCTGATTTTATAGGTAAAATGAAGTAGTTAGGGAAAAAAGGGGATTATCTTTCCCTTTCTGCGCAAAATTGTTTTATAACATATCCAAAAATTTTGTATTTCCAATAATATATCAAAATAATATCGGGAGGATTTATCATGGCCCATGAATTACCCCAACTTCCTTATGAATATAATGCATTAGAACCTCATATTGATGCGCGTACTATGGAGATTCATCATAGTAAGCACCATCAAACTTATGTGAACAACTTAAATAATGCTTTGAGTAATCATCAGGAGCTCGAAAGTAAAAGTGTAGAAGAATTAGTTAAGGATTTGAATGCTATACCTGAAGACATAAGAACCGCGGTTAGAAATAATGGCGGCGGTCATGCAAATCATAGCATGTTCTGGCTTTGTATGAGTCCGAGCGGCGGCGGCGAACCGAGTGGAGAATTGTCTGACGCTATAAATTCATCATTTGGTAGCCTAGATAGTTTTAGAGAGCAATTTGCAAAAGCCGGCGCTACTCGTTTTGGTAGTGGTTGGGCATGGCTTTGTGTTGACGGAAGCGGCAATTTGGTTGTAACTTCCACACCAAATCAAGACAATCCATTAACTGATGGCCTAACGCCTATTTTGGGGCTTGATGTATGGGAACATGCATATTATTTAAATTATCAGAATAGAAGACCTGATTATATTTCGGCATTTTGGAATGTTGTAAACTGGGAACAAGTTGCAGCAAATTATACTGCATCAAAATAGGTTGAATTAATATAAAGAATTTGATAGAATTGGCGGTAACCGGGAGTTGGAACATTTTTCACCTGCCAAAAGCAGGTTTTTTGCTTTAAGATTATATAAAGCTTGTGGCATGTTAGTGCATAAATAGGTACTGGAGAATTATATAAATAGCATTAATTGTTATATATTTAGGAGGTTGCGCAGTTTCCCTCCCCCAAAGGTTCCTAAAAAAAGTTTAGAGTATCTGCAAATTTAGAGTATCTATAATTCGCGATAAGTGATTATGTTCCATCTGCTCTATGTGGCTACTAGTTAAGATAATTTTAATAATTTAAGATAATCAAAGGAAACGACATGGAAACTAAATTTAAGGAATTTGACGATTCAATGTCAGTAAATGAATTTGGAGAACTTACTGAAGAAACACAAGATGTAAGTTCTTTAAAATTTAAAGAAAGTTATGTTCAGCATGATGAATCTGAGAATCACTTCCAGTCTAGAAAAACAAAAACTAAGTCTAAAGCAGACGAGACTCCTGATGAACAGCTTCGACTGCTTTATGTTTATTTTAAAGATATGTCTATAGAACCTCTTTTTACAGCGCAAGAGGAAGTGGAAATTTCAGCAAAAATAAAAAAGTGCGAATCAATGTCCAGAGAGCTTGATGATGTTGTTGCCAAGCTAAACGGAAAGAACCTAAAAGTTAAATCTAATGGTCATCATAATGGACGAAATGGTACAAGTAGTTTAACCATCCAAAAGCGTATAAAAAGCCTGAACGCATTTATTAAGGTTTACTCTGAAAATGCAAAAAGAATGAAGCAGAGATTCGTGAAGGCAAATCTCAGGTTGGTTATCACCATTTCCAGAAAGTACATGGGTAGGGGATTACCTCTTTCTGACCTCATTCAAGAAGGAAATATGGGCCTTATGCGCGCTGTGGAGAGATTTGATCACAGAAAGGGTTTTAAATTCTCGACCTACGCATCATGGTGGATTCATCAGGCAATATTAAGGGCTCTGCAAGGTCAAACAAGAACCATTAAAGTTCCTGTTTATCTGCTAGAACAAGCTAATAGGGTGTATAAAGTAAATGCTGTATTAGCTAAGACATTAAGCCGAAAACCTACACCGAAAGAAATATCACGCAAATCGGGAATAACTGTTGAAGTGGTAAAAAGAATATTGAGATCCACTAAAGATGCGATTAGCTTAGACACGCCTATCTTAGACGGAGAAAAAACAACCTTGCTCGATTCAATCGCAGACAACGAGACAATAATTCCAGACTCCATGGTAGCAAAGTCCGACTTGACCGATAAGTTAAGAGAGGCTCTGACACTACTCAATCCTAGAGAAGAGGAAATACTAAGATTAAGATTTGGGATAGATCAGCACAGCACCTATACTTTGGATGAGATCGGCAAAAGGTTCAATCTAACACGTGAAAGAATAAGGCAGATTGAAAAGGCCGCTCTTGGAAAACTCGCCAATTCTGATATAAAAGAACATCTAGAGAGTTTCCTTACATAGACTGACCTACAGAATCAATCTTCATTTTATTCTATCGCTATTTTGAATACAGAATCTGTTCGGGTGATTTCTTATTATTGAAATCAATCAAGAATTCCACCTATAATTGCCCCAATTAAAAGCGGTCCTACATTTGATATAACGAGGATAAAACTTCCGGCTCCAGCTACGAAGCCAATAATCGGCGCGCCAGTGAGCGCAGAAGCAAATAGAAACAGGCATATGCCAAGAACAACCGCTGGCAAAAAGACAGCAATTATTGCATTTAACATACCGCCCGCTTTTTTGCCGCCAACAATCCCGGCAATTAAAGGCCCGAATCCCGGCAGCCAGAATAGTAATATAGAGATTAAGAACATCCAGAACATACCGGATATTATGCTTCCCTTTTTTTTGTTCGCCATTATATTCTCATTTTAACATTATTTTTATTTTTGTTCACAACATTCCTATTTTCTCTGCTCAATTTCCCATTCTTTTTTACATAAAAAAAAGGCCCAAACTCTTTTATAAGCAGGGCCTTTGTACTTAATTCTTTGTCATCTTTTTTATTAATCACATTTAGAGTATCCACAGCTCCTGCAAGTCATGCAGCCCTGCTCGAAGGCTAGAGCGCGGTCCCCACAGTCAGGACAGCGTTCAAGATTTAAATCCATGGCCTTTTTCGAAGGCTCGTTTGCGGCATTTTCATTAACTCCAACAAAGTGCCTCTTTAATACCGTTGCTACGGCATCCGGAATTGACATAACCAATTTGCCCTCTGAGAAAACTGGAGAGGAGCCCCCAATACCCTCTAGCTGCTCGACCACGTCTTCTACAGCTATCCCTGATCTGAGCGCAAGTGAAACCAACCTTCCTGTTGCCTCCGCATCAGCCATTGTTGAGTACCCTGATTTTCCTATCTGAACAAAGACTTCAATAGGTTTTCCATCAAACGTGTTAACTGTTACGTATAGATTTCCGTACCCTGTTTTAATAACCTCTGTGAAACCCTGAAGACACTGCGGTCTTTTTATAGGTTTGACTTCTTCACTAGAGGATGAACGAAGGGATGAGATGGGGTTGGGGTGATGGGTTTTGTTCATCCCTTCGTCCTGGGTCTGGGTCGGAAGCTTTTTTTCGTCTTTATCTTGCTGTTGGGATTTGGCTTCCTCTTCGGTAACCAATATCCCCTCTCTGGATCCCTCTCTGTAAACTGTAATGCCCTTACAGCCAAGTTTCCAAGCAAGGAAATAAATCTTTTCTACTTCTTCTAATGTAATATCTGAAGGTAAATTAACTGTGCTTGAGATACATGAGTCTATATGCTTTTGAATTGCGGCCTGCATGCGAACCCTCATCTCTGGCCCAATTTGGTGAGATGTTACAAATGTATCCGGCAGCTTGCTATCGTCTTCAATATCAAACTTCTCCATATATTCGTTTACTAGAGGGTGATAGACTTTGAATTCTTCTTTTGAGAGCGATTTGGAACGTCTGTAATAAGATAATGCAAATGCGGGTTCAACTCCGCTAGTTGTCCCGGCAAGAACTGAGCCGCTCCCAACAGGAGGCACTGTCAATATACAAGCATTTCTAAGACCCTGTTCTTTAATTTTGTTTACTATACGCTCATCAACTGTATCTAGGAAAGGACTTGATAAATGCGTGTCAAGATCAAATACAGGGAAACTACCCTTTTCAGAAGCGAGGTCCGTACTTGCCTCATAAACTGTGTTTTTGATATGTTCAAACATCTTATCTGCGAACTCAACGCCTTCGTCTGTATCGTATTTAATATTAAGTTTTGTCAACATATCCCCGAAACCTGTAAACCCAACTCCGATACGTCTTGAGCTGGTAGAGGCTTTCGTTTGGAAGCTCAGTGGATGCTTTTTCATATTATAATCGAGCACATTATCTAAGAAGCGCACAGAATACTGAAATGCTTTTTCCAGGTTTTCCCAATCAATGGAAGCATTTTCAGTAAATGCATTTTTTACAAACGGGGAAAGGTTAATATTTCCAAGACAGCAGTTCCCGTAATCCTCAAGCGCTTGTTCGCTGCATGGGTTAACTCCGTGTACTTCCATGCCGTTGTATTCTGTCGGAGAATATCTCTTCACAGAATCCCAGAAAATGAGTCCCGGTTCAGCAGATGACCATGCTGATTTCACAAGTTCTTCCCAAACGTCTCTCGCTCTAATAGTTTTGGTGAATTTAACTTTCTCATTCTCAAATTTAAGCTCGAAATCAGTATCGTTTTCTACAGCTACCATAAACTCATCAGAAACTTTGATGGAGATATTTGCAAACTGCACTTTTGATCTTGCTGCGTCATTTTTAATTTCAATGAATTCCTGTATATCAGGGTGGTTAACATTTAGAGTAATCATAAGAGCGCCGCGTCTACCTGATTGTCCTATTGTTCCGGTGGTGGTTGAAAGGAGTTCCATAAAGGACACTGCTCCGGTTGAATAGATAGCTGAGTTATTTACAGGTGCGCCCTTTGGTCTGAGTATAGAGATGTCAGTTCCAACTCCGCCGCCGAATGAATAAGTTCTGGCAGCTTCTTTGCACCATTCGAATATGCCCTCAATTGAATCCTCTTTAATCGGCATGTAGTAGCAGTTTAGTAGAGTAGCTCTTCTATTTTGCCCGGCGCCAAACATAATTCTTCCGCCAGGTATAAATTTAAAGTTGGATAATAGCCAGTAGAAATTCTCTTCCCACTCGGTTTTCAACTCTTTGGACTTCTCTGGAGATGCCATTGCATGGGCTACTCTGCGCCACATGTCTTCAGGTTTATGCTCTACAATTTTTCCATTTTTATCACGAAGCGCGTATTTTTCAAAGAAAACTCTGGCTCGGAGTTCATCACCGCCAAAAGCATCAATTGTTTTTTGCGGTAGTTCCATAACTCCTTCAACTTGCTTAACAAATTCCTCAGATTCTTCTTGTTTGTCCTCGCTCTGATTTAGTGTCTGTTCTAGTTCTACTTGTAGGTTTTTATCTTCCAGACTATTTCCGTTTCCATTCCCATTAGTTTGTGTGGGGTCAAGTTTATCCGAAGCCATTGTTTGCCATCCTCCTTAATCAATTCGTCACGTACTATCTTGTGCTATGAATCGATTGAACCACAATATATTGTGGTTGTCAATACTTTATTTTTGATGAATTTATGTACACGGTAGAAAATTGAATAACTTCAATATATTAGACTGTCAAAAAACTTTTTCGAAAATGAAAGCTACAAGATAAAGAATGGTTGTGGCACATTCTTAAAGTATAGTTTTAAGATATTGCGAGATGATTTTCAATTTTAGGAATTTCCAAACAAATAATGGGTTAGTATTCTCAAGCAGGTTTAAAAACCATAGCACTTTTTATAATTTTTAACAAGGGGTATTTAAAATTTTATTAAAATTTATGCTCTCCGATTCAGGATATATTATTTTTAAGGATATAATAACAACTTATGGGTTTTGACACTAAGGAAATAGATAGAATTCTGGACTTTTGGTTTGGGAATTTAAAAGAAAACGGGATCCCTTCAGATGCATATAGAAAAAAGTGGTGGATAAAGGATCATAAAAATGATAAGCGAATAAAAGATCATTTTGGTGATGATCTCAAACTGGCAAAAAGAAGGGATTTTGACGACTGGNAATTAACTCCTTTGGGTTCATTAGCCTTAATTCTTCTTCTTGATCAGTTCTCTCGTAATATCTTTAGAGACACCGCAGAGGCCTTCTCTCAGGATCAGGCAGCAATTAAAATATGTATCAACGGAATTGAAAAGGGCTTTGATAACGAGCTGCATCCAATTCAAAGAATTTTTTACTATATGCCTCTAATGCACTCTGAGGATATGTTGATACAGGATAAATCTATAGAGTGTTTTATTAATTTAACAAAGCAATCCACCACACCTCAAACCATTGCTAAGATGGTTTCAGGAAGCCTTGATTATGCCATGAAGCATTATGAGATTATAAAGAGATTTGGAAGATATCCGCATAGAAACTATATCTTGGGGAGAGAGTCAACACCTGAAGAGGTACAATTCTTGAGTGAGCCTGGATCGAAATTTTAAATTCTAATAGAAATATTAGTTGTCAGTATTTGAAGCATTTATACTAAAATGAAGGATAGATTTTACTATTTTGCCTTCAGAATCTAAAGTGATTACTGCTGCAGCTAGCAATTCATTTACGCTTTTGTATAATAAAGTCAAGCTGTTGACTCCTATTAGGACATCATGGAATTCGAACTTGAGATCAGGGTACTCCTCAAGAGCTTTAGTAAATAATGATTTTAATGCTTCTTTACCGCTTATTGCTCCAGATTCATCTCCTAGAAGTTTTGCAACAAACGGCGATGTGAATACAACATCATCACTATATTGGGAGATAATTTGATCAATATTATGGCTATTCCACGCTTCTATCCATTCATCCGCTAGTTTTTGAGCGGTGTCTTTTGATATCATCTAATTCTTAACCTTATAGGATATTCTACCTCTGATCAAACTTATCTATATTTGATAATAGGGGTAATTCCATGGAGTGGATTCACCCCTTATTATGTTTTATTGGATGTTAGCTTGTATCTTGCTCAAAATATAACGAGAGAGAGTTTTGTCTCCGAAAGTACCTACTCGAATTTTGATCTCTGTTATATTATCGCCAATCCTGTTTACCTGTATGTGAACTTTCTTATTGTCGGCTGTGACACACTCATATTGGCCTGAAATGGCGTCGTTTACTTTGTTAACAACGATGAATTCGAGCTCTTCAACTGCTTTAACTGTAGCGGCCCATACTGTAGCAAATGGATAACCCTCGGTAGACTTTAATTCGCCTTCTATCCAGGCAACAGTTCCTGCTCCTGCAACTGCCCCTCCTCCAACTGCTGCTGCAGCCAGACACCCGGTCAATACAACTGGGCTAGCCAGGAGTAGTAATACTAATGTTAGCTTCTGGTATTTCTTCTTCATAAGTTTGCCTCCTTGTATAATTCAAATCTGTATTTTTCAATTCTGGATAATTGGGATGAATCTCTTTTCGATAGCACGGTCATAATAACTTGGTATTCAATTATATCCGGTGATTCTTGATAAAGGCAACAATAAATATTTAGATTAGAGAATAAATCCGTCTACTAAAACTATTTCTGGGAGATTTATCGTCTTAATTGGATGTACCTTTAAAGTTAGTTACTTCCATAATCACTTCAGGTGTTCCAATACCGTTTTCAAGCCCCTCGTAACGAACCCACCTGTGAGGATAGTCTACAGCGAGCCAGAAATAGGTCTTTGGAAAAAAGACTTTGAATACTCCAAGCAATCCTAATTTAGGCACAACCTCAACTTTGTAACACTCAATTTCTCCATCTGCGGTTTTAATTTTTTCTATGCCTTTTTGTTGAAATTCCACGTTATAGAGCTCGGGCTCATTAGACAGGATTTTGGCTTTAACCGTTTTGTCAGTGCCGAAAGGTAAAGTGCGTAGAGCATATACAATGCCTTCTACAATAAGAGTATCTGGGCTTATGTCATAGCTTGTTCTTTTATATGAATTGAGGTTTAAATCTTCTCGTGAAAAAACTGCAGAATCTTTCTTGTGATTAAACTTTTTTTGGTCAATCATAACTAAATTGTCGGCTAAATCCTTGATTTTGGTTTCTGACTCTAGTGGAAAAAATTCATTTTCAGCTTTCCAGACGGATACAGATCGCCATGTCATATCAGTGCTAAAGGGGCTAGTAGTTCCTTCAGCATCGAAAACTAGTTTAAATTTCGTCTCACCATTTTCTACATATACATCTGTTTTCCAATCGGCTTTCCATCTGAGCCCGCCCTCTTTATATTCGGTTACAATCGTACCTTTCTCATTAGGCATTACTGGGGGAACTTTAAATGGCTCAGCCAGGGAAGAAATTCCAAAAGATGTAAGGATGGTTAATATTACTGTTATGTATTTAATCATGATCCCTTTTGGTAATCACCATATAAAGTGATATCATGTCATCTAATTATATGCAACTTTATACAATTATATTTCTCTAAACATAACTATTCTTACTTATTAGATATCACATCAGAGACTAAGATGCCAACTTTTTTAAACTAGGAGAATTTAATGAAGAAGTTTTTTGGAGAACACTATCTTATAATTGGGATCATTTTAGGAGTAATTCTAGGTGTGGTAGTTGGTTCTTTTCTACCCGAGATTGGTATTAAACTTGGATTTCTTGGAACTCTCTTCCTAAATGCTCTTAAAATGATAGTGCTTCCCCTTATAGTAGTGTCTATCACTCTTAGTATCATGAAAGTCGGTAATCTCGGTTCACTTGGTCTGAAAACACTGTTTTATTATCTAATAACTACCGGAATAGCGGTATTTATAGGCATTATAGTTGTAAATGTAATACACCCCGGGGATGGAGGTATGATTCTTACCGGCGAGATGCCGGATATCGTAAGTTCTAAAGAGAATATGAGTCTAGTGGATGTTTTATTGCTTAAATTCGTATCGCCTAATTTGTTTAATTCTGCGGAAGAGTTTGAGATTCTACCTCTTATCATTGCCTCGATATTGTTTGGAGCTGCGTTCGCAAGTCTTGGAAAGGAAAGCAAAGTGATAGTCGAAGTTTTCACTATTCTGGATAAAGCGATAATGAAAATCGTTAACTGGATAATGATTTTTACTCCTATAGGTATTTTTAGTCTTATAGCTGAGAGGATAGGATTATCTGGAGGCGGAAGCGCTGTTATGGAACTCGCGATGGAGCTTGGGAAATATGTCTTGAGTGTCGTTGCAGGACTCTTCATTCACGGTTTTATAGTGCTACCTATAATTTTGCTGCTGTTTGCTAAAAGAAATCCCCTGGAATATGTTCAAAGCTTGGGAAAAGCTTTACTTACAGCATTCTCTACCGCTTCTTCGTCAGCCACTCTACCCCTTACTATGGAAGGGGTCATAGATGAAGCCAAGGTAACACCCAAAGTTGGAAGGTTTGTCTTACCGCTTGGAGCTACGATTAATATGGACGGCACGGCTCTTTATGAAGCTGTGGCAGTAATATTCATCGCGCAGAGCTATGGAATCGATCTAAGTGTTGCTCAGATGGTAATTGTGTTTTTTACTGCAACACTAGCTGCAATTGGAGCAGCCGGCATACCGGAAGCAGGGCTTGTCACGATGGTTCTTGTCCTTCAAGCTGTTGGACTTCCTATGGAAGGGATTGGCTTAATACTCGCAATCGACTGGCTATTGGACCGTTTCAGGACAACAATAAATGTTTGGGGGGACGGTATCGGAGCAGCGGTCATTGACCGCTTTGAAGGTGGAGATGTTAAAGAGCCATGAAAAGAAATATCTTATTCTCATGGAGTGGTGGTAAGGATAGCTCTCTGGCTCTATATGAAATTCAGAAAAGCCAAAAATTTGAGATTGAGGCTTTAATAACTACAGTTACATCTGATTACAATAGGGTCAGCATGCACGGTCTGCGTACTAGTTTGTTGGAAGAGCAAGCGGA
>JGI24023J19991_10003786_pt1 | contig 10529 bp, 9 predicted proteins | sample Cruoilmetagenom1_FD_19991 | JGI IMG/M metagenome (IMG submission 19991)
CAACATCGGCATCGGTCATGATGATGACTTTGTGATAACGTAGTTTTTCTTCATCAAACTCTTCACCGATACCACAACCAAGTGCAGTGATCATGTTTTTGATCTCATCTGATTTTAGGATCTTCTCTAAGCGGGCTTTTTCGACATTGAGGATCTTACCCTTAAGTGGTAAAATAGCTTGGAATACTCTGTCACGTCCCTGTTTTGCAGAACCACCAGCAGAGTCCCCTTCCACCAGGTAAATCTCAGAGAGTTCAGGGTCTTTACTTTGACAGTCTGCCAGTTTACCAGGGAGCGTACCGATGCTCATGTTGTCTTTACGTTTCACAAGGTCTTTTGCACGTTTGGCAGCATCTCTACCACGTGCAGCTAGAAGTACTTGCGCCATGATGGCTTTGGCTTCTATAGGGTTTTCTTCAAGGTACTTGTTAAAGTTTTCAGAGAAGAATTTTTGTACCAAAGGACGTACATAAGAAGAACCCAGTTTTCCTTTGGTCTGTCCTTCAAACTGTGGTTCAGGAACACGAACAGATACGATGGCAATGAGACCTTCTTTACAATCATCACCAGTAATTTTGGTGTTTTTCTCTTTGGCATTGGCATTTTTTGAGATGTATGAAGACATAGAACGTGTCAGTCCAGCTCTAAAACCAGCTTCATGTGTACCACCGTCAGCTGTTTTAATGTTGTTTACAAAAGAGAGTGACTTTTCAGAGTCTGCATCACAGTACATAAGGGCGATGTCTATCTCGATATCATCTGCTTTACCTTGGAAAAATTGCGCAGTTGAGAGAGGTGCCTTGGTGTTCATGTCTTCCACAAATTGTTTGATACCACCTTCAAAGTGATACATTTCTTTTGTACCATCACGCTCATCTCTGAAGTCTATGGTGATCTTTGGGTTAAGGTAACAAAGTTCCTTAAACCTTTTCATCAAAATTTCTTTCTGGAAAGTCACTGACTCAGTAAAGATACTGTCATCTGGCCAGAACTCTATCTTCGTACCATGTTTGTTGGTTCTGTCTCCAGTTTCAAGGATGGCAGTAGGGATACCTTCTTGAAAGCTTTGTGTGTGCACTTCTTTGTCTTTAAAGATGGTAAGGTGTAAGTCTTTAGAGAGCGCATTTACAACTGAAACCCCAACCCCATGAAGACCACCAGAGACTTTGTACGTGTCTTTGTCAAATTTACCACCGGCGTGCAGTACCGTTAGTACGACAGTTGCAGCAGAGATTTTTTCAGTAGGGTGCTCTGTAACAGGGATACCACGACCGTTGTCTTCTATGACAGCTGAACCCTCTTTTGTGAGTGTGACCTTAATGGTATCACAAAAGCCTGCCATCGCTTCATCGATAGAGTTATCTACGACTTCGTAAACAAGGTGATGAAGACCTTTTGTAGAGGTATCTCCAATGTACATACCAGGTCTTTTTCTTACTGCTTCTAGTCCCTTAAGGACTTTAATATTACTAGCTCCATATTCTGCCATGTTTAGACTCCAAGTGGTGGGTTATAATGGTATATATTTTAGCTAAAAGATGCTTAGTAATTGGGGTGTTTAGAGTAACATACCGCTTTGTTGTTTTTTAGTACTCACTATGTCTATTATATCTGGGTCTATAAAGCGTTGTTTTTTGTAAGCATCTATCGCATATCTGCCAATCATAGCGGCATTGTCGGAACAATATTCCAAGGGTGCAACGTGCAGTGTTTTCCCAAATTCACGACAAAGATCTTCATAGGCATTTCGTAGGTATTTATTTGCTGATGCTCCACCTACAATGGCAAAATCTTTTATATGCTCTTTTGCAAAGATCTTTTTGCTTTTTTGTAACAGGTGTAACTTGACTGCTTTTTGAAAAGATGCAGAGAGGTCTGCTCTATCTTGTTCTGTCATATTTTCCTTACCACCACAGGCTTCTACTTTGAGACGTACAGCATTTTTAAGCCCTGAGAGTGAAAAGGCTATGAGTGGTGAGTTTCGCAAAGGTACAGGCAGATCAAAACGGTCTTCATCCCCCTTCAGTGCAAGCGCTTCTATGAGAGGCCCTCCTGGGTAACCCAGCCCCATCATCTTGGCACATTTATCAAAACTTTCACCCACTGAGTCATCCATGCTGGTAGCCAGTATCTCCATACGTTCAAAACTTTCTACCCGTATGACTTGTGTATGCCCTCCTGAGATGAGAAGTACCAGTAAAGGTAGGGTAGCCTCTTTTTCGATGAATAAAGAGTAAATATGACCTTTTAAATGGTGCACAGGGATCAGTGGAATGTCTTGCAGTCTTGCTAAAGTTTTTGCCATCGCTATGCCTTCAAGCAGAGTAACACCAAGTCCAGGTTGATTGGTTACTGCAACCGCTTTGAGTGTATCGAAGTAAGATTTTGTCTCTTTGAGTATCTCAGGGAGTGCTACAGCATGAAGACGAGAAGCCAGTTCTGGTACAACGCCTCCGTAACAGGAGTGCTGCTCTTCCTGAGAGATCTTTTTATGGTAAAGGACTTTTTTAGTGGCTATCTCTGTGATGGCGATGGAGCTGTCATCACAGGAACTTTCTATACTTAAAATCATTATGCCCCCGTAGGGTCGATGTAATCGACCATTGAGTGTGTATTGTATTTTTGGTCGATGATATCGACCCTACGAGTATTTTTCATTTTTTATCCATAACAAGTTTTTCTATCAGTTCCCATTTACCATAGCCTGAGTCTGCATTGATATGACCAGCATCTTTGATGATAGTCAGTGGCACATTAAAATGTGAGGCAATGTGGGTAGCCTCTTCCATTTTAACCCAAGGGTCAGTATCGGAGACGATNATATGGACTTCTTTTGCATAGATGTTTTGAGGTAAGTCACAAGGGAAAAAAGTTTTGATGGTCTTTTCTTCTGTTTGAAGACTAGGGGGAGATACCATGAAGAGTCTCGTTACGGTTTGCATGCCGTCTTCTTGGCAGAGCCAAAACCAAAGGGTATTTGCCAAAGAGTGACAAACTACTGTGTCAGGTTTAAACTCTTTGAGTATTTGTCCCACTTGTTTCAGCCATCTATTTTTATTGGGGAAATGACAGCTATCAAGGAGTGGAAAAGAGACTGTACCATAGTTTTTGGCTATCTCAGCAGCAAGCTCTGCTTGCCAGTGGGGTGCATCAGAACCTCCCCATCCATGTAGTATGAGTAACTTATTTTGTACTTGCATAGTGTCTCACCTGGGTATCTATCTCTCTGATCTCTGCTATGTTGGAGGCTTTGACACTGTTAAACTTTTCATAAGCGTTTACGACAATGTCACTCATCCCAAAAAATGAACACTGTTCTTTTTGGAATTTCTCTATGGCTACTTCATTGGCAGCATTGAGAACAACACCAAGATGAGGGTTATGTAAGACATGCTCCTTAATGTTCCAGATAGGGTAACGTGCTGCTTCTATAGGTAAAAATTCTAAGTTACCGATGCTCAGTAAGTTAGTAGGAGGGAGTATCTCATCTGTGACTTCTCCTTGCAGTGCAAAGGCTATGGGCAGTTTCATATCTACACCGGCAAAGTGTGCTGTGGTTGAGCCATCTTTGAACTCTGCNAAGGCATGGATGATAGATTTTTTCTCAATGACGGCATCTATGTTAGACGTATTAAAAAGCCACTTAGCTTCTAAGAGTTCAAAAAGTTTGTTGGTCATGGTCGCTGAGTCTATGGTGATTTTGTTTCCCATAGACCAGTTTGGGTGCTTGAGTGCATCTGAGTATTTTGCATCTTTCATTTTATCTATGTCCCAGTCTCTAAATGCACCACCACTTGCAGTGATATATAACTTAGAAAGCGGACGTTCATTGAGAAGATACCAAAGCCCAAAGTGCTCAGAGTCAATGACCGTGATCAAAGACATATTTATAAACTCTCCAGCAACCACTAGAGACTCTTTATTGGCAAGCGCTACACGTTTGCCTAGTGTTGTGGCTTTCAGTGTAGGAGCTAAACCAGTATAGCCTACTAGGGCATTGACAATCATTTGGCTTTGTGACTCTTCAATGAGTGTGAGGATAGCTTCATTTCCACAGCGTACATCAGGGTGGTTTACTTTGTGTTTGTCTGCTTCATTTGCGATAACAACTGTTTTTGGGTGATGCGCTTGTATTTGTTTGTTCAGCAAGTCAATATTTGAACCTGCAACAAGTGCTTCTATGGTGATGTTATAACGTTTGGCAATGATGAGTGTATTGACCCCAATGGAGCCTGTGGAACCAAGAAGTACAATGCTAGACATGAATAACTCTAAAGCGACTGGTCGCGTGAGCTATACCCCAAGGGCATTTCCGTTGGGCACCGCTTTGAGGTTGACACAGCGTTAGCGTAGTACAATGGGCTTTGCTCATTTTACGTCCATTTACAGAAACGCTCGTAGTGACAATATCATCATAGGTGCAGCAAGTAGATAGCCATCTATTCTGTCAAGTATACCACCATGTCCAGGAAGGAGGTCTCCTGAGTCTTTGACACCTGCTTCACGTTTTAAGTATGACTCAAAAAGGTCTCCAAATACGGAAGCTGTAGCCGTTAGTAAAGTGACAATAAGGGCTGTCCAAAATGGTGCAATATAAAGACCGATATAGGTTCCTACCGCTGTAGCGATGAGTATGCCTCCAAAGACACCTTCAAGTGTTTTATTTGGGCTCGTGTCAGAGAACTTCGTTTTTCCTATGGCTTTACCCGTAAAGTAGGCACCTGTGTCAGTCACAGCAACGGTGATCAGTAGCCATAACATGGCTTGTATGCCGTAGTCTTGGTAGATTACCAGGAAAAAAAGTATGCCGGATACAGGGTAGAGAAAAGGTAAAAGCAGCCTTTTGTCAAAGTTGTGGAGGTAGGCGATACTTGCGGCAAAGATGATGGCAATGAGGAAAAACAGATCATCAGGGTTTGGGTAAAAATAGGCGATAAGCCATAATAAAACGGCCCAAACATACGCCCCAGAAGAAGTCAGTTTAAAAAGTCTCATCGCTTCATAAAAGGCAAACATATAAATGGTACCTAAAAATGCCCACATGACAAAAAAGTTGTCTACCCAACCTATGAGGCCTACAAGTGCCAGTAGTCCTATGCCTGTGAGTGTACGCTGTTGGAGTGAGCTTAAGTTTTGTAACATAAATATCTTCCTAGTGTGTGATGACTGATTATATCACGCTTTGAGTTAAATACGTATTTCTATACCTTCTTTGGTGACTCTAATGGTGTCATATTTGTTATAGAGTACGCTTGAGCCTTCTTGGACTTTGACAAACTTACGTTTGGTGTAGTCAACCTCATAGTCTCCTGCATTTTTGACTGAAAAGTCTACACAGAGCTTGGCAGCAGCTTGGATGACTGAGTCTGGTAAGTTTTGTTTGTCTGTGCGTATGATGACGTGGCTTGAAGGCACATCACGTATGTGCATCCAGATGTCGTTGGCTTTGGCCAGTTCTAGCAGTTTTTGGTTTTCTTTGCTGTTTCTTCCTACTAAGACTTTGTAGTCTTCTATCCAAAAGAGTTCACCCTCTCTTAGTTTCTCTTTTTTACGTTGCGACTTTGCTTTTTTGGGTACGAGTAGCTCAATCTCATAAGGGTCTTTGGCACGCTCAAGTGCATAGTAGATGTTGTCATAAAAGTCTTTTTTACTTTGGAGGTTTTCTTGCTCTATGTGTACATTTTTGGCTTTTGCTTTGGCTCTTTTGGCAAGGTTGAAAAAGTAGTCAGACATACGGTTTACTTTGGTGTCTTTAGGGAGTTTGATGTTTATCTCATTGCCTTCAAAGTCAAAGGTTTTTAACGTGGTGTCATAAGGCTTTATCTGATACAAGTTTGCCAAGATGAGGTTACCGTAGTTTTTGTGCTCAAGAGCTTGGGCTTCTAGCTTTTTCTCATCGGGTAGCTTCTCTAAAAGCTGTGCAAACTTTTTTGATGTTTTAGCAGTGACAGAGAGTTTTTGTTTTTTGAGTTCTAAGAGTTTTTTGGCTTGTATCTGTGCATACTTCTCTTCTAAGTAGGCATCAATGTCTTCTATCTCATGACTCTCTTCTTTACGTTCAAAAGCAGGAATGGCAAGCAGCTCCATCCCTGGACGTACCACTCTAAAAGAACTGTCCGCATCTATGTGTCTAAGTGCTTCGATGATGACTTCGTTGTCATCAAGCAGTATGGCATTGGTGTTTTTCCCTGTAAATTCTAACTGTAAGTAGACGATCTTGTCTTTGTAGCTACTTTTTGGTGCCAGTGTGAGTCGTAAAATACGGTCATCATTTGGCACATCCACCGATAGGAGTTTAGAAGCAGAAAGGAGGCTGTGAAGTAGGGTGTCAAAGGGAGCGTTGTAGCCTTGCAGTGGTCTTTGAGATGGTGCCTTGTAAATGAAACTATGCCCACGCGTAAGGTTAAAGAAGTAGCTGTCATTTTTGTCAAATACAAGCTCTAAAGTGTTGTCTTCTATACGTCTTGCACGGGAGATAAATGTGAAGTCGTTTAGGCGTTTGGCAATGGCTTTTAGTTCGTAGAGTTTCATAGTGTGTATCTCTTTTTGGTAGGGGCAGACCTGTGTGTCTGCCCAAATATATGGGTCAACACATGGGTTGACCCCTACAAATTAATTATTATGAAATTCTATCATAAACAACTTTCGCTATAATTCGCGTAATAATACCATGTAATAAGGACAATAAAATGTCACAACAAACTATGACAGAGAAAATATTTTCAGAACATGCTGGACGTGAAGTAAAAGCAGGCGAGATCGTACGTGTAGATATCGATATGATCATCGGGAATGATATCACAACACCTATCTCCATACGCGCTTTTGAAGAGTCAGGGGCGCAGAGTTTGGCTAGACCAGACTCTTTTGCTTTGGTGATGGATCACTACATTCCAGCTAAAGACATCGCGTCAGCCAACCAAGCAAAGATCAGTAGAGAGTTTGCCTACAAGCATGACCTCAAGTACTTCTTTGATGAAAAAGATATGGGTATCGAACATGCCTTGCTTCCAGAAAAAGGACTTGTTTTACCTGGAGATGTCATCATCGGTGCAGACAGCCACACATGTACACATGGCGCTTTAGGTGCATTCTCAACAGGTATGGGTTCAACAGACCTTGCCTTTGGGATGATCACTGGTGGAAACTGGTTTAAAGTACCTGAAACTATCAAGGTAGAGTTAACTGGTAAACCAGGTGAGCATATCTACGGAAAAGACATCATCTTAGAGCTTATCCGTCAGATAGGTGTGGATGGTGCACTCTATAAAGCCATTGAATTTGTAGGTGATGCTATACAGTACTTAGGCATGGCAGATAGATTTTCTATTGCCAATATGGTCATCGAAGCAGGGGCTAAAAACGGTATCTTCGCGGTAGATGATGTAACACTTGCCTACTTGGAAGACAGAAAAGAGGTTAACGGTGGACTTAGAGCAGAGCCTAAGATTCACAGCTCAGATGCAGATGCGACATACTGTCAAACGATTACCATAGACACCTCTGCACTTTCACCTGTGATCGCTTATCCATTCTTGCCATCTAACGGTAAGCCAGTAGAGCAAGCAGTAGCAGATGACCTTAAAATAGACCAAGTGATGATAGGCTCTTGTACCAATGGGCGCATAGAAGACCTTAGAATTGCAGCAGAGATCATGAAGGGAAACAGAGTAGCACGTCATACACGTATGATCGTTACACCTGCCACACAGAAGATCTTACTTCAGGCACAACACGAAGGTTTGATGGACATACTCATCGAAGCAGGTGCCGTTGTTTCTAACCCTACATGTGGAGCATGTCTAGGTGGATACATGGGTATCTTGGGAGATGGTGAGCGTTGTGTCGCCACAACAAACCGTAACTTTGTTGGACGTATGGGGGCTAGAACTTCAGAGATATACTTAGCCAACTCTGCAGTGGCAGCTGCCTCAGCCATCGCAGGTAAGATTGTAGACCCAAGAGACATTTAGTATGAAAAAACTTTTAGCGCTTTTGGCTCTTTTCTTCTACAGTACTATGCTCTTTGGAGCATATGATGTGAAGTTAGGTGTCTATAAAAATGCTAAAAATGTACGTGAAAACATCGCCAAGATAAAATACACCAAATATAGAAAACAGATCATCGTAGAAAAAAAAGGACGTTTGCATTACGTCCATGCAGTCATAGCGTCTAACAAAGAGGCTAGAGATGCACTGCATGTCTATAGACGTGTATTTAAAGATGCGTTTATCTCAAAAACTCCTGTTGTACTCAAGAAAAAAGCAAAAAAAGTAAAAAAGGTTTCTCTGCCTAGAGTGAAACAGGTAAAAAAACCAGAAGAGATTAAACAGCTATGTAATGTCAAAGAGTTATTGGTAGACAAGACGGTGTATGTCTGTTATGAAAAAGAGTCCTCAGATGTGCAAAAGAGAGTCGTTCAAATGCGCTTTGGACAAAAGTATGTTGAGTATCTGCCTTTACAAAGTGAAAGCCAACCTTTAAAACTACAATACGCTTTTGAAAAAGACAATGTAATCTTGCCTATGTCAGGTCTTATCGTGATACATAAAATCTACAAAAAAGAGGTAAACTTTTTATATGTACAAAGTTTCATCAACGGCAAAAAAGCACATGTTTTGAGATACTATTTTGATGAGAATGCTGCTTTGGCGTTTGTTGCGGGTAACTAAAGGCACTAAAATAGCCTCAGTGCCTTCAGATAAATTTTTGTAGATAAGGAGCTATTGTGAAGCAGTCAAGTTTCTCTCATCTCTTCCCTAAAAAAAATAGAGATCAAGATAATCTTCCTACTAAAAATGCCAAAAAAACTGTTTTGGTCATCTTCTTACTTTTTTTGATACTCTATATCCAATACAAACCCTATATCAATATTTTTCATACCCCAAGCACATTTTTGGAGCAGTTGTTTGTACTTTATCAGTTTATCATTACACAAACACTTGGCATTGTACATGAAGCAGGTCATGGAGTCTGCTTCATCTTACCTTGTCCTGAGTTTATGATGGTAAGCATGGGTACACTTTTTCAATGGCTATTTCCACTAGGCATAGCATACTACTATAAGAGAGAAGGTAACCTCATGGCATTTTACATAGGGCTGTTTATCTTAGGTATCTCCATGGATCACACCGCATGGTATATGTCTACAGCACATGAAGGAGCCATCCTTCCTGCGCATAAGTCGTTCTTAGGTGTAGATGCGTTGCATGACTTTTATGTTATTTTCAGTACTTTAGGGGTGTTGGCGTATGAGTCTTTTATTGTAGAGGTCACAAAGTTTGTAGCCCATTTGTTGATGATAGGCTCAGTAATCAGGATGTCTTTTGAGGCGTTTGCTGGTAAAGACTATTAAAAGGAAAAAATACTTGGAAGAATCAATAGAATATAAAATTGACATGATGAATAAGACAGCATTATTATTTAATGAAACAGTTAAAAAGTGTAAATTTGGTTTATCCACAAGGCAATCGGTTTTTTTAGCTTATTTTGATATGAGCTTAGAATATGTAAATTCAATTTACGTTCTTGTGCAGAAAAATCATTATGGTGTTGCTGCTGCGAATGTGCGTTTACATTTAGAGACACTAATTAGAGCTATATGGGTGTTAAGGTATGCAAGCGATGATGTAGTTGAAAAAGTAAATAATGATAAATTTAACTTTCCTTCAATAGCTAAATTAGTAAAAGAGATAGATGAGGTGTGGGGTACAGATAACTCTTTTCAAAGAATTAAGTCTAATCATTGGAAAGAAATGTGTGATTATACTCATTCAGGTAACTTGCAACTAGCTAAAAGATATAAAAATGGAAAATTAGAGCCTAATTATTCTGAAGAATTAATTCTAGGGATACTTGAAGGTACAAATTTTATTTTACAAGAATTCACACTGCATTTGTTAGATCATCATGAGTGTGAAAAGGAATTTGAAATAATGTTCAATCATTTTTCTAGTAATTTGGACTTCAATTAAAACCCAGCATTTGGGTCAAACCCAAAGTTAGGTTCTCCAAAACTCTGTTGTGCATAAGTAGGATCAGTGTGACCTTGTTGTACAGACATCCCACGTAACATCATGATGTCCATTTTAGGGTCTATGCCTTTGGGGCAAACAGCCGTACACTCTCCACATAAAGTACAGTCCCATACGCCATTGGTTTGGAGGTTGTCTATGGTTACCTTGACATCATTTTCTCGTTTGTCTGAAGTATAACGGTACGCACGCGTGAGTGCAAATGGTCCTAAGAACTCTGGGTTGACTGCATAGACGGGACAGGCTGAGTAACATGAGTCACAGAGTATACAGTCTGTTTGTGTCTCAGAGAGTTTTTCATCTTTATGGGTGAGTGAAGCCTCTTGGCCTTTTTGTAGCCATGCAGTACTTTTGGAAAGTGTCTCTTTTGCTTTGTTTTTGTCTACTTTAAGGTCGCGTAGCACGGGGTGGTAGTTTAAGGGTTCTACTACATCTCCCTCTTGTACTTTGTACGCACATGAAAGTTCTTCTCTGCCATTTACACGTACGGCACA
>JGI24023J19991_10003788_pt1 | contig 10523 bp, 7 predicted proteins | sample Cruoilmetagenom1_FD_19991 | JGI IMG/M metagenome (IMG submission 19991)
GTTCAGGGCAATGGCAGGGATGGGGTCCTCTTCAATATGTCGGAAGAGGTATAAGCGGTAAAACTCTGGGTATAGTCGGTCCGGGACGAATAGGAACTTCTATGGCAATGATGTCCAGGGGTTTTAATATGAAAGTTCTGTACAGTGGAAACCGAAAAAATCCATTACTTGAAAACGAATTAGGTGCAGAGTTTGTTCCTTTTAACAAGCTTGTAAAGGAATCAGATTTTGTAAGCCTTCATGTACCTTTCTGGGCAGAGACAAAGCATATGTTCAGTGCTTCAGTTTTTAAAGAAATGAAGAACAGTGCTATTATTATTAACACAGCAAGAGGTGCAGTAATTAAAGAAGATGATTTGCTGGATGCATTGACCTCAGGAGAAATTGCCGGAGCAGGACTTGATGTATATGAGTTTGAACCGAATGTGACAGAAAATCTTAAAATACTAAACAATGTTGTACTTACTCCCCACACTGGTTCCGGAACTATTAAATCAAGAGATGATATGTCTTTAATGGCAGCGGAAAATATTTTAGCCATGCTTAAAGATGAAAAACCTGCACAGTGTATAAATCCTGAAGTATTTGAATAGGAAAGTTCATGAAAAAAATAATACCGGTTCTATTTGCAATCCTTATAATATCCTGTACAACAACAGGGAATATAGCTTCATCTGCCCATGAATCTTCTATTCCCCTGGATCCTGCAGTAGAACATGGTATTCTTAAAAATGGTCTGGAATATTTTATCCGGCCAAACAGTAAACCTGAAAACAGAATAATTCTTAGGCTTGTGGTAAATGCCGGTTCTATTCTGGAAGATCCTGATCAGTTGGGATTGGCTCATCTTATAGAGCATATGGCTTTTAATGGCACAACTAATTTTGAAGGCCATGAAATAATAAATTACCTTGAAAGTACAGGTATGCAGTTTGGTGCTGATATAAATGCCCATACAGGTTTTGATGAAACCGTCTATAAAATCAATATACCTGCAGATGACCCTGAAATGCTGCTTAAAGGACTTGATATCTTAAAAGAATGGGCATTTGAAATTTCATTTCTGGATGAAGAAATTGATAAGGAGCGGGGGGTCGTTTATGAGGAATGGAGAGTTGGCAGGGGTGCTGATGCAAGAATGCGTGACAAATATTTTCCAGTTCTATTTTCCGATTCCAGATACGCAGACAGACTGCCCATAGGTGATATGGATGTTGTTAAAAATAGCTCCTACAATACAATAAAACGATTCTATAAAGATTGGTACAGGCCGGAGTTAATGTCAGTCATTGTTGTAGGAGAAGTAGATACAGACTTGGTAAAAAATCAGATTGAAAAATTATTTGGGGTTTATTCCAATAGGCCTGATTCAAGACCAAGGGAGGAATTTCCTGTTCCCGACAATGATAAAAGAATGTATTCTATTGTTTCTGATCCGGAAGCTACTGTAACTACTGTTCAGATATTTTATAAAAATAATTCCGAACCGGAGAATACTGCTAATGGGTATAGAACATACATAAAAAAGATACTTAATAATATTATGTTTAGTCAAAGGCTTAATGAGCTTACAAATCAGAATAATCCCCCATATATTTATGCATTTGCCGGATCCGATGACCTTGTAAGAACTAAATCTTCTTTTAGTATGGGAGCTGTGAGTGCTGAAGGTGGTGTTATAACAGCTTTTAAAACCCTTGTAGAGGAAAATGAAAGATTCTTAAAATATGGATTTACAAATAGTGAATTTGAAAGAGCTAAAAATGATCTTCATAGTTATATAGAATCTGCTTACAGGGAAAAAGATAAAACAGAATCTATCAATTTTGTAGAAGAACTTACTAAGTATTATCTTAGTGGAACCCCTGCTCCAGGTATTGAATGGGAATGGGAAGAAGTTAATAAAATACTCTCTGATCTTACTTTAGATGAAGTAATTGAAACAGGTCTTTCTTTAAGAGAGGGCAGCAATCCTGTTGTAATTGTTACAGGTCCGGAAAAAGATAATATTGTATATCCTGAAGAAAAATTAATGGATAGTATATTTAAAGATATTCGATCAAACACTATTACTGCTTATAATGAGGGTACTGTTCAAACAGATTTAATGTTAAATATACCTGATTCAGGTGATATAATATCAAGAGGCTATGATGAGGCTGCAGATTTTAATATATGGGAGCTTTCTAATGGTAGCCGGGTTGTGTTCAAAAAAACTGATTTAAAAAATGATGAACTTTTATTTTCGACCTTTAGTCCTGGAGGAACATCTCTTATAGAGGATTATGAATACATTTCTTCAACACTTGCTTCAAATCTTGTACAGCTTAGTGGTCTTGGGAATATGGATTTTGTAGAGCTTGGAAAAGCTTTATCAGGAAAACAGGTAGGTTTATATCCATACATAGGAACTCTCTTTGAGGGGTTTTCAGGGTCTTCTATCCCCAGGGATGCAGAAACACTTTTTCAAATGATAAATCTATATTTTACTTCTATTCATCGGGATAATGTTGCTTATAATTCATTTTTGCATCGCCTGGAGGGGTTAATCCAAAATAGAGAGAGTAAGCCGGAGGTAATCTTTCAGGATGCTGTAAATGCAGCTTTGTATAATAATCATTTTCGATCATTACCATTAACAGTTTCAAGAATGAGTGAGATTGATGAGAAAGGCATCTATGATATTTTTGAAGAACGATTTAGAAATCCTGAAGACTTTATTTTCATATTTGCTGGAAATATTCCTGATAATTTTGAAATTCTGGTAAAAAAATATATTGCTTCAATTCCTGAATCTGATGGAAGGGAAAACTGGATTGACAGGGATTTGAATTTGATTGAAGGTGTCAATTCAATTGAAACTTATGCGGGCATTGAACAGCAAAGTTCTGTTAATATTCTATTTTCAGGAGATTATGAATGGACATTGGAGAATAATACTGCTCTTTATGCATTAAGAGAATTGCTTAATATAAGACTAAGAGAAGAAGTTCGGGAAAGTGCCAGCGGAACATATGGTGTTAGTGTTTCTGCATCCGCTATTAAATTTCCGGAAGAAGAATACCATCTGTCAATAGGATTTTCATGTGATCCAACCAGGGTTGAAGAACTTACAAAGATTGTTTTTGAAGTTATAGATGAAGTTAAGGAATCAACAGTTAGTGAAGATAATCTAAATAAGATAAAAGAGGGGTTTAGAAGAACTTACGAAGAATCTTTAAAAGAAAATTCTTATTGGCTCGGATTAATGGATGCTGTTTACAGATATAATTTGGATAGTACTTATTTACTGGACAAACCATCCCGGAACAATAATTTATCTTCAGAAATTATACTCGATGCTGCAATAAAATATCTTAATACTGATAATTATTTTAAGGCTGTGCTTTATCCTGAGAAATAAATTCTTCTAATAAATCTTCTGCAGACTTTGAAAAAGCATTTGATGCTGGTCTGTAGTCGAAATTTATAATAATTCCCAAACCTCCATTTATAGCTTCATGAATAAATGCTGATGTTAGTTTTAGATAGACTGCTTTGAGTATATTACCTTCATTATTTCTGAAAACCAAATTTTTCAATTCAAATGTTTTGGCAGCTGTTGAAACCTGTCTTGCAATTAACGGTAAGAAAGTTCTGATTAGTTTAAAATATGATTTTTGATAAGTACTGTCTTTCTTTAAAAGATTCTTTATTTGGGTATATCTATCTCTTTCGGGGTTTCCATTATTCTTTCTTGGAATAAATTTTAACAATAAATTTAGAAGTTTATCTGATTGTAATAATTTATATAGCGAAAAATAAAATAGTAGCAGTCCTCCACTCTTATAAAGAGGTAAAACTCCTGACTGCTGGATTTTAATAAGCACTATACTCAATTCTTTATCAAGAGCTGCTCCAGGGTCATGTGACATTGGGACAGAGAAAAGAGAGGATTCTGATTCAAGAGAGGCTATTTTTTGATTAATGATTCTTCTTGTTTTAATTATTTGATGTCCCAAAGAGTTCTTTTGAATGCTATCTATAAATTGTAATAGCTCTGTTTTTTGGTCTTCTGTAAATAGATTATAATCTTCAGTTTTGCTTTCCTTTATGCTGATACCAGAAAGGATTGCTATATATGCTGCCAGATTTCCAAGAGCTTCATCGGCATCGGGTATTATCGGATGTGTCTTAAAATAATATTTTATAAGGTTCATCATTCTTTTAGATACATCTGCATTACATGAAATACTTAATAAGAGTTCACTATGAACCATATCAAGTATACTCGCTATATTTCTTAATAACTGGACCAGAATTGCAGGGTCTCCCTGGAGTAGATCCATTGAGCGGTCTTCTGGTATAAATGCAATATTTGAGACAACAAAGTTTTCCGGATTGATATGATCAACTTCAGGCATATTCTTATTATAATTACCAATTATATCTGTTGGATCAAAATTAATCTCAGAGAATCCTTTATACCGGTTATGCCATATTAATACAGAGCTTTTTCCTGTCATCTTATGGGCTGCCTTAAGATATGCCCCTGAAGCGACATGTGAGACTGGTTCAGGATTTGTAACTAAAATAAGATGTTTTGAAAGGGAAAGGAAACTTAAATTTTCTTCTTCCTGCAACCCTGCAGGCATATCATATATAAGTAAATCATATTTAGCATTCAGTTGTTCCGCATAATCTGTTTCAATTAAATCTTTTAAAATTAAACTGTCAAAGGCTCCTGTTTTAGTTATTGGGAAAAGAAGGTCTAAATTAGGTAAAACAGTAATAGTATATGATTCAAGAGGTTTGTTTTTTAATAATTTCTGTTCTTTTTTCTGAAATAGCTTTTTGGGAAGATCAAAAATTACAGCTATATCAGAAAGTGGATCAATATCTATAAGCCCAACAAGTAATCCTTTCCTTGCGTAATATATTGCCAGATTAGAGGCTGTTGTTGTTTTTCCAACACCACCTTTACCTGAAGCTATAGCTATAGAATTTGCCATACCTGCTCCTTAAGTTTGGTCTTTTATATTTATCATAAAAAAGCTTTTTACGCTATATCACATTTCGAATTTTTATAGCAGCTCTTATCTATTATGAAACCCATTAACTGGCGAAAAAAGCTATAAATCATTATATGTACAGATAAAGCATGATGTGTTATTCTTAAGCAAATATCTATTATAAAGGATATGGAAAAGTGAAAAATACTGATAAAGCTGACAGCCCTCTGGGATTACTGGACAGAACAGAAAAATTCTTATCTCATTCAGGAGTTTCGGATAATAAAAAGACAAAAGCCCAGATTTATGTCGAAAATTATCTTAATGCTTTAAGTAATATAAATAAACTTGAAGAAAAAGATGAACAAAGCCTAATTCATGTTCTTGATTTAATTAAAAGTCTCGATGCCGGAGATATAAGCAGAGAACTCCCTGATATAGTAGAAGGAAGGAATTCCCAGATAGATTCTGATTTAAAAAAAGCCTCTCTGGAAATATCCATACGTAAACAGATAGAGGACTATTACCTTCCTAAACAACTCGTAGAAGCTATTGTAGAAAATGGTTCAATTCCGAATGAATCAGAGCAATGTGTTGTTGGTATTGGTTTTATTGATATTGCTGATTATTCTTTTTTATCTAAATTTCTTACACCAATGGAAAATCAGATAGTTTTAAATGGTTTATATGCTTCTTTCAGCTGGGTTCTTCAGCAGCATGGCGGGTATCTCAATAAAATTGAAGGTGATAGTTTAATGTTTCATTATGGAGGCAATATTGATCCTAAAATAAGAGAGCTGGATGCTGATGAAGCAGAAAAATATATTGCTCAGGAGTTATTTTATACATGTATTCATATGCAGAGGGTTGCTTTTCTTTTTAATGATGCAAATGACAGTTTTTTATATGGAAGTGATAATGAAGATATCCAAAAGCAGGTTAATGAAGCCTTTAAAATAATAAGTACTATGAGGAATAGTGAACTGGCTCAGACTATAAATGCTTTTTTTCAGATTAGAATTAGAATAGGTGCAAATATTGGGGAAGTTACAATTGGAAATTTCGGACCTGAGGGTGGTAAACAATGGGATATAATAGGAGTTCCTGTAATTAATGCAAAAAGAATGGAATCAACTGCTCCTATTGGCGGGTTTAGGATATCAGAAAATCTCTATAAAATACTTGAGGAAACCGGATTAACAGACGCATACTATCATAGATTTAAAAGAGAAGCAGAAGCTATGTTTGGATCATTTAGCACTATAACACAGGATGAGCTCTTCAAATTCGGTAAAGTAATACTCAAAGATAAAAAAGATGTAGAATTTAATACATACAGCATACAGGTAAATCCTGCACTTCCGGAAGCAATGATGAATCAGGTAGAACTTCTGGTAAATCGTGATGAATTAGGATCCCAGAGGATAGTTCAGCTTCTTCAGTATTATAGGGGAAATAAATTTGTTATAAATGCAATTGAAGCTACTTTGATAAGTAAAGATATAATTCTAAGAAAGGCAAATATATTCAGTTATATTTTTCCAATTAAATATAAGGCTATTGTTGAAGAATATAATGGTGATATTCAAAAAATAGAAGAGTTTATATCAGGTAAATACAGGATATTTGATCTGTTTGAAATGATGGGTTATCTTCAGGATATTATAAAGAATGAAATGGAATATGAAAAAAAACCAGATATTCAATTTGAAGATTTTGAACAGTTTATCAAAGAACTTGATGACTATACAAAAAAGGAAAACGAATATAAAGAAACCAGGGTATATCAACGTAATTACTTCTATACATATATATACCCCATGGTATTTAAGAGTATAAATGCAAGTATTATGGAGTATCAGTATAAAGCCGGAGAATTATCAGAGGTTTAGTTTTTATTAATTTTTATTCCTGAAATTTTTCTAAAAGTTTTTTCTATTCGTAACGACTCATTCTGAGATATTCCTGCTCTCATAAATATGTCACTAAAAAAATGTTCCAGCTCATTTTTTTCATTTTTTTTAAANAAATCCAATTTTTCAAGTGAATCTGATATGGTTTTGATTACTAATTTCATTCTTTCTGAATTTACAGGGGTATANCCTTTNCCTTCAAAATTGGACCTGTANATAGAATAGGTAACTACCTGTACTGCCTGGGCAAGGTTGAGTGATGGTGAGTCAGGGGAAGAGGGAATGTTTACTGCAATGTTACATTCTTCCAGCTCTTCAACAGTAAGACCACTGGATTCTCTCCCAAAAACTATTGATATTTCACCGGATTCAATAGAGTTAATTTTATCGTTAAGTTCTTCCGGGAAAATGGATATATATTTACGTCTTTTGCCTGTTCTTCTTGTGGTTCCGGCACTTAAGACGCTATTTGCCAGTGCTGCTTCCAGGCTATTATAGCGTTTTACTTTTTCATATATATCAAAAGAATTAACTGAAAGGTCTTTAATTCTAGCTGTATTGTATATAGTTGTTCCTACAATTGCCAGTTTGGTTATTCCCATAGTTTTCATAGCTCTGCACACAGAGCCAATATTAGAGCTGCTTTGAGGTTCTACAAGAACTATCTGTATTCTATTCAGTTTATCTTTCACAAAGGAACTTTAAGGGTTTTAAAATTATTTGTAAAGGATTGAATAAACTTACTTTTAATAAAAAAAGGGCAGCAAAATGCCGCCCTTGTAAATATTTGTTTTTTTAAGATCTATTTGGATCCGATTATACATAGCCATTCAGCTTCTGCTGCAATTTCTTCACCAACAAATGCCTTTCCTTTTTGTTTAAGCATTTTAGGAGAAATCCTGACATTTTCTATTTCAAATCTAACTTCATCACCAGGTACTACCTGTCTTCTAAACTTTGCTTTTTCAATTGTAGCAAGAAAAAAGAGGCCTCCTTCGCCCAGTATCCCCTGTTCATTTATTCCAGCACCACCGCATTGAGCCATTGATTCTACAAGGATAACACCAGGTACTACAGGATATTCAGGAAAGTGACCCTTAAAAAAGAAGTCAGCTTCTGTAAATAACCTTTTTCCTGTTATTTTTTCTTTACTTACTTCTGTAAGTTCATCTACAAACAGGAAAGGAACTCTATGGGGTAATAAATCTTTTACATCTTTCATTTTACATACTCCTTAATAACAAGAGTACCATTATGCCCACCAAATCCAAGAGAATTAGACATAACAGCTTTAATTTTACCCGGAACACCTTTACCTGGAACATAATCCAGGTCACAACCCTCTGCCGGGTTGTCAAGATTAAGAGTCCCTGGAAAATACTGATCCTGTATCGCCTTAATACTGATAATAGCTTCAATACCACCAGCTGCTCCAACAAGGTGACCAGTCATAGATTTTGTTGAAGATACTTTAGTTTTATAAGCATGGTCTCCCAGAGCAAGCTTGATGGCCTTTGTTTCAAGGGGATCATTAGTAGGTGTTGATGTTCCATGGGCATTTACATAATCAATATCAGAAGGTTCAAGTCCTGCATCTTTAATGGCATTTGACATAGCTGTTGATGCTGCAATACCATCAGAATTTGGAGCTGTAAGATGAAAAGCATCACAAGTAGAACCATATCCGGCAATTTCTGCTAATATATTTGCTCCTCTTGCCTTTGCATGTTCCAGTTCTTCCAAAACAAGAATACCGGAACCCTCTGCTATAATAAAACCATCACGGTCAGCATCAAAAGGACGGCATGCCTTTTCAGGTTCGTCATTTCTTTTTGTACTAAGTGCTTTTAAAACACAAAACCCTCCAACTCCAAGCTCTGTAATTGCAGCCTCAGTACCACCTGAAATTACAATATCAGAAATACCATGTCTTATAGACATCATTGCCTGTCCAATTGAATCTGTAGAAGAAGCACAAGCTGTGCTTACAACATATGCTGGACCTTTGAAACCAAATTTTATAGCTACATTCCCAGGGCCTTCATTGGATAACAATTTAGGAATTGTCATTGGAGGAATCCTCTTTGGCCCTTTATCAAAAAGAATCCGATGTGATGAGTCTATAATTTCAAATCCCCCAATACCATTACCAAGTATAACACTAGAACGGTAGGGATCGATATCCTCATTGTTTAGTCCCGCCTGGTTCATTGCTTCAACTGCACCGGCTACGGCAAATTGTGTAAAACGTGCCATTTTCCTATGGTCTTTGGAATCGATAAAGTCAGATGGATTAAAATCTTTAACCTCACCTGCAATTTTGGAAGGAAACTCTGCAGGATCAAAATGTGTTATTGGTCCAACTCCGGATTTACCAGCCTTTAATGCACTCCATAAATCTTCTACATTATGGGAAAGGGGATTAATGGTTCCCATTCCTGTTACTACTACTCTTCTATTCATTTTAATTCCTTTTTAGGCTAAAAACGTGTTACCGTTTTATCTTTCTACATTTAACGCTATCGAGCACTTTCCTTAATTTTTCAGTGATACATTAAAATGTTGTAACAAAATTTGGAAAGTCTCTGTCGCTTCGACTAAAATGGGTCCCCGGCACTTCGTGCCGCCCATTTTATCTGTCTACATTTAACGCTATCGAGCACTTTCCTTAATTTTTCAGTGATACATATAAAATGTTATCAAACAATTCGGAAAGTCTCTGTCGCTTTAACGAAAATGGGCCCCCAATGCTTTGCATTGCCCATTTTAGTTACCTACATTCCAAGTCCACCGGTTATATGTATAGCCTGACCTGTTACGTATGATGCGAGATCTGATGCCAGAAATAGAGTAACTTTTGCCACTTCTTCCGGTTCACCAAGTCTTCCCATTGGTATATTGCTGGAAAGCGCTTCTTTTTGTGTTTCATTTAATTTATCTGTCATAGGAGTACGAATAAACCCTGGTGCAATGGCATTAACGCGAACATTTTTTTTGCCTAATTCTTTTGAAAGACTCTTTGAAAACCCAATTAATCCTGCTTTTGAAGCAGAGTAGTTTGCCTGGCCTGCATTTCCAATTACACCTACTATTGAAGCTACATTAATAATTGATCCGGACTTTTGTTTAGCCATAGCCCTTGAAACAATTTTAGAAATATAAAATGCACTAGTAAGGTTGATATTTAGAACATCGTTCCAGTCTTTAGAAGACATCCTAAAGAACAGCCCGTCTCTGGTGATACCTGCATTATTTACAAGAACATCAAGGCCACCACTTTCTTCCAGTATCTCATTTACTACACTTGAAATTTGTTCCTCATCTGCAACATTAGCCTGCTTAAAAACTACTTTCTGACCTGTTTTTTCTGCCAGCTTTTCATATTCATCCATATATTCACTTGGATTAAGATCTATAAAATATACACTAGCACCATTGTTTAAAAAGGAAACAACTATTTCCTTACCAATTCCTCTGGCTCCCCCTGTTATAAGGGCTTTTTTACCTTCTAATAACATTTAAATCTCCTTAGGTTGCATAGCCGAGCAGGGACGAAGTCCCGACCAGGCTTAGGTTGCATAGCCGAGCAGGGACGAAGTCCCGACCAGGCTTAGGTTGC
>JGI24023J19991_10003791_pt1 | contig 10520 bp, 8 predicted proteins | sample Cruoilmetagenom1_FD_19991 | JGI IMG/M metagenome (IMG submission 19991)
CGATTGGTTGATCGAACGAGACCACGACAAAGAGATGGCCGCGGCCACACGGAAGCGAGTGCTGGATATGGCGGCCGAGGACCGGATCGCAGTGCTTGGCTATCACTTCCCGTTTCCAGGTGTGGGCCACGTGAAACCGGACGGCGATGCGTTCCAGTTCATCCCCGCGTTGTGGCAATTTTAAGGGACGTCACCTGATAACTGGTCGTCTTTGGTCATATTAGAAAAACCTGATACCCCCAATAGAGCAGGGCAATACTATAGGCCCCCCACCATGTCAGGCTAAACAGAGCGACACGCAACACGCGATGTCCTACGCCCGAAACGAGCAGGCATGAGACAGGATACCAGAGCAATATGCTGATTGGGAAAACCAAAAGAACAATGAACGGCGACCCGCTGGCAACGATTAGAAAAGTAGGGCCCAAAATCCACGGGATATAAGAAAATATGAACAATGGGGTCAGGAGCGAAAGGGCAATCGCCCCCAAGACCCGCCCCAAATTCGGATGCAAAACCACGCGCCAGCGCCTGAAGTTGGATATGGTGAGCGCCGATATCATCCCGACTGTCAGTGCTGCAAATATACAGGCGAGCGTCGCAATCCATAAGGGCAACTTTCCCTTTGGTGGATGATCTAGTGCTGGATCAACGGGTGCGACACGGGCATTCACAGCCCAAATCAACAGCCCAATAAAAATGGGGACTGCAATCAGAACCACGCGGCGCAGCGTGATCTTTATATTTGGACGGGTTGCTTTGGTACTCATTACTTCAATCACAACAGCTCAAAAAACAGATGCGCCTTAGCTGTCTAAGGCGCATCCAAAATCGTCTTAGTCAGCCCAGCTTACGCCAGTCAGATCATTGGCTTGGGTTGGTGAATTGGCCCACAGCCCCTGAATTTTCGCGTTCGCGACGCCGGTTTTGGCCAGCTGGAACAGGTAGCCGTTGACGTATTCCGACGCGATCATTTTCTGCGCGTCCGCCTGAATGGCCATGCGCTCTGCCGGATCACTGGTCAGGTTCAGTTTGGTCATCAAAGCTTGGAAATCAGCGCTGTCGTATTGGAAATAATAATCAGGCCGCGCGTAGATGTTGATGTCGGCGGGCTCGGTGTGGCTGACGATGGTCAAATCGAAATCCTTGCCTTTGAACACTTGTTCAATCCATTGCGCCCATTCCAGATTGGAAATCTCGGTCTCGATCCCGACTGCCCGCAGTTGCGCCGCGATGATTTCACCACCACGCCGCGCATAGGCAGGCGGGGGCAGCATCAAGCGCAATTTCAGGCCTTCTTGGCCAGCTTCTGCCAGCAGTTTTTTGGACAACTCAGGATCATAGGCCGACATGCCCGTCAAATCCACATAGGCCGGATTGTGCGGTGCAAAGTGAGTGCCGATTGGTGTGCCGTAACCCGACATTGCCCCATCAATGATTTCCTGACGGTTGATCGCGTGGGCAATCGCTTCGCGGACCTTAACGTCCGACAAGGGGCCGGATTTGTTGTTGGTCGACAGGATGGTTTCACCCTCGGTCGAGCCAACGATCACGTTGAACCGTGGGTCCGAGTCAAACTGTGACAGGGTTTCCGGTGCCGGAAAATTCGGGAAGGCATCGACGTCGCCCGCCATCACGGCCGCAAAGGCCGCGTTCGGGTCAGAGATGAATTTGAACGTCGCTTTGGACAACGCCGGGGCAGCACCCCAATAATCCGCATTGCGCTCCAAATCGACGCGGTCGCCTTGCACCCAGTTCATAAACTTGAACGGGCCGGTGCCGATTGGGTTGGTGGCGGCGTCAGCAATGCTTTCTTCACCAACAATCACCGCGTCACCCCATGCCATGTTGAACGGGAAATTACCGTTTGGCTCAGACAGTGTCACGGTCACGGTTGTCGCATCAGTGGCTGCGACATCTGCGATGCCTTTAAACAGGGCCTTTTGCGCGTTGGTCGAATCCTCGGCGCGCGCGCGGTTCAGCGAGAACACAACGTCATCGGCGTTCATGTCAGTGCCATCGTGGAACTTTACGCCAGATTGCAAATGGAACGTATAGGTTAGGCCGTCCTCGGACACATCCCAGCTGCTGGCCAAGGCAGGCAGAACTGCCCCGTCCGAGCCAAATCGGGTCAGACCCTCGAACACATTGGCGTAAACCACTTCGTCAATCGCGGCGGCAGCACCACCTGTTGGGTCAAGGTTCGGTGGCTCAAGCACCATGCCGATGGTGAGCGCATCTTGCGCGGCAAAAGCAGTGCCTGCGGTCAGCGCAAGTGCGGCGACAGTCATTTTAAGGCGGTTAAACATTTGATTCTCCCTATGGTATTTCCGGTAGCTTAGTGCGGGAAGAGTAGGTCTGCCAAGGCCAAAGCCATAACTTGGGCGCTATCGACCATGTCTTGCACCCCAATCCACTCGTCCGGTTGATGCGCCAAGTCAAGGATTCCGGGTCCGTAGGCAATGCAGTTTTTCAGCTTGCCGATGCGGTCGATATGCTTTTGATCATAGGTGCCGGGCGACACCACATATTCAGGTTTCTTGTCCATCACCGCCTCGATGGCTTTGGCCACGGTTTGCACCACGGGGGCATCTTCGGCCGTCATGGTTGGCTGCACCTCAAACAGATCACGGATTTCGTATTCAAAATCAGGGCGCTCGGCTTTGATTTTTTCGAGCATCTGCGCGACCTCGGATTTCACCACGCTGATGTCTTCCTCAATCAAAAAACGCCGATCAATTATGATACGACAACGGTCCGGCACACAGGGCGCGGGCAAGCCGGTATAATCAGGTTCCTGTTCAACCGCGCCGCCGTGGATTGAATTGATGTTCAGGGTCGACTGCTTGGCGCCGTCCGGCACCACTGGCATATCGGTGCGTTTGCTGGCCAACAGAGGGAACAAATGCTCTTCCATTTGCTCTAAGACAGCGCCCATATGGCGCACAGCACAGTCACCCAAGAATGGCATCGAGCCATGTGCAATGCGTCCCTGTGTTTCAATCTCGGCCCACCAAACACCACGATGACCCAAGCAAATACGGTCCTTGTTCAACGGTTCGGGAATGATGACGTGATGCACACGATCAGGATTGAAGTACCCCTTTTCGGCCAAATAGGCGACGCCACCAAAGCCACCGGATTCCTCATCGGCTGTGGCGCTGATTTCGATCGCACCTGTGTAGTCGGGGCAGATGGCAATGAACGCCTCGACCGCAATGATCGAGGTGGCCAAACCACCTTTCATATCGCACGCGCCACGGCCATAAATCTTGCCCCCATCCAATTCGCCACCAAACGGATCGCGGGTCCAGCCGTGGCCAACCTCGACCACATCATGGTGGCTGTTGAAATGCACACATTCGCCGGTGTTGGCACCGTCATGGCGGGCAATGATGTTCCAACGCGGGTATTCATCGCTGTCGGCAATCGCCCCCTCGGCGCGGATCAGTTCGATTTCAAAACCGGATTGCCCCAGACGTTCCGCTAAAAACGTGCAAATCTCACGGTATTTCAAACCCGGCGGATTTAACGTCGGGATGCGGATCAACTGTTGCGTCAGCTCAATCAAAGCCTCGCGGCGGCTTTCAATTTCGGCAAGTAAACGATCCGGCAAAGTTTTATCTTGGGTCATATTTTGAACATCCCTTAAATCATGGCTGGCGCGCCTGACGAAATTAAGAGTATCAGTTAGGAGCCGCATTTCATACAATACGGTAAAAACACGGTAAAAATGACAAGCCAAAAATTCGATACAGACGACATGACAGCGATTGCCTTTGACAGGGCACCTGTGGGGTTGGTGTTGACAGAAAACCGCATGATCCGCGCCAGCAATGCAACCTTTTGCGACATGGTTGGATATGAAAAACCGGCGCTTCTGGGGCAATCGTTTCGTATGTTCTATAAAAACGAAGGCGAGTTCAGCCAAATCCGCAATATCGGCCTGACACATCTTATGGAAAAGGGCAGTTATTCAGACGAGCGTTTGGTGCGCCACAAAGACGGCAACCAGTTTTGGTGCCGGTTTCGGGCCATCACCCTGACACCGGACCAACCGCTGGCCCGCACAATCTTAAGCTTTGCCTATATTCCAGAACATATGCCCAGCACATCCCTAACGCGGCGCGAACGTCAAGTGGTCGGACTATTGAGCCAAGGCATGACCAGCAAAGAGATCGCCAGAAAGCTTTCGCTGTCGCCGCGCACGATTGAGGATTACCGCGCCACCCTGCGCAAGAAGTTTGGCACGAAAAACACCACCGAATTGCTGGCCCAACTCATGCGGTTGGAGGCTTGATAAATAAAGGGTTTTTGGGGATAACAGGTGTGTAAAAGAATGACGTTGCTTTGAAAAATGGTGTATTAGTGCCCATATTAAGTTTAATTCATTCATCCAACAGGAGTATTTATGGCTAATTTCGACGCCCAGATTAAAAAATCTCAAGCAGAGGTTGCTGCTGCGCAGAGCAAAATTTCAGAAATCACCAGCCGTATTGATGCGGCGCGGACCAACTTGGACAAAGGCATCAACATTGATGTCGAAAACGCCACGCTGGATGATGTGCATGCCCATACCGAATTGATGAACGCCAATATCGCCGACCTGATTATGGGTCTGGATGACGTCACCGCCGGATTCTCCAAAGATTTCGATGAGATGCGCAATAAGACGGGGATGGAAACTTTCATCGGCATATTCTCGCGGGCCAAGGCGGATTCGATGCGTCAGGAACGCATTCGTGTCGCCTCGGTTGATGAAAAGGTCCAAGACCTGATTTCCAAGTCCGACATCATCGTCAAGCTGCTAGAAGGGCAGTTGGCCGAGTTGAACGTGCAAAAGGAAAAAGTGTCGGCGAACCTGACCGAGACACTGGATGATCGCGAATTTACGGTGGGCGAGCTGGAAACCTTGCGCTCCGAAATTTTGGCGCAGGATCCGAAAATTATCGAGCTCGAGAATAAAATTTCGGTTGAGCAAGATGCGGCGGCACGGACCAAACTGGAAACCGAGCTGGCCGAACTGAACTCGCGCTACAACGAGATGGTGCAAGAAGAACAGGTCAAACTGGCCAAATCGCAAACGCTCGAGCGCTATATCGAGACCGGCAAAACATGGATCGATTCCTTGCAAAACCAAGCGGCGACGCAGATGGTTTTGATCAACAAGCTGCAAACAGACACCAAACAGCGAGTGGTTTTGTATGACGCGCTGACCAAATCGTTGAAAACCGCGCAGCAACAAGACGTGGCGCACCGGATCAACGAAATCGGCGTCGAAACCGACCAAGAAGCACAGGCGGCAATGGCGGCGATTGGCTCGGCCACCAACCAGCGGATGGCCGACATGATGGAAGCCCACGAGGACCACATGGTGTTTGCCCGCAAGGTGCTGGAGCAAAAGGCTAAGGCTGATGAACGGTTTGCACGACGGTTCGAGAAGATCGTCGAGAAGCATGACAAGAACCTGTATGGTGGATGATGGCCGAAGTTGATCTGACGGCTGACCACGCCCAGCTAAACGATGCTCTGACGGCGCGGCGGTATTTTGCCAAGTTTGACGCGATCACCACGCATATGGCGCGGGTGGCTGGTGCGATGGAATCCGAAGGGCGGCTGAGCAAGGCAGATGTCGCAATCCTTGGCCGCTACATTCAAGGGTTGTCGTGGACGTTTCGGGCGCTGGCCAACAAATATCTGATGGCGGGTCGCGTCAAAGGCCCGCTGGCCAGTGAGCTGGATTTTGACCGTGTCGAGAGCGGCTTTCCCATCGCCCAAGAGCTGATGACAATGGCCAATGACGCGCATCAATCCGAGCGCCATCTGCGCAATATGCCCGCTAAACCCGAGATCAAGGACGAGATGATCCGCAAGATCGTTGGCGATTTGGAAATCCCGACGAAACTGCAATATGCGATGTCACAGCGGCTATACTATGAAGAGTTGCAAAAGGGCGAATTGTTCTGGCCACAGAACGACCCCGAAGCATTATGGCAAGGCAATGATGGCGACAGTCGGCGGCGCTATTTGGTGCATTGGGCGGTCTATGACAGCCAAGTGAACCTGCCAGTGATTTACCTGATGGACGTCGAGGATACCGGATCAACCGCGCTACCCAGAGACCAGCGCCGCTGGCCCGAAGCCCAAGCGCATCTGATGGCGCAGGCGATGGCGGGGCTAAAGCTGCTCACAATCGCCAAGGGGTTTGACGAGGATTTCGATGATCTGCACCCCAAACGATTGCGCCGCTTTCATGTGGGGCCGATGTATTCTTCGGCCTTCACTCGTCAGTCCGGACCTTTACGCGAAGTTTTGGAAGAGGCCGACGCGCCTGCAGGCGAAGATTGGGCGTTGGCGTGGACGATGGAGGAGTTGGAAAGCGAACGCGCGGTGAAGGAGAAATCCGGCTGGTTTGGCACAGTAGAGCGGCAGGTATTTGCGCTGGATCCGTTTTCGGGCCACGGGGCAGATACCGGTGCGACGCGGACCGAGCGGGCGATTATTTTGCCGCAAAAACCCTATCAGGTATTGGAAGAAAAACAGCCCAAGGGGTTTAATGCGGTGCGCAAATTTGTGGTGTCACCACAAGGGCGGGTTTTGAGCTATAGATAAATTTCTTGCCTCCGGCGGGGATATTTTTAGAACAATGATTGGACGAGAAATATGAGTATGCCATCAGATCAAATGGAACTGCCAGAGGCGGATATTCGTAAGCATTATGATGCGGCTGCGGGGATGTTAGACGGGTTTGATCACACCCCGCGCATTGCCAAAGCCAAGGTGGTTGAGGCCGAAGAAAAATCAGCCGGCATCGGTACGCGACGTCGGTTTCGCAGCACGACGCCGGGGTTGGTCACGCGTTCGACTGCACGTCCCGAAGGAGTACAATTGTTAGCGCGGATTGAGGCGAGCGATGGCGAAGACCCATTGGTCTCGCCTTTGCAAGCTAATGTGATGCACAACCTGCGCCGCGCCGTTGCGATTGCGCTGGCGGTGGGCGAAGGGTTCGCCGAACAGACTGGATTGTTGGCGCTGAAAAAAGACAATTTGGAAGGGTCTTTGGCGGCAGGCAAGAAAAGTGAATTTTCCGAATTATTGGCCGCCGAAGCCTTGGCGACGCTTTACACATTCGCCAATGCCACGTCATTTTTGTTGGCCCCACATGCGAGTGAGGTGACGGTTGAAATTGGCGAGGTCGAAGAGATTTTGACGGACAATGCCCAGCTCGCTTTGCACGGTGCATTGTGGGAGTTGGATCAAGACTTGGCAATTTTTGCCGATGAAGAAGCCAAGTTGATCGCTTGCGTTTTGGCCTTTGCCGAGCAGGTGATGGAGAAAGTCGCGCTGCGGGCTCAAAATGCACCTCGTTTGGCCGCGTTCACGGGCGCGTCCTTTAAGGTCGAAGCCGACAGTTTGACCATCGCAGGTTTTGCTCCAGCGCGAGCGGGCAAGGGCAGCAAGCTGACCATGACGTTCAAAAAACCGAACGAGGTGGTGGGCAACCACATTGCCAAATACCAGGCTGTGAAATTGGCCAAAATGCTGATGGCTTATGATTTTGAGCGCAAACTAAATCCGTTCGCTGAAATGGGCGGGTTTATCTTTACCTTTATGGGCGACGGCGCGCCGGGAACAGGGAAAACCACGCTGATCCAGATGATGGCAGGGCTGATTTCGGGCTATTGCGAGGTGGCGGATTATCCGTTTCGGTTCCAAAACCTCAGCACCGATAGCATTGACAGCTATCAAGGCAAATCGGGGCAAAACGCCAAGGCGTTCATCAACAATGTGGTGGACCCCAATGTGATCGGCTTTGGCACGATTGATGATATTGACCAGCTGGCAGGCAAACGTGGCGATCGGCAATCCTCGGCAGGCCAGTTGGAGATTACAGCCGTTTTGATGGAGAGCTTTGCAGGTGCCAATACGGTTGTGCGTGGCAATTGCACGTTCGGAATGTTTTCGAATTACCCTGAAAACGTGGACGACGCGCTGCGCCAACGGGCCGGTGCGCGGTTCTTGGTCGATGGGCCGCAAACCCGCGAGGATTACATTGATATTTTGCATTTGCTGATGGGCAAGAACCACTCGATTCCGGTTGGGGATCATGAGTTGTTCGCGGCCCAGGAAATCAAAAAGGCTGTGGCGGCGTCGTTCGAGGGGCATTCGCGCCCGCATGAAGACGGGTTGCTGGCGGTGTTTGAAAAAGTGTCCAAAGACATCGGCGCGCTGGATACGATTGCCAAACTGGGGGTGTACCTGAAGGGCATTCAGGAGGCCGATGCGCGGTTCACGGGGCGAGCGATCAAGAACATCACCGACGCTGTCAAAGTGCGGGCAATGGATTTTGAGTTGCCGGATGAATGGATGGAGGAACCTGACCTGTTCCTGTTCAAAGGCTATGATGAAAAGCTGGGGATGATCACCGAGATGACTCAGCCGATTACCGTTGAAATGGTGATCCAAGAAATCAACCGCTATGCGGATTCGGAATTCCGCTATGCCGATAAATCAGACGAAATCGCGATTACGAATGCGGTGCGGGATATGGAACGGATGGAAGAGGCCAAGCGGCGGTATTTGGAGGGGAAGAGGTGACCTCGAAAGCAATAGAGCATTTCTTCGAATACCCAATCAATTGGGCGAGAATTCAGCAGCTTCCTGAAGATCAGCAGGCTGCAATCGCTGTGTTGTCCTATGCAGTCAGTGAAGCCAACGCACTCTCCCGATTGTATATCTTTAATTCACACAACATGATCGATGAAGAAGCAATTGACTGCGCGACATCGATTCAGCGTTTCCTTCTCCTTCGCATATGGAGCGCCAAGCTTTTTGAAGTTGAAGAATTTCTGAAACTTGGTGGGACCAAAAAGGAGAGCAAAGACGAAGATCTTCTTGAATTAGCAACAGATGCTCTGGAAAATTTTTCAAAACTTCGAAGCACAGAAGCCTATCCTATTGTACGCAACATTCGTCACGAAGCTACAAATCACTACTCTTTCAAGGCCGCAAAAGATAATTTGAAGCACGTATCGAAAAACGCGAACTGCAGCATGTATTTGCATGAGCTAAGCGGAAACTCATTCTATCCCATGGGTGAAGAAGTCATGTTCATAGGGAGAATAAACCGACACGGAGCTTCGCTAGCAACAAAAGAACAAAAGTCAGAGCAGTTGGAAAGTTGGATGAATTGGAACTTGGGGGCGAATAGGTGGCTAGCTCAAACACACTATTCGTTCATAAATAGGTTAATTATTGAACCAGATGGCCGGAAGCCAGCCCAAAAACGTTCATATTGGATACCTCCAGAAATGGCCGGTAGTAGAGAAGAAAGAATGGCACCGATTTTTCTTAGAAAGGCTGCAACATGAAACGCCTAATCGAACGTGGCCTAATGTTTGGCAACTTGATCCGCATTTCCTCGCCCGCGTTGGTCGAGCGGTACAATCGGGCACTCAAGCAGTTGACGGGCAAAAAGACACGGTTGAAGTCTTTTCACGTCGATATTTCGGGGTATTCGCCCGAGGTGGGCGATAGTTTGAAGGATCATTTGTATCTAAATGAGGGCGGTTGTAACCGGCAGTTTATTCTACTGACCACCGAGCAGAAAACTGCGCCGTTGTTGAATGCGCAGTTTTCCACCTCGCGCGGGATTTTGCGACAGTTCATTGAGGAAAACGAGGCGCAGTTGTTTGCGCTGACCGCCAAGGATGCGGTGGCGGGGGAGTTGTTAAATTCGGTCTATTCCGTCGAGGAAGCTGTGCAGTTGTTTGATATTCGGCAGGTGACGATCGAGGCCGACACCACCGAGGCGCATGTGAAATCAGCCGAGGCATTGGCCGAAAAGGTCGCGCAATTCCGCCGCGAAGACGACGCATGGTGGGACGATGTTTTGATCGCGGAAATGATCGGGCTGGCTAAGAAAACCGGCGACGTAACACGTGCGCCTTTGCGGCTGAAAAAGATGACGTTCAATCAGGATAATTTCTGGACCAAACATTTCGACGGCCTTTATGTGTTTCGCAACCTGGAAAACCCAGCCGCGATATGCGCGGGCGACAAGGCAACGTTGGGTAAGTTGCCAATCGCCTATACGTTTGACTTTAGCGATCGCAACGAGATCGCGATTTTTCTGGAATTGAACGACCTGGTCGAACCGATTGTGAAAGCGCGCGGCGTCGACGCTGCTGCGATTTTGCAGCAGAAGATGGACTTCATCACAGTCGATGTTGCAGCCGCCAAAGGAGAAGATTTGAGCGGTGCAACACCGCGTGACATCAGAGCCCTAACCCGCAGATATGCCGCAGATATGCCGGAAGAGTTCCACGGTTTGGCGGCGTTGTTGCGGTGGGCGCAGGCGGGTGGGAAATGGCCGCGCATTACCTCGGATCATCCGGCGTATTTCTATACGTTGCGCTCCAAACCACACGCGGATCGGGATTTGGTCAATATGTTGTTGGCCGCCTTAACCCCAAAAGACATTCGCCAGCTGTTCATTTGCCACAAGGAACGGTTTTACC
>JGI24023J19991_10003793_pt1 | contig 10518 bp, 10 predicted proteins | sample Cruoilmetagenom1_FD_19991 | JGI IMG/M metagenome (IMG submission 19991)
TTACCCGATAAAGAAGGTCAAATGTATCACGTAACTGGAGATAATTTATATTTAATTCCCACTGCCGAAGTTCCTGTAACTAATTTATATAGAAATGTATTATTAAAAGAAAGTGATTTCCCAATATTACATACAGGTTATACGCCTTGTTTTAGACGTGAAGCGGGTTCTTATGGTGCTCATGTTAGAGGTTTAAACCGATTACATCAATTTGATAAAGTTGAAATTGTACGTATCGAGCATCCTAATAATTCGTATGAAGCCCTTGATGGGATGGTGAATCATATTAAAGAAATATTACGTGAATTAAAATTACCCTATCGTATTTTACGATTATGTGGTGGGGATTTAGGATTTACTTCGGCACTTACTTATGATTTTGAAGTATTTTCAACGGCTCAGGATAGATGGTTAGAAATCAGTTCTGTTTCAAACTTTGAAACATTCCAAGCAAATCGTTTAAAATTACGTTTTAAAAATGCAGATGGTAAAAGTGAATTGGCACACACCTTGAATGGTAGCTCATTGGCATTACCTAGAGTTTTAGCGGGAATATTAGAAAATTATCAAACCGAAAACGGAATTAAAATCCCAGAAGTACTACAAAAATTTACTGGATTTGATATAATTGATTAATCAGCAGCAAGACCGCATTATTTAATTAAGTTTGTCTATAAATGAATGCAAATATTACTAATTCGCAGCTACAGCTGTCATCAATTTTTTGTAATGATTCATTTCTAATAAGGCTTTAAAATAAGCACTTATTTGACCTTTTTCCATAAATCGTTTAGCTTTCTTTTTCGCTTTTTCGTAGTGTTGTGTTAATTCTATCATCGTAAAAGTATTTAGTTAATTCTATACATAAGACAAATGTCATGCCAAAATGTTACAGTGTATTGTTCTAACTCATACTTTTTATCAAATTTTTAACACTTCTTTTATTACCTTTGAAGCCATACCATAACGTTATGTATCGTAAACTTATTGTCATACTATTTATTTTTAATGCTTACTATTGTTTTTCTCAGAACTCACAATTAGCATATAATTATTTTAGTAAAGGTGAATATGAAAAAGCAACGACACTCTATAAACAGTTGTACGAAAAAAATAAAATAAGACGTGATTATTTTAAAAAACTACTCAGTTGTTATCAACTATCCGAAAATTTTGAAGCTGCTACTAATTTATTAAATAACCATCAAAAAGAGTTCCCTAAACAGGTCAATATAATTATTGAAATAGGTTATAATCTAGAATTGCAACGGCAAAAAGAAAAGGCCATTCCTTACTATAATAAAGCAATACAAATTGTTGAGGATAATCCTCATTCGGGTTATCTTATCGGACATACTTTTCAAGACAATCACTTATTAGATTTTGCTTTAAAAGCTTATAAAAAGGCAATGGAATTGAATCCTGATTTAAACTATGATGCCTATATCGCTTTTATATATGGAGAAAAAGCAGAAATAGAAAATATGTTCGATGCTTATTTAAATATGGTTGAAAAAAATGAGACGTTTTACCCTACTGTTCAACGATATGCAGGAATGTTTATAACCGAGGACAGTGAAGATTCGAATAATAAATTATTTAGAAAATTGCTCTTAAAACGTTTACAACAAAACCCTAATAATTCTTGGAATAAACTACTTAGTTGGCTGTACATGCAACAAAAAGATTACAGTAAAGCCTTAATTCAAGAAATAGCTCTACACAAAAGAGATTTAGAGAATTTATCTAGAATTGTTGATCTGGGTGAAGTTGCATTTGATAATAACGATTTTGATACTGCCAAATCAGGATTTACATATATCTTAGAAAATACCCAAAATTCAGATCTTATTTTAGACGGGCACTTATATTTATTAGAAATAGCTATTGAAACTGCTTCAAATAAGAAAGAATATAATGATGTAGAACAAAAATTTCAAGAATTATTTGCCAACTATGGGAATGGAAGCTCAACATTAAATTTAAAAATATTATACGCTGATTTTTTGACGTTTAAATTGGATGACTCTGATAGAGCAATTAAAATTTTAAAAGAAGTTCTAAAAGACGCCAGTTCAGAATTTCAATTTGGTTCTGTAAAACTAAAATTAGGTGATATTTTAGTTTATAGTAACAAGTTTAATGAAGCACTTATTAATTATTCGCAGGTGCAAACAACATTAAAGAATAGTACATTAGCGCAAACAGCCCGATTTAAAGTAGCACAAACATCCTATTTTAAAGGTGATTTTAAATGGGCATTGACACAGCTTAAAGTTTTGAAAAAATCTACATCACAATTGATTGCTAATGATGCTTTAGATTTGAGTTTATTAATTTCAGATAATATTGTTGGAGATACCATTTATGATGCGTTAAAAACGTACGCTCATGCTGATATACTTGCATTTCAAAATAAAAACCAACAAGCAATAGACACCTTATCTGTGGCCTTAGAAAAATTTAAAGGACGCTCTATTGAAGATGATGCTTTGTTTAAACAGGCAGAGCTATTCACCAAAATAAAAAATTATAAAGCTGCTGAAACTAATTATCTAAAATTAATTGAAATGCAAAAAGATGGTATTTTAGTAGATGATGCTTATTATATGTTGGGCAGTTTATATGAACATAAGTTCAACAATATTGAAGAAGCAAAAAAGATGTATCAAAAAATTATTTTTGAATTTCCATCGAGTATTTTTCTAGTTGATGCCCGTAAGCGATTCAGAAAATTAAGAGGAGATTTTATCAATTAAACAACTCAACTCATAAACGATTAAACAATAATTTATGTATATATACAATGTAACCATAAACATAGAAGAATCTATCGAAAAAGATTGGCTAAGATGGATGCAGGAAAAACATATTCCTGAAATGTTAGCTACCGGTAAATTTTCGGAAGCTAAGCTAAGTCAAGTCATGGTAGAGGAAGCACAAGGGGTTACGTATTCTGTGCAATATACTACCGATAGCAAGGACACTTTAGAAAAATATTATCGTGAAAATGCGGAGCAACTTCGCCGCGAAGGGTTTGCTCTTTTCGGAGAAAAATTTGTAGCTTTTAGAACTGAATTAAAAGTTATCAATCACGTCAAAAACTTTGTAAAATCATAGCTCTTATGTCAGTAAGAGCCAAAAAACATTTAGGGCAGCATTTTTTAAAAGATGAGAATATTGCCAAAAAAATTGCTGATACCTTAACGGGTATTGGCTATGAAACTGTTCTTGAAATAGGACCCGGTATGGGCGTTTTAACAAACTATTTACTTCAAAAAGATTTTACCACCTATGTAATTGAAATAGACACAGAATCTGTAGATTATTTAAAAGCACATTATCTAAATTTAGCAGATAGGATCATATCAGAAAATTTTTTAAAAATTGATATTTCAATTTATTTTCAGGATAAACCCATAGCTATAATAGGAAACTTCCCTTATAATATTTCTTCACAGATCCTATTTAAAACATTGGAAAATAAACATCAAATTCCTGAGTTTAGTGGTATGTTCCAAAAAGAAGTAGCGCAACGAATTGCTGAAAAACCAGGTAGTAAAGTTTATGGAATTCTNTCAGTTTTAACACAAGCATTTTATGATGTTGAGTATTTATTTACAGTGGCACCAAGTGTTTTTAATCCGCCTCCAAAAGTAGATTCAGGAGTTATTAGATTGATCCGTAAAGAAAATTATATCCTTCCTGTTGATGAAAAACTATTTTACAAGGTGGTTAAAACAGCATTCAATCAACGACGAAAAACCATTCGTAACAGTTTAAAAACATTTAATTTATCTGATAAATTACGAGAAGATGCTATCTTTGCGCAACGTCCAGAACAATTATCGGTTGATGAATTTATCAACCTTACGCAAAAAATAGCAAACGATGCCATTTGAAATCACAAATGAACTCATAGAACAAGTAACTTCACTCATCCAACAAAAGGATGATACTGCCTTGCTTAACATTCTAGAAGATGAGCATCATGCTGATATTGCTGAACTTTTGGATGATTTCAGTTTAGATGACGCTACTTATGTTATAAAACTACTAGATAGTGAATTGACTTCTGACATCTTAATGGAAGTTGATGAAGATGTTCGTGAAAAAATTCTAAAAAAACTTTCTGCCAGAGAAATTGCTGAAGAGCTGGCCGAACTAGACACCGATGATGCTGCAGATATTGTTGCAGAATTACCGGAAGATCGTCAAGAACGTGTAATTTCTCATATTGAAGACGAAGAGCATGTTAAGGATATTGTAGAATTATTGAGATACGACGAAAATTCTGCCGGTGGTTTAATGGCCAAAGAATTGGTAAAAGTTAATGAAAACTGGACTGTTTTAAAATGTGTAAGAGAAATGCGAGCTCAGGCTGAAAGTGTAACCAGGGTTCATTCAATTTATGTAATTGATGATGATAACATTTTGAAAGGTAGATTATCATTAAAAGATCTATTGGTTACTTCAACAAAAGCACAAATTTCAGAAATTTATATCCCTAAAGTTGATGCTGTAAATGTGTATGATAAAGCTGAGGATGTGGCTAATATTATGCAAAAATATGATTTGGAGGCTATACCTGTAGTAGACGATAATCATAAACTAATGGGTAGAATTACCATTGATGACATAGTTGATGTAATTAAAGAAGAAGCCGAAAAAGATTATCAATTAGCTGCCGGTATTACAGAAGATGTTGAAGCTGATGATACTATTTGGGAACATACGAGAGCCCGATTACCTTGGTTGTTTTTAGGATTAATAGGTGGTGTTGGTGCTGCAGCTATCATGGGTAATTTTGAAGAAATGATTAATAAACATGCCATTCTATTCTTTTTTACTCCGTTAATTGCGGCGATGGCTGGGAACGTTGGTGTACAATCATCTGCAATTATTGTACAAGGCTTGGCTAATAATGATTTAAAAGGAAGTATTAGCAATCGATTATTAAAAGAATTTTCGTTAGCTATTGTAAACGGGTTTATACTATCAATAATACTATTTTTCTTTACCTGGGTTTGGCAACAGAGTATGTTAACTTCATCCGCTATTTCTATTTCACTTTTTGTAGTTATAATAGTTGCTGGAATTGTAGGCACATTTATTCCTTTATTTTTGGACAAACGTGGTATTGACCCGGCGATAGCTACAGGTCCTTTTATTACTACTAGTAATGATATTTTTGGTATATTAATTTACTTCATGATTGCAAAATTAATATTGGGTATTTAATCAAATATAACCTAATCTTATCTATTAATATTTTACGTATTTTTGTTGGCTATTAGAAATTAAATTTGATGTCTGAAGAAAAAAAATCATTGAACTTTTTAGAGCAAATTATTGAAGAAGATCTAGCCAATGGTTTAGATAAAAAAAAACTTCGTTTTCGCTTTCCACCAGAACCTAATGGATATTTACATATTGGTCATGCTGCTTCTATTTGTTTAAATTTTGGATTAGGATTAAAATATAATGCTCCTGTGAATTTGCGTTTTGACGATACCAATCCGGCAAAAGAAGAACAAGAATATGTTGACGCTATTAAACATGACATTCAATGGTTAGGATTTCAATGGGAAAAGGAATTATACTCTTCAGATTATTTCCAACAATTATATGATTGGGCAATTCTACTAATTAAAAAAGGGAAAGCTTATGTTGATAATCAATCTTCAGAAGCAATTGCTCAAACAAAAAGGAACACCTACCGAACCTGGTGTAGATGGTCCGAATAGAAATCGTTCTATAGAAGAAAATTTAGCATTATTTGAAAAAATGAAAAATGGTGAATTTGAGGAAGGTTCTCATATTTTACGTGCTAAAATTGATATGTCTTCTCCTAATATGTTAATGCGTGATCCAATTATATACCGTGTTTTAAGAAAATCTCATCATAGAACAGGAGCAGCTTGGAGTATCTATCCTATGTATGATTGGACCCATGGTGAATCTGATTATATTGAACAAATTTCACACTCTATATGTACATTAGAATTTAAAAGTCATCGCGAATTATACGATTGGTTTTTAGACCAAGTATATTCTAATGAAGATCTAAGACCAAAACAACGTGAATTTGCACGTCGTAATTTGAGTTATACTGTCATGAGTAAGCGTAAGTTATTGCAATTGGTTGAAGAAGGACATGTTACTGGTTGGGATGACCCCAGGATGCCTACAATTTCGGGTCTTCGCCGAAGAGGCTACACGCCTGAATCTATCAAAAAATTTAGTGAAATTGCCGGAATTGCTAAACGTGATAATGTTACAGATGTAGCTTTACTTGAATTTTGTATCAAAGACGATCTAAATAAAAGAGCTCCTAGAGTAATGGCAGTTTTAAATCCTGTTAAAGTGGTCATCACTAATTATCCGGAAGGAAAGGAAGAATTTATTGACGCCTCATATAACGATTATGTAGAAGGTTTTGGCAGCAGGAAAGTTCCTTTCTCAAGAGAAATTTATATCGAAAAAGAAGATTTTAGGGAAGAAGCTAATAAGAAGTTTTTCCGATTAAAATTAAATGGCGAAGTCCGGTTAAAAAACGCATACATTATAAAAGCGAACAATGTTGTAAAAGATAACAATGGAGAAATAATAGAAATTCATTGTACTTATAGTGAAGATTCTTTAAGCGGAAGTGGTTCCGAAGAAAGCAAACGTAAAGTTAAAGGAACCTTACATTGGGTTTCAATAAAACATGCCGTGAAAGCTGAAGTACGATTGTACGACAGATTGTTTACTAATGAGGCACCAGATGCTCATAAATACAAAGATTTTAAAGAATTTATAAATCCGAATTCATTGCAAATAAATACGAATGCTTTTGTTGAACCTAGTCTAAAAGATGCTAAAATTGGTGACCGTTTTCAATTTCAGCGATTGGGCTATTTTAATTTAGACAACGATAGTACGGCTAATAATTTGGTTTTTAACAGAACTGTTTCTTTACGAGATTCTTGGGCTAAGATTGAGCAAAAAACAGAAAGTAAACAGCCAGATAATACTATTGTAGAAATATTATCTTTAGCGGGTAAGTATTTAAAAGCACGTGAAGAAGAAGAGAGACTGAATTTAATTGCCAAAGTATTTGAATTAAGTGAGAAAGTTGAATTTGACACTTTATTAAGTTTGATAAAAACTGTAAATAGTAACAAAGAATATTTGGCTTATTTAATGATCTTTAATGCTGAAAAAGTAGTATTAACATTAAATGATGATGATATTAGCAGTATTAATAAATTTATTGGTGATGCATTACTAATGAAAAATTCGTATGTTCGTTTTCAGGCAGTTGATTTCGTAGGAAAGTATATTGATTTTAAAGACAACCATATTGATTTGCTGAACGTTATGGCGGTTGAAGATAAAAATACCCATATTATTGAGCGATTAAAACAATTCTAAATTCAAAATTTTTTGAATTAAAGAAGGATGAAAATAGTAGAAAAAATAAAACTCCCCATTAAAAAAGAAATGGAACTCTTTGAAGACAAATTCAAAGAGTCTATGACTTCTAAAGTACCCCTAATTAATAGGATCACACATTTTATAGTACGCCGAAAAGGAAAACAAATGCGGCCCATGTTTGTTTTTTTAGTAGCAAAAATGGTCTCCGATGGGAAATTTAGTGAACGAACCTATCGCGGTGCATCTTTAATTGAATTGATACATACTGGTTCATTAGTACATGATGATGTAGTAGATGATAGTAATAGAAGAAGAGGTTTTTTCTCATTAAACGCTTTATGGAAAAACAAAATTGCTGTTTTATTTGGTGATTTTTTGTTTTCAAAAAGCTTATTACTTTCTATTGATAACGACGATTTTGATCTGTTAAAATTAATTTCGATCGCTTTAAAGGAAATGACAGAAGGAGAATTATTACAAATTGAGAAAGCAAGAAAACTTGATATTACGGAGGATATCTATTTTGAAATTATTCGTCAAAAAACCGCCACTTTAATCGCGGCTTGTACAGGAATTGGTGCCGCATCAGTTGGAGCGAATCAAGAAGAAATAGATCGAATGAGGCAGTTTGGAGAATATATTGGAATTGCTTTTCAAATAAAAGATGATCTGTTTGATTATACCGAAGACAAGATTGGCAAACCAACCGGTATTGATATTAAAGAGCAGAAGATGACCTTGCCGCTAATCCATACACTTAATAATTGTTCTGCAAAACATAAAAAATGGATTATCAATTCAGTTAAAAATCATAATACTGATAAAAAAAGAGTCAGAGAAGTAATTGCTTTTGTAAAAGAGAATGGAGGAATTGAATATACTAATGTCAAAATGAATGAGTATCAAAAAAATGCTTTTGATATTCTAAAAGAGTATCCAGATTCTCCTTATAAAGAATCACTAAGTACACTCGTTAATTATGTAATTGATAGAAAAATATAAATTGTTATAACATCTCTGAAATTACCTGAAAATAAATCTTAGTCACAAATTTTACACTCCTCTTTACTTTTAACCTCTCCTACTAAGTAGCCTTTATCATTTTTTTCAAATCCACAACAATCCATATAACCTTTTGCAATCATTTTTCTGGCGCGTTGTATTTGTGATTTTACGGTCGATAATGGCAATTTTAACACCTCGGCAATTACCGATTGTTTCATTCCTTTAATATCGGCCATAAACAAAGGATCTCTATATTTTTTAGGTAATTTAGTAACTATCCCATATAAACAATCCTCTTCAGAGTGCTCTTTGAAAGCTATACTTTCATCATCTGACATCTCAGTAGTATCCTGTTGGATATTATGATTGTTTTTAGAAATTCTAAAATGATCAAACACTGTGTTTTTAGCAATTGTAAACAGCCATGATCGGAGTTTATCAATATCCTGTAAAGTCCCAATTTTAGTATGCACTTTAATAAACACTTCTTGTATTAAGTCATCGGTTAGATAGTGATCTTTCGTTTTACTAAAAATAAAACGCTTTACATCATCAGCATAATTATCCCAAATTATTTTTGTATTCATTTTTGTAGAATTTTGCTCTTTAAATAATATACATCGAACTTTATCTTTAAAACAGGTTCGATGTATACATTTGTCTAGCAATTACATCCTGTACATGAACAATTCTCACAGGTACAGTTGGTACATTGACCATCTTTACAATTATTACATGTACAAGTACATTCTGTATTTTTCATCTCTTTTTGTTTTAATTAAACTCATTTAACTATTAGACGAGTTTCTTTTATAAAAGATGCGTTTTTATACGAGTTTATTTATTTCTTCTTTTTTGACCTCATGTTTGCCATCAAAAGTAATAATGGTTCCAGAATCTCCGAATAATTCATAAAAACGTTTTTTTGAATCTACCATATAAGCTTCTGTCAAATATTCATCTTGCGAACCATATATGAAGGATACTTTTGTTTTTCCTTTTAAAAATTTAAAATCCTGATTGTTTAGTTCTTTTGGGATTCCTCCGGATAATAATACAAGTTGACTACATTCTAGTTTTCTTTTGGCAACATATCTTGAAATAACAGAAACACCTTGAGAGTAACCCAAAACTATAAGATTTGTATCACTTGGAATTTTTTCAGCCTTTAAAACAGCATCAAAATAACGCATCACGTTTTCAATCTCCTTTTCAGTATTCTCTTTGGTAAGCCAGCTTGCCCCAACATGACGATATTCTGAACCGAGATAGTATTTACTTTGTGCCTGAAGCGCAATAATGTAATTTTCTTCAGCATCTAACGTATCAAAGTATTTTAAAAAATATCTACTCAAATAGCCAATACCGTGACACACAAGCCAGACATTCTTAGTGTTTTTAGACACTGTATTTAATGTAGAATAAGAATTCGTAGCATTATAAGAAACCTCCTTTTCGATAGTATTCATGTATAATAAGTCTGAAATTTATTTAAGTAGTATAAGAATGTGTAGATAACGATAAAAGTTCTTCAATAAAATCTCTATTATTAGATAATCTTGGCACTTTGTGCTGACCTCCTAATTTTCCTTTTTGTTTTAACCAATTATAGAACAATCCTGTTTCTGCTTGAAGCACTTTAGGCATACTTAAAGTCATATCTTGATAACGTTTCGCTTCATAATCAGAATTGATAGATTTCAACGCATTATCCAATAATTCGGTAAAATATTCGATATTTTTCGGTGCTATTTCAAACTCAATAACCCACTCATGAGCACCTTGTGATTTGCCATCCATAAAAATAGGAGCGACTGTATAATCAGCTATTTGCGCGTTGGTTTTTTTACACACCTTTTTTAACGCATCTTCAGCGTTTTCAATAATAAGTTCTTCTCCAAAAGCATTGATAAAGTGTTTTGTTCTACCGGTAATTTTTATCCGATAAGGATCTAAAGAAACAAACTTTACCGTATCTCCAATTAAATATCTCCACAGGCCAGAATTGGTAGTAATTACAATGGCATAATTTTTACGTAATTCAACTTGTTCTAAAGGGATAGCAATAGAATCTTCTCCTTGATATTGATC
>JGI24023J19991_10003795_pt1 | contig 10515 bp, 9 predicted proteins | sample Cruoilmetagenom1_FD_19991 | JGI IMG/M metagenome (IMG submission 19991)
GCAATGTCTTTAAAAATTCTTTTGTTTCTTGACTTTGCGATCGCTTCGTCATACACCTCTGCCATCTTTTCGGGAGACAGGGTGCTGAAATCATCCTCTATGTTCTTTATTCTTTCAAGCTCACCAGCATCGAGCCATATCCCTTTGCAATTCAAGCAAACATCCACTATAACCTCTTCAGATAGCTTTTCACCATCCATCAAACCACCACAGGCCGGACAGATGAGCTGTGAATCACTATCTATGCCAAGATATTTAGTTAGATATCTGTTAAGCCCTCTATTTCCTGTTATTCGCAGTATTTCATCCTTATCCAGGAAAACACCGCTGCAATTTGGACAAACGTCTATGACAACATCCCTCCCGATCACGGAGACTTTCTCTTCTACCAACTCTACCCAGCACCGGGGGCACTCCCTTTTGCTCTCGTTTCTGTCTTTCAATCTCATAAGTTGCATTTGGTTTTTCAATATTTAAACCTGACGAAACGATAAATTGGATTCTAAACAAAACCAACCATTTAGGATGGCTTTAAAACATGGGATAAAAAATTGCTTTTGATGATCGAAGGAAGATCTTTTACCTTCATTTATTACAACATACCTTTCAATCAACAGATCTTATACTCTATGCAAAAACAAAAAAAAGAGGGACAAATTTGCTTGAATGGTCCCCCAACAAAAAACCCTAAAGTAAGGTGCCAGTAGAGCGACACACAGATCCTATGGCAGTATGCTGAATATGCCATTAAGCAGATTTCCTGGTTGTGTTAAAACCTGTATAATTGCGTCTATTAACATCTCTTTTTCACCTCCTTTAACTTGCCCTCTCTTTTTCGATCACGGAGAGTGATGATCCACGATTTGATTTCATTTTTGTAAACAACTGTATCTGTTCCTCTATATATTGCTGTATCTGTTTCTCTATATACTATTCTCTTTTTACTGATAGGTAGTGTTGAATAATCGTATCAAAAGTTGTATTGTAACATATCCCATGCTTTATCGTAATCTTCGTAATCTGCACCAGCGTAATTAAATGGCGAAAGCCATGTGCTATCTCCAATTTTAACTGGACTAAAGATGTTCCATCATCTGGACGTTAAGTCTGTGTGCTGCTGAATAAGCGCTTCTAGTATTATGATCGAACCAACGATATCTGCGTTTAAACATCTTCGCCGAACTCTCGGCCCACGGATTTCCAACGGTACCAGTACCGATAAAGTGGTATACCCTGCCATCATTCTTGGTAGCTGTTAGAAATCGGGTGGCGAAGTCCCTAAACCGTATGATCTTCTCCTTGGGAAGGCAGATGATCTGAGCGTCACAATCCTCAAAGAGCGTTAGGGCCATCTCGATGGTGGTGGTAAAGTGGCGCTCATCATCCATTACGAAAGCTTCGGCCGGGTTTACCAGATCCTTATAAGCTACAAGGTACGTCCCATTCTTCTTAATCTCATAGGTATGGCTCTCAACCCACTCTGATATGCCCTTTGGGCTGGGCTTTCTGGCTAAGTAGACAGCCCTCAGCACATCACCATGATATAACACTGGCTTGTTAGGAGTGCGATAAAAGTCTGGATCTTCGTAGATAGCTATCAATCCGTTGTGGTAGCCCTCTTTGCCGTCGCTCACCCATATCNTGGGATTAACTCCATTCNGGACGACCATCTTTTCCAGCNAATATGTGCTCAAAAAACTTTCAACTCCANGTACATTCCACCCCACTATAACTTTTGTGTACGGATCCTTTGCTGTGCTATAGCAGAGAGATCCCGATGACGTTGCATCCATGCAGACTATCGGTCGTAATTGGACATTAAACAATCTGAATACGTCGATCTCCTGAAGCTTCATTGAGCAGCGATAGATCAACTTGAGAAAGCCGCCACCACTCATTTTAAGCTTATTACCAGCGTCTCTCAGAGAGACGCCGCATCTCGAGTGATCCCTGATGCAATCTGCATCTCGAGTGATCCCTGATGCAATCTAAACGATTCTCTCTTCTTGAAGTAGTATCTACACCTTGGATTAGTACACTGGTATCTCTGCTCAGACATCTTGGTGCCATCCTTTCTAGTCCATCTCCAGAAGCCCCTTTTCATGGCGCGAGATCCGCATCGAGGACATGTTGGATGTGCTTCCATCCCTCTCTTGCGATCCGCGGTTGCATCTGTATATACATACCTGCACGTGTTACATCGGTATTGCTGTACTTTACCTGCTTTCCTTGAGTGAAAACCATATCTAACTGTGCTCATCGAGCCACATCTGGGGCATGGCGGAACTAATTTGGTTCTAAGACTAGATATGAGCTTCCTCAGATCATCCTCAGAAGGCTTTGCAAGGTACTCTTCCACCCGTCTGAGGAGTTTGTCCTTCCTCATTAATAAGACAATAATCTCATCATTATTAAATACTGCGTTTGATACTAAAAGTTAACACTACCTATCTGTAATTAGAAAAATTTAAAATCTCTCATGCTTTTCCCTCATGAGCAGAAAGCCGAGGTGACAGAGCGGTAATGTGATCGCCTGCAGAGCGATTTTAAGTCGGTTCGACTCCGACCCTCGGCATCAAGTTCTTTTGGTAAAAGAAAGGGAAAGGAGAAGCAAATGAAAATAAAAGAAGTGCTTAGCAGAGAGTTTGATGAATGCGAAATAAAAGGCTGGATATACAGAATAAGAAACAGCGGCGGCCTGGCATTTGCCGTAATAAGGGATTCTACTGGCATAATCCAGGTGACTGTAAAAAAGAGTGCGGAAAAAGCGTATGAAAGTGCTTCTTCAGCAAGGATTGAAAGTTCTGTTAGAGTTAAAGGAAAGGTAAGAAAGGATGCAAGGGCACCGGGTGGCTATGAAATTGAGTGCGATGAATTTGAAGTGATCTCTCCAGCAGAGAAATTTCCGATCCAGAAAGACTGGAGCGAGGAGCACCTGCTAGACATACGACATTTATCAATAAGGAGAAAGAGACTCACAAACATCTTTAAAATCAGGTCTCGGGTCTTCAAATCTCTGAGAGATTTCTTTGAAAATGAAGGCTTTTTTGAAACTCAGGGGGCAATGTTCGTCACAAGCGCTGGTGAAAGCGGCTCGACTCTCTTTAAGGTTCCATACTTTAACAAAACTGCATATCTCACACAGAGTTCCCAATTTTACCTGGAAGCATTGATCTATTCTTTAGAAAAGGTTTACACCATGGCTCCAAGCTTCAGAGCGGAGAAATCGAGAACAAGGAGACATTTGACCGAATACTGGCATTGCGAGGCTGAAGCTGCATGGTACAGCAACGAGGACATGATGAAACTTGAAGAAAAGATGATTGATTGGGTTATTCACGATGTTATTGACACGAAGAAAGAGGAATTAGAAGAGGTTGGGAGAGACGTTTCTGTTCTTGAGAGAATAAAACCCCCATTCGAGAGATTAAGGTACAGGGACGCTCTAAAAGAGCTCGGAATTACCGAGGAAATAGAGTTTGGAGCTGATGAAGAAAGAGCACTTGGCATAAAAAGGAAAAAACCATTCTTCGTGGTTGATTTTCCCCGGAGCAAAGGATTCTATCACAAATTGAACCCTGAAGACCCAACGACTCTTTTGTGCCACGATATGCTTGCCCCGGAGGGCTACGGAGAGATCATCGGAGGGGGAGAGCGTGTATGGGATCTAAAAGAGATCCTTTCAAGGATCAAAGAGTTCGATTTGAATGAAAAAGATTATGAATGGTACATTGATCTGAGAAGATATGGGAGCGTCCCCCATGCTGGATTTGGTCTTGGCATAGACAGGTTCATAATGTGGTTGATAAAAGGGGAGCACATAAGAGAAACAATACCCTTTCCGAGAACGATCAACAGGATCTATCCCTAAAAGTAAGCTTGAAAGACAAAAAGAAAGAAGGAATGAAATTATTCCAGATAATCTTCTGGATCAAGCCTCATCGGCAATTTGATCTTTTTGAAGCTTTCCTTATCTCTATCCAGAGGAATTGTGAGATCAAATCCGATCTTTGTGGTTTCTCTGGTCTCCGGGTTCGCCGAAGGATCGAGGGAAGATCCTATCTGTTTTGTTTTCACGACCAATCCCCGATCTCCCTGGAATCTTGTGGTCATGGCCCATTCCACCTCTGCAGGGTTGTGAATATCTATGTCTTCATCGACGATAAAAACGTGCTTCATGGATTTATGACCCCTAAACGCTGCCTCTATCGCCTTTTTTCCATCATCATTGCTTTTCTTTTTTATGCTCACGACTCCGTGGAGCCACGAACACCCTCCTGGCGTGATATAAACATCCTTGCAATCACAGACCTGGTTAACCTCTTTGAAGATCGTTGGCTCTTTCGGCATTCCCATCAGCTCTTTATGCTCCAGGCCCCCTGGCAGCAAGGCGTGAAAAATGGGATTTTTTCTCACGAATATCTTCTCTATTTTTGCAACTCTCTGCTTTCTGATCATATCCTTTGTTTCTGTCAGATCCACGAATGGTCCCTCATCCCCCATCTCCCCGGTAAAGCTTGCAATCATAACAATTTCACTTTTTGGAACTTTGAATCCATCCAGCTCGATGAGATCGGTTTTTTCGATCGCATTTGCTATGTTCAGCTCGCTTTTACCAGGTCCCACGGATATGGCACCGGCAACAAGAACCTGCACTGGTGCGCCTATACATACTGCAAACTTTTTTAATCCCCTCTTTATGAATTCATCGAAGTTTCTCGGCAGAATTCTCAGAACTATCGTATCTTTATCAATTACCATCATCCTGTGGTACGAAATGTTAATCCCCAACTCTTTATCCCGGGCTATTACCACGGCGGAAGCGACGTATGGTCCGCCGTCCTGAGGATAATAGGTAAGTATCGGCAATTTGCTCAGATCATTTCCTATTTCCGTATAATCATCACTCTCGACCAATTCGGGTTCTTTGGGGTTGTCTATTGCGTGTGCCAAAGTGTGCATTATCTCTTCCTTTTTTATCTCAAGACCCGTTGCGATAAACTCTCTGGTCGAACAGACATTTGCCACCACAGGCATAGAGTGTCCTTTTACGTGCTCAAAAAGCAGCGGTTTATCTGGGAGCATTCTCATCAAAGTTGATATTTCGTATTTTGTGCTCACCTCTTTCTTTATCTTTATCAGCACGCCAGTTTCATCCAGTTTTTTTACAAAATCTCTAAATTCCATTTTTTTGCCTCCCTTACTTTATTTTTTATTTTCGTTTATTTTATTTTCGTTTATTTTATTTTCGTTTATTTTATTTTCGTTTATTTTATTTTCGTTTATTTTATTTTCGTTTATTTTATTTTCCATCTTTTCCATGGCTTCAGGAGTCATCTCTCCTAGGGACACCCTTGCTGTGTGAATTGAAACGCCTTCGGGGGCCATTCTGTTCAGCTCTGATTCCATTGTGGTGTTAGAAGATGGCACAATGAGACCAATTCTCCATCCATGCATAAGCAAACAGATCGGTATTGCCAGATAAATCTTTTCTTAACTCAGAATGCCCCTAACTCAGAATGCCCCTAACTCAGAATGCCCCTAACTCAGAATGCCCCTAACTCAGAATGCCCNCTCTGACCTTTACCGCAATTCCTCTCTTAAAAGTTAGCATCTCTTCTCTGATCATAAATGCTTTGCCGACCGCAAGCAAATCATCAGATTCGTTGACAACCATAACCTCGTTTCCCGGAATTATGTTTTTATCGGCATCGATAACAAATTTCGAAAAAACGTTATGCCCTCCCCTGTTGAATTCTGCGCTGTCTTCATTTACGATAACCCTCAATCTGGGTGAAGGAAGCGATAAGAGCTTTTTTGCTCCCGCAATCTTTAAACTGAAAAAGCCGTCTTCTGCCCTTAGCGAAAGTATATGCTCCTCATTACAAAAAACGTTTCTTATTTTATTGTTTCTCTTCGATTTTACAAATCTTATGCTTCCATCGAGCAAAAGATCCTCAACGCCCATCCCAAACTGCATTCTCAGGATCGCTCTTATTCTCTGGATATCATCTACTTTGTGCTTTTCTCCCGCTTTGATCACTTCACATCCAAACTTTTTCACAACTTTGTTGAGCTCTCCCCTCTTTTTATAGGGTATTATCGACTGGGCAAATGGGTAGGTTGAATCGAGCTCAACGGGATATGGGATAAATGAGTCCACAACTTTAACCCCATCGAAAAAACAGATCTTTTTTCTTGCTCTGGTAACCAAAGGTCTTTCAAGGGTTTCTATGCCCGTTGCCAGAGAGCTTTTTCTGCTCAATGGTTCATATCTCTCCAGCAACTTTCTATACTTTTTTAAAGCTTTAAAGCCCTGAAGCAGCATGGGATGGCTTCTTGCTCTCTGCTCGGCCAGTTCCCAGATCCTTCCATTTTTTATTGCATTTCTTACCCTTTCGATCTCCTGGAAACAGATGTAAAGATTGTGCTCGGCGATCAGTTTCTCTCGTCTTTTTTTATCCATCTTTTTTATTTCATCGATGTGATGGGGAGCACACGCAGGGCACTTGCACACATCTTCCCGAATGTTTTCTAGATGATAGGTTCCATTCTCAAAGAGCATCTTGTCCTCCATTGCATATTTGGAATAGGCAGCAGAATCGAAGAGGTCACAGCCGAGAAGAGCCGCTATTGAGAAGAGCATGGGATGGCCACAACCAAAGAGATGAACGGGCATGGAGGGATTCAGAGCGGATTTTGATGCAAGGATCACCCTGAAAAGATCGCTATAACGCTGATTTTCCATCAGCGGGACAACACCTCCGATGGGAAAAACTCCTTCAAAATCGTAATAAGATCTTGCACATTTCTTTCGCAGATCCTCAAATATGCCGCCCTGAACGGGAAGAGCAAGGATCATTTTATCGCTCTTGATCTCGAAAGCCTCTTTTGCTCTTTTTATTGTCTCTAAAGTAAGATTTTTTGCTTTTTCATAGTTGTATTCGGGCTCAACAAACTCGTCGAGTATTGTCGCTATATCGCTTCCTATTTTTCCCTCAAATTCGATGATCTCTCGGTTTGTTATGGTTATATTTTTATTTTTGTAAACGTGGTTCTGAAATGTCCCGGAGTCCGTCATTATCGGTCCATCAAATCCCAGAAGATCGTGGACATTGGTTTTTGTTTTTATGCCGCTCTTTTTGATTATGTAAGCATTGGTTATTACCATCTCACATCCATATCTGTGCATATCCCCTGCCTTTATTATCTCGATGTTCGGATTTATCACGGGCATGAGAGCGGGAGTTCTTACCGCACCTCTTTTGGTGTGTAGCTTGCCAACTCTTGCAAGTCCATCTCTTTCGACCATTTCAAACATACGCTCTTTGATTATCATTTTCATTAATATCTTTTACTAAAACTTTTGTTTTCAAAAAATCAAAGTTTTTAAATATCATTTGTTAACTACAATGGGGTAATGGCTGTTAAGATAGCACGGATCCAGATAGACACCTTTTTACGCGATAAGGACATCTTTTTACGCGATAAGAAGTCCAATCTGGAAAAGGGTCTGAAATGCATAGAAGAGGCAAAGCGTAAAGGAGCAAACATTGTTTGCTTTCCAGAGCTTTTTACCACCGGATATGAACTAACCCTGCAACAATATCTTGCCCTGGCAGAAACCATGCCCGGCGAAACAACGGAAAAAATGGGAGAAGAGGGATTAACGATCATCGGAGGCATCGTAGAAAGAGATGAGATAGTCTATGCAACCGTGGATCTGAAAGAGATCGAGAAAGAAAGGATCTCAGAGCCAGTGTTAAGGAGCAGAAGAAGCGAGCTGTGTGCGCATGTAAAAAGAGAAAAATCATTAAGAAAAAAGTGGATAAATCAGGAGATGATTATGGAAATTGGAAATGAACAGGGGGATAGTGCATGAAAACTACGATAATATTGCCTGCTTTGAATGAAGCAGAAAGAGTTGGGTTCGTAATGGATCAGGTTGCCAGATCAGAGCGCACATCAGCCATTCTGGTTGTTGATGGAGGGTCGATAGACGACACCGTAGAGGTGGTGAAGAGAAAAGGAAACGAAATCAAAAAACCATGTAGAGTAATTCGATCAGAATACAGGCATTGTGGCAAAGGTGTAGCAATGATTACCGGAATGAAAAACGCGATCAAATCTGATACTGACACAATGTGCTTTTTTGATTCGGACATTGAATCGATAACTCCGGAATGGGTGGACAAATTGGTGGCCGGGATCGCTGATGGGGCGGATGAGTGCAGGGGGACTTTTGATAGAGCAAGAGATGACGCACTAATAACGAAACACATCACCAGACCGCTGATTTCACTCTTTTTTCCGGAATTGAGTCACATCCGTCAGCCATTGGGCGGAGAACTGGCATTGAGCAAAAAAATAGCCGAAGANCTCATCANCCGGCCAAGATTGGTCNCAACTCANTCATGGGGAATAGANACNTGGATATTGCTGAATTCTTCTTTGTTGGGAGGAAGAATAAAAGAGATAAACTTAGGGGAAAAGATCCACAAACCAAAAGAGATCTCAGGCCTCAAGGGAATGCTAATTCAATGTTTCAGAGAACTCGTGGAAATCGCAGATCTGGAAAATCGGTTCAAATACTTTGAATCCAAATTCAGATTGGAGGAAAGAGCTGAAACCAAGTCCAAAGTTAAAGAGATCAGGGTAATGAAAAATCTGGACGAATCGATCAAATCCGCACTGGAGGGATGGGACGAAGAAGACAAAAAAATGATCGGGGAGCTTCCCTATTCTTCAGAGTTAATTTCCCTGATTCACTCGAATGAATTTAAATCTGAGGTCAAGGGATTCTCTTCAGAGAAATGGATCAGAATACTGTGCTCTCTCGCAAAAAAATATGTGGGTGAAGGTGATGTTCATTGCAGAGAAAGGGTTCTTAACGTTTTGTTTAAGCTATGGAGCATGTACTCGGCTGGATATGTTTTGTATCACACAGACACTTTTGATGATGCTGAAGAGTATGTGGACAAACAATGCAAAACTGCCTTTGATCTGAGAAGGGAGTTGCTGGGATAAAAAAGAAATTATTTTAACAACTATCTCTCTGGCGTTTTATGAGCGATGCTTCGGATTACAAACTAACAGCTCCATTACTCCTCATTTTTTTCCTTTGGGGTTCGGACACAGTGGCTATAAAATTTGGTCTGGGCATGTGTCCGCCGTTATTACTTGCCGGATTGCGTTATCTTATTGGCGGTGCTGCCCTGTTGCTGATATCGGCGTTCCGTTCTCATCATTTTAAACCGAGAGATTATGTACCTTTTGCTCTGCTCGGGCTCATTTCGTCAGTTGAATTCGGTTGCATGTACACCGGAATACAATACCTGTCTGCGGGATTGTCGGCAATCCTGTATAACACCTGCCCGATCTGGGTTGCGCTTTTTGCATGGCCACTCTTGGGCGAGACGTTGAATTTAAAGAAGGTAATCGGGTTCGCTATCGGCTTTTTGGGAGTGGTGTTTATATTCGCCACGGGGCTTACGGTAGATCATGTGAATACCGAAGTGCTCTCGGGAGCTGTTTTGTTAATTCTGGCTGCTCTGGGTTACGCATTGGTGACAATCGGATTTAAAAAAATACCTAAAAATCGTGATTTGTTGCTTGGAAACGGTGTTTTGCTCCTTACGTCATCTTTTGTTTTACTCCCTCTTTCGCTTTCAGAAAATTTCTCAATCTGCCCGGATCTGAAATTTATTTCCCTTCTGCTCTTCCTGGCGCTCGTCAATAGCGCCTTTGGGATTACCGTATACTTTTACATCCTGAGAAGGCGGGAAGCGAGCAAAGTGGCTCCATACATTTTTCTCACACCCATTTCCACAGTTATCCTGTCCATTCTGTTACTGGGTGAGTCCCTTACTCTGACCAATTCGATCGGTATGATCTGCATCTGTTTGGGAATTTATGTTGTCAATAAATGAGTTTATTATATCGTATAGATGAGTTCACTATGTAAATGAAAGCGTAGCCTCTCCATTTCCCCTATCTGCTCTCGGCTTCCTCTCTTGCCTCCCGAATGGCTTTAACCTTCACCGGCGTGGACTGAGTTGGGAACAAAAGTTTCCATAGGATCTTCACGCTCCAAACGTCTATTGGAAATCTTTCCGGGTGAGGAAGGGAGAACTCTGCCGTGTATTCTCCAATCCCGTTAAATTGCGTGAGCGTTTCCTTAGCTTCTTTAAAGCTCATGTTCATCAGCTCATCCATGGTTGGGCACTCTCCACTGACTATGGCTTCGGCTATTCCCTTTAAATATCTGGCTCTGAATCCCAGTTTACACCTCATCTTTAGCTCCTCCTCTGCAACTCCGGCTATCACATCGGGTGTTGGAAAAGATGTGAGATCATGGCCATCAAACGAAATTCTGTTGCCATAGTTTTCTAAAATCAGTGACATCATCTCTTTTGTCCTTCTCAGCGGTGCGTTCTGATTGGCTATGCCCCAGAGAAGTTCGTGGAATATCTTTTGACTCTTGCCACACCTCATGCCATAAAGGTCTTGAACAGC
>JGI24023J19991_10003797_pt1 | contig 10511 bp, 10 predicted proteins | sample Cruoilmetagenom1_FD_19991 | JGI IMG/M metagenome (IMG submission 19991)
ATGGTTTTGCAGTACATATGCCCCAGGTTAAACCTTCATTGGCTCTTATGTATGCTGTTGTTCCAATTGGGGCGGATCATATGTCCAGTGAACATGACTGGTTAATGACTGACGATTCAGAGGCCTCCAGAGGTCTTGGAATTATGGAAACAGATGACGTGAATTCCACAGGCACTAACAAGGTCCGTATGGCTGTATATTCCCAGTATTACTATTCTGTATTGGATTCTCTTAATCTTTGTATGTTCTGCTGGGGTGCAGGAAGCCTCTATACCTATCCTGAATTGGAGGACCTTGTTCGCTGTACTACAGGTATGAATATGACTTTCTGGGAGCTAATGATGGCCGGGGAACGGAAGATTACTATGATGCGTCTCTTAAATCTTAGAAGAGGATTTACAGATAAAAATGATAAATTGCCTGTTAAGATGTTTGAACCTCTATATGATGGCCCCTCAAAGGGAAGGTCAGTAAATGAAGAGGATTTTAACCGAATGAAATCAGAGTATTATGGTTTTCTTGGTTGGGATAATTCCGGGAAACCTCTTTCAGGTAAACTTGCCGAACTTGGACTGGATTGGGTGGATTAATAAGTAACCTGAATAAATCCGTTTCCTATTAGTTTTGAGGAGAATGATTGTATTTTTGCAATCATTCCCTTGTCGAGTATGATCCCGCTGGGGATGAGCATAAGACCATTGGATAGTAAAATGTCCTGGTTTAAGTACATCCCCGGTTTAAGATCCTCATAGTTTAAGCTTTTAGCAGATCCTGTGTTGCTTTTTTCGAAATGTGAAATAAATGATAAAAAGGAATTTACAAGTTCCGGATCATAAAGTTTTCCGCTTTCTTGTTCGATTTTAGAGCAGGAATCATCTAATTGCAGTGATAGTTTAAATTTGCTTCTATCGTAATCGTTAATTATATGTATTATTCTTGATTCTTTTGGTATTTGACCACTTGCCAGTTTGTCCGGAAATCCTGTTCCATCATAGTTTTCATGATGGGATCTAATAATAACTGCAGTTCTTTTTAGGTTATATATAGAATTAATAATTTCGGATCCGGATATTGGGTGTTCCTTGTAGGTGGCTTGATCAGTAGCATTAAGTTCATTGTAGTTTTTTTCAATAACAGCACTATTAGATCCAACCAACCCAATGTCATGCAGTAAAGCAGCATAATAGTTAAGAAAAACAGTGTCTTTTGGGAGTTTTAAAAACTCACAAAATGCCTTAGTCATTTCTGCCGTGCGCCTCATGTGACTGCCAAGAAAAAGATTGTCCAGAGAAATTGTTTCTGTAAGCAGTTGTACCATCCCCTGGAAGTTTCTTCTAAGGGTCTTGACAGTTTGTTTGAGGTTAGCTGCCTTTTCTTTTAGCTGCTTGTTTTCTTCCTGCAGTGCAGTTATATCAGAACCTGTATTTTCCATTACAAACCTCCGGAACTCTCCAGCCTGTACGTCGGTATGTTCTAATCAGAACTTTAGATAATTTTATCATTTATCCATTTTCCTGTACTTATTAAAACCTCAGTAAAAATAAATATTTACAAAAGTATAAAATTTAACTGTTTTTTACTTAGAATGCTGAAGTAACTATTGACAAACGAGATATGTCATGTTATTTACATATCATAATAACAAGATAACATTATATAGTAATGTTGAAATGAGCAAATATATTTATTAAATTGTACGGAGTAGAATGGAGGGCATGTAAAATGCTGGAGAAAAAACTACTATTTGCACCTGGACCTGTTCTTACAGACAAAAGGATTAAAGAAGCTGCACTGGCACCGGATATTTGCCATAGAAGACCCATGTTTGAGGATATGTATGGTGATTTAAGAGATAATCTGATTAAGCTTTTTAAAGGATCGAAAGAGACCCACACTACTTTTGTGGTAAGTGGATCGGGTACTTCATCCAATGAGACTGTTTTGTCTTCTGTTGTTGAAGATGGCAAAAAAGTTTTGCTTATTACCAATGGAGAATTTGGAAACAGGCTAAGAGGTATCATCGAATGTTATCAAATGGGTCTTAACCTTGTAGAGCATGAATGGGCGGAATCAGTTGATCTGAACAGGGTTGAGGATGAGCTTAAGAAAGATAAAGATATTAGTTTAATCTCTATGGTCTTTCATGAAACAAGTACTGGTATGGTGAATCCTGTTCATGAAGTTGGAATACTTGCTAAAAAGTATGACAAGATGTTTCATGTTGATACTGTCAGTGCTATCGGCGGTGAAGATATAGATGTTGTAAGAGATAATATTGATTTCTGCAATGGTGTTCCAAATAAAGCAGTTGGAGGTCAAACGGGGGTTTCCTTTGTCTGTGTTCGAAGAACAGCTCTGGCAAAAATAGAGAATGTAAGGCGTCGTAATATTTATCTTAACCTTCAGCATCATGTTAGAGAAGCTGAGATCCATAATCAGACACCAAATACACCTTCAGTTGTTATGTTTATTACCTTAAATAAAGCTCTGGAGGTTCTTTTTGAAGAAGGGCAGGAAAATGTTATTGCAAGATATAAGGAAAATGCTGCCATTATAAGAAAGGGAATGAAGAGCCTGGGTCTGAAATTTCTGCTGAATGATGAAAAACTATGTCCAATACAGTAAGTTCTGTGTTTTTACCTGAAGGTATTGGTGTAGATGATTTTCTTAATAGAATGGATAGCGAGGGATACGTACTCTATAAAGGGAAAGGACCCCTTATTGATAAAAACCTTTTTCAGGCTGCAAATATGGGACAGATTCATGCTAAAGACAGCAGGGAATTTATTAATGTGTTAGGCCGGGTTCTTGCAGATATGTCAAAGAAATAACTTTAGTTGAATTTATAAAATAATTGTTGACAGGAGGGTAAAGTCGTATTATAAATATATCATAACAACCTGATATTTGAATATGATAATATCAAAATAAAGAAAATGGTAGAGGTAATAATTTATTATGGTAGTTAGTAGATATTAGTGAACAATACATTGATATCAATTTTCTATAAAAAAATAATATCATAGGGAGCGAAAATGAAAAGAAGTGTTTTAATTATGTTCTTAGCATTGATTCTTGTATCTGCTAATGTATTTGCAAATGGCGATGCTGAAAAAAAAGAGAACAAGGTTCTTAGATTGTTAACATGGTCTGGCTATGCACCAGATGAGTTAATTCAGAAATTTGAGGCAGAAACTGGTTATACTGTTGAAATTACTTATACCAGTAATGAAGAAATGATTTCAAAACTGAGAGCTACCAGAGGTGGAGGTTATGATCTTGCAGAACCTTCCTTTGATAGAGTACCGGCAGTAGCTGTCAAGTATGGTATTTATCAGCCAATCGATTATTCAAGAGTTGATCTTGACCAGATCGAACCCAATATGCTGGAAGCTGTAATAGCTACTACAATGGTAGATGGTAAAGGTTATGGTGTTCCTCATGTTTCCGGAACAAATGGTCTGATTGTAAATAAAGCTTTAGCTCCGGATGTTAAAGATTTTACAGATCTGCTTGATCTTAAGTATAAAGGAAGAATTTCCTATAGAATGAAGAGCCCTGTTATAAAAGCAATGGGTTACGCTCTGGGGTACACACCAATTGAAGATTACCATGATAAAGTTAAATATCAGGAATTCCTTGATGGTGTTGAAAAGGCTCTTATAGCAGCAAAACCAGCAGTTAGAAGTTATTGGGACAATGGAGATGCTCTGATTGAGTCTATGAGATCCGGAGAAGTATGGGCAGCTATGGCATGGGAACAGCAGGCTGCTCGTCTTTATAAAGAAAATCCGGATATTGATTATGTTGCTGCAGAAAGTGGTGTAATTGGATGGATAGACTGTTTTGCTCTACCTTCAAAATCAGAAAATCTTGATGCTGCTTATGCATGGATCAATTTCTCACTAAAACCTGAAAATGCAGCGCTTCTAACTAATAAGCTTAATTATATGACTGCATCTAAAGATGCCAGCCAATTTTATGAAGCAGAAGCCAAGGCTAATTTTGAAAGATGGTTTCCACCGGAAGTTTTAGCAAAAATTCACTGGCACCAGGCTATACCGGATGGTATCGAAGAGATGGAAGGTAAAACCATGGATCGAATTAGAGCAGCAAAATAATCAAATTCTTTTATGCAGGCGGTATTCCGCCTGCTCTTTTTTATAGCAGAATTTAAATATAAGTGTTAAGATGAAAAGGCCTGAACAATCTCATTAGTTAATATAAGAAGGATGGTACAATATGCAGATTGCTTTATCCGTGAAGGATTTAACAAAACAATTCGGTGATTTCACCGCAGTCAAAGATCTTACATTTGATGTTGAGGATGGTAAGTTCTTTTCCATACTTGGACCATCAGGATGCGGAAAAACAACTTTATTAAGAATGATCGCCGGTTTCTATAAGCCGACAGCAGGATCAATTGAAATTCAGGGTAAAGATATGCTTGGAATGGAACCAAACAAACGCCCTGTCAATCTTGTTTTTCAAAATCTGGCATTATTCCCAATGATGAATGTGTATGAAAATATTGCATTCGGTCTTAAACGAAAAGGGGAAAAGGGTCCAGGTGTTGAAAAAAAAATAAAGGACATGCTTGAAAGAGTCGGACTTCCCGATTCAGGATCAAAAAAAATAAGCCAGCTATCCGGTGGACAGAAGCAGAGAATAGCAATAGCAAGATGTCTGGTTTTAGAACCCACAGTACTGCTTCTTGATGAACCTCTTGGTGCCCTGGATGCAAAACTCCGGGAACATATGAAGGTTGAGTTAAAGAAACTGCAGCTAAAAGTTGGAACAACATTTGTATATATTACTCATGATCAGTCAGAAGCCATGGTAATGAGTGACCATGTAGCTGTTATGAATGCAGGACATTTTGAACAGTTAGACAGCCCTCAGAATCTTTATAGTAACCCTGCCTCATCATTTGTTGCCCAGTTTGTTGGAAATAATAATAAGTTTGGTGTGGATCTTAAAAAGGATGAATCCGGAAAGTTTTTTGCATCCGCTGCAAATGGAGGCCTTTATACCCTTTCGGATTCATTTAATCTTACCGATAACGAATCCTTTGATATGTTTGTCAGACCTGAGGCCATAATGATAAACCCTGTAAATCCCAAACCAAACTTTAATGTTATAAATGCAGATGTGAAAGCCATCTTGTTTGATGGCGGGAACAGCCGTCTTCTTGTTACTCCCGAAAAGAGTGATCAGGAAATAATAGTAGGTCTGCCACAGAACAGGCAGTTTGATTATATAAAGGCAAAGGACGCTATTAAGATAGGATGGGATCCTGAAGCTGCAGTATGTTTTAATAAAACAGAGGATCAAATATATGCAGACGAAATCTAAAAAAAGAAAAATAAGATGGAGCTTTATTATATTCTTTATTCCTGTCGCTTTGTGGCTTTTGCTGTTAATAGTACTTCCACATTTGGAGTTACTTAGAATATCCCTTACAAGTTCCAGTGCAAAGGGTTTTACTCTTGCAAATTACGCTGCATTTTTTAAAGAGCCAATTTACTGGTTAACGTTTGTTCGAACAGCTCTGTACTCAATACTTGTAACAGTTATTGTTCTTGTTGTGTCTTTGCCGGTAGCTTTTTATATAACAAAAGTTTCGAAAATTAAGACCCAGGGACTCCTTATGGTGCTTATACTCGTACCCTTCTGGGTAAGTGAGATGATAAGAGTATACGGATGGATGATACTTCTAAGGGAGAGTGGTGTAATAAATGCTATTATGCTTAAGCTTGGACTTTTTCACAAACCTATAGAAATGCTCTATAACGATGCAACTATGATAATGGGACTTGTTTATACATCCATGCTGTTTATGATAGTACCAATTATAGGTGTAATGGGAAGTCTGGATGATTCGTTAATTGAAGCGGCCCATGATCTGGGAGCAAAAAAAACTGCAATATGGAAAGAGATAATAATACCCTATTGTATGCCTGGAATAATGTCGGGAAGTATTATTGTTTTTATGCTTGTTCTTGGAAGTTACCTGACTCCAAAACTGATGGGCGGGAAAAATGCACTCTGGTTTACAGAGCAAATATATAATCAGATGATTGTATATTTTAACTGGGAACAGGGAAGTGCCTTTGGTTTCTCCTGTTACTACTTTCTTCTATGATAATTTGGGTAGCTCTGAAGCTTACTAAACAAAGCTTCAAGGAGGTTGTAAAATGATAAGAACATTACCTAATTCAAAAGCATATATAACAGGCTACAAACTTTTTATTGCAATATTTTTTGTCTTTCTATTTTCCCCACTTGTTATTACAATGATTCTGGCTTTTAATAATTCTATGTTTCCATCCCTGCCCTGGAAAGGTTTTACTCTTGACTGGTTTTTTGGAAATGGGCCTGAAAAATTTGGACTGTTTCATGACTCTATAAACTTGAGAGGAATAGCCAATTCCTTTAAAGTAGCAGTAACGGTATCCCTTCTTGCAACTACGGTCGGAACTATGGCAGCTTTTCTTTTTGAACAGGAAGATTTTAAGTTTAAGGGAGCATTGTATTTTCTAATGATAGCCCCTCTTGTAATACCCGGTGTTATTCTTGGTATTTCAATACTGCTTTTTACAAATGCAATAAGCATATTTCTGGATGATACCTTTGGAATTTATATAAAGGCTCTTTCTCCAAGTTTCTGGCTTGTTGTAATGGGACAGTTTTCGTTTATAGCAACAATTGTAACAATGATAGTATCAGCACGACTGCGAAAGTTTGACAGAACTTTAGAAGAGGCTGCATTTAATCTTGGGGCAAATAAATTTGAAGTAATCTGGTTTATAACATTAAAATATCTCAGACCTTCAATAATAGGGGGAGCAGCAATAGCTTTTCTTATGTCCTTTGAAAACTTTAATACAACTTTGTTTTTAATTGGGGCGGACTCAACTCTGCCGATAAACCTGTATCAGCAGGTTAGGGACGGTTCTACTCCTGTAATTAATGCTATAGCCTTCTTGTTAATAATATCAGTTTCTACAGTTGCTGTTATTAATTTATATGCTGGAAAAAAACAGGAAGAGTAGTAGGTATATTTGAAAACTGTAGGGGTAGTCTGGTAGTTGACCAGACTGCCCTTCAGTTATTTATTGACTGGAGTAAGATTATGGAAAACACCAATTTAACAATAGTTCAGGTATCAGATTTACATATTTGTGAAGATGGAAAGTTTGCTTATGAAGTTTCTGATACCTTACAAGGATTAAAGGACTTTATTAGACATATAAACAAAATTACTTTATCTATTGATTTGTTAGTTATTTCCGGAGATTTAAGTGATGATGGAACTATATCATCGTACAAAATTATAAAGGAAAATTTATCTAAACTTGTAATACCTTATTATATAATACCAGGGAACCATGATAATAAAAAAAATATGGCAAGTGTTTTTACCGGGCATAAATATTTAAATAATTATATAGATAATAGAATTTTCCATTCATTTATTATTCAAAATATAAAAATTATTTTACTGGATTCGGTGTCTCCTGGTGATCCTCATGGGAGTTTAACTGATGGAATACTTAAAACACTGGAAGTTGAGTTGGATATAAATAATAAGTCACTGGTTTTTCTTCATCAGCCACCATTCCCTTCTGGTATAGGATTTATGGATAATCAACCATATTTGAATAGGAATAGATTATTTAATATTTTGAGTAAGGCTGAAAATCTATTATTAGTTGGATGTGGGCATATCCATCGTGCAATGTTTTCAAGGAAAGATGGAATTAATTTTTCTTTAGCTCCATCTACTGCCATGCAGCTGGATCTTAATTTAAACGATGCTGCCCCTGGGGATTTTGTGCTGGAAACTCCTGGTTATCTTATTCATCGTATTAGTTTGACTAGTTCAATAGCTCCTGAAATTACAACTCATGTAGTCCAGATTACTAATACAAGAGATATGGAGGTTACTTATCCTTTTAATGATTGATTTTTATTAACTTCCCGATAAAGCTGCCAGGTTACCTGCACCAATTAACCTGTTCCGGTATTTGTAAATGTCAGATCTATACATAACAGTTTCATACTCAATAGTTGTTCTGTCCAGAAGACGNACAGTTCTGTGGTTGAACAATAAAGGTGCTCCTTGCTTTATTCCTAATAAATCAGCACATCTGNTGTCTGCCTTAACCGCCTCTATAATTTCATTGGCATCATAAAGCTGCATNCTGTAAGATTCTTCCAGGGTTCTATATAAGGATTTATTTGTAAAATCAACCAATTCCAGATCTGGAACCAAACTGCAGGGCAGATAGCTTTTAATAAGAGCTACAGGATAATTATTAGCATATCTTAGTCTTTCCAGATAGACAACTTTCTCTTTACTGTCCTCCAGTTCCAGATATTTACTGACCATTGCATCAGGTATAATTATTTTAAGATCAATCACTTTTGTTTTGATCTCATAGTTGCGCATTAGAACCTCTTCTCCTTCACTATATAAAGAGCCCATGCTATTCTCAGATTTTGGAGTTGAAACAAAAGTTCCTTTCCCCTGGATTTTCCTGACCAGACCTTGATTTGCAAGTCTGCTTACAGCTTCCCTTGCTGTTAATCTTGAAACTTTGTATATTTCTATGAGTTCTCTTTCAGAAGGGAGAATGTCACCAGGCTTGTAGTTCCCTGAGAAAATTTTGTTCTTTAAATCATTTTCTATTCTATGATATAATGGCAGTCTGGGATCCATTTTTTACTCCTATTTTTATATAATATCATAATATCAGTATAATTGAAATAGAAAATTAATAAAAAATAATACTATATTTTTATTTAATTTGCACTAATGTAAAGAAATAACAAAAGAAAATATATTTGAGGTGAAAAATTGAACGAATATATTCTGTCAATTGATCAGGGAACAACAGGAACAAAAGTAGTACTGTTTAATTTATTGGGAGAAAAAATAATATCAGTTATAAAACCGATAAATTGTATTACCCCTAATAGAAACTGGGTTGAACAAAGCCCTGAAAAAATATTTTTAAGTATTNTAAGTGGAATTAAAGATATTTTTAGTATTATTGATATTTCTCCAAAAGAGATTATTGCTGTANCAATAGATAANCAGGGTGAAACAATNATTCCNTTTAATAAAACAACTCTTGAACCTCTTTATAATGCCATTGTATGGCAGGATAATCGTACTACAGTGGAAATTAAGTCTTACAAAAATCCGGATATAGAAAAATATATAGAAAAAAATACAGGTCTTTTTCTTGATCCTTATTTTTCTGCACCAAAAATGAAATGGTTGATGGATAATATACAGGGGGTTCAGAATGAGAATAAAAATAATAATCTTATTATTGCAACTTCCGAAGTTTGGCTTATAAATAAGCTTGTTAAAAGGAAAGCATACTTTACGGATGTTACAACTGCTTCCCGTACAATGCTCTTTGATATTGCACAGTATAAATGGGATGATAAGTTAATTAATTTTTTTGACTTACATAGGTCTATTCTTCCTGGAATAACTCCTACAATTTTTAACTACGGTATTACAGATCCAAAAATATGTTCTGGAATTGAGGCTCCTATTGTCTCATCAGTTGTGGATCAGCAATCTTCATTGTATGGGCACAGATGCTTTAATACAGGGGATGCCAAACTAACTCTTGGTACTGGTGGATTTTTACTGGTAAATACAGGGTCTAATTTACCGGTGAAGAATAATAAACTGATAACAACAATTTCCCCTCAGATAAAAAATGAAAAACAATATATCATTGATGGTGGTATTTATACGGTTGGATCTGCATTGGACTGGTTAAAAAATAAGATTGAATTATTTGGGGCTTTTGATGAACTTGAAGATCTTCTAAAATGCAGGGATAGTAATGTCTTCTTTGTTCCTGCTTTAGCGGGTTTGTCAGTACCCTACTGGACAACTGAAAGTAGTGGAGCTTTTATGGGTTTGGGACTTGATTCTGATAAAAATCAGATGGTGAAGGCTGTTATGGAGTCTATTGCCTTTAGAACTTATCAAATTATTAATTTAATTAAAAGTAATGGAATAAGAATTACATCTTTGTCAATTGATGGTGGGGTTAGTAACAGTTTATTTCTAATTCATTATATTTCAGAATTATTGGGAATTGATCTACTTCTTCCTGAGGAAAAAGAAATTACTGCATTGGGAGGGTGCTATCTGGCCGGTTTGAGTCTGGGGGTCTGGTCTGATTTAAATGAAATAAAAAAATTAAATAGAAATGAAAGTTTAATTAGAAATAACATTGATGAAAATACTAGAGTAAAATTTGAAAAATGGAGAAAAATTGTAGATGCAGTTATTAATATTTAATTAATGCTCTCATCTTCCCATTTGTTCTCTTTTAAGACCTTAAGTGTTGTATATCCTGCATCCAGAATTATAGCTTTTGCTTCATCAAAATAGTTGTCCAAACGTTCGGGTCTGTGGGCATCAGAATTTAGTATTATAGGGATATTATAATCATTGGCCATTTGTAATATCC
>JGI24023J19991_10003799_pt1 | contig 10509 bp, 9 predicted proteins | sample Cruoilmetagenom1_FD_19991 | JGI IMG/M metagenome (IMG submission 19991)
TCTTCTCCTCATCCTTGTAATACTCTCTCATCACCGTACCCCCCCGATATAAGATCTCTCCAATCTCGCCTGGCTTCACGTCTCTCCCCTGCTCATCAACGATTCTCGTCTCAACGATCGGCCTACCGACCGATCTGTCCTTCAACCTGTTCGGATCCGTATCTATCTTTATCGTCGCATCCGGGGTCATCTCGGTCTGTCCAAAGAGGTCAGCCATCAGAGCTGCATTTGGAAAATTCTCAAATATCTTCTTCTTCAGCTCAGCCGGGTTGATGCCCGCCCCCGTCGCCGGAACTATTAGAGCGCTCCTGTCGTACCTCCCCAGCTCTGGAAACTCTACAACCTTCTTCCACTGTGTCGGAACGAGTGCCGCCGCCTGTACCTTCTCCCTCTCAATGATCTCCAGCACGTTTGCGGGACTGAATCTGTTACCATACGTGGGTAGCACGATGGTGAGCAGTCCAAGTAAGGGAGCCAGAGGTATGATCTGCCAATTTGCCATGTGGAATAACGGCATGCAGAGCATAAATTTGAGTGGAAGTACGTCTGGGAGCATCTTACAGAGTATATTGACCACTATGGGATTGCCAGATATCATAGATATCAGCTCCGGTGTTGATCTTTTGATGAGGTATTGGACGGAGGAGGTGCCGAGAAATCGACGGGTAGACCCGGAGTCAAGCAATTTACCAATCGCTTCAATCTTGAAAGGCAATATCTTATTGATCGTGGGTGCAAGTTTTATATTTGGATCTTTGAGCATACTTATTATCCCACTTCCTAAAGACGATACCAAATTCCAAAAATTGCTGTACGGGAGCACAACTCCCTTTGGAAACCCGGTCGTCCCCCCGGTGTATGAGATCGTGGCGATGTCATCCTCCGTAACCTCTATTCCAGGCTCGGTGGATGGATATTTCCCAATCAGTTCTTCATAACTCAGCATATCCTCCTGCTTCTCTCCTATGCAGATGTACTCTCTAATCTTCTCCAGATTCGGGCGAGCCTTCCTCACCTCTCCCAGATATGCTTCTTCGGTTATGAAAACGATCGAGTCAGAGTTATTCGTCTGATACTCGATCTCTCTCGATACAAACCTATAGTTCATCGGGACGGGTATCGCTCCTGCCTTCTGTATTCCATACGTCGATTCTACAAACTCAGCGGAGTCGGAAAGCATCTGAACTACCTTGTCTCCTTTCTTTACACCCAGATCAATAAGCGCATTACTCAACCTGTTTGCCCCATCGTTCAGCTCTCTCCAGCTTACGTGCTTGTCGCCGTGGATGACGGCGATGCTCTCCGAGTTGTACGTTGCCTGCCCACTCAAAAGCTCTGGAAATGGTTTTATAGGCATTTTATTTCACCTCTGCGTTTTTATTTCATTTTGCTCGTCTCTTCAATCCTTCGCTCCTAAAGCCGCTTAACCGGTTAGAACTCCCACTACCTTACTCAAAGCTCCAAAAATTGGTCCAACGACGTTCTTCAAAGTGTCGAAGATCGGACCGACTTTTTCCAAGAGCGAACCTACGATCTCGAGCACCGGAGTCAACCTATCCAGAAGCCCCTCGATCATCGGACCGAGCATATCCAAGAGCGGATCCAATAGCTTCATCATCAACGGAAGGATCGCCCCCATCGTCGAAGATAGCAGTTCGCCCATATCGATCGANGATAGCAGTTCGCCCATATCGATCGATGAGGTCGCGTCTATGACCGCACCCAATATCTTAGGGAGCATCCCTACCATAGATTTCACCCTCTCTGGGGTCAACATCGATTTCATTAAACCCGTCACCATCGGGGTAGCCATACCCATTACCCCCCCCAATATATCACCAATGTTTGTTTTACCTTCACTCATATTATACTGGTTGATGTTTCACCTATAAATATATTACGATTTTCGGTGACAAAAAAAACTTTAATGGTGGTGATGTTCTTTTGGTATTGGAGGTGAAGAGGATTTTATGATACAAATACCATACGGTAAGAGAGATCTGACCCTCAATATGAGGGAGAATATGCATCTGGTAAAGGGCCCCGCAGAGAATATCAAAAGGTCTCATGACCCGATAAGAAAGGCGCTTAGAGATCCGATCGGGACGAAGAGATTAGAAGAGATTTGTGAGGGAAAGAAAAATTGTGTCATTGTCGTCGATGACCACACGAGGAATACACCGACGAAAAAGATGGTGGGGGCTCTTTTAGAAACTTTGGGAGGTAAGATGGATGAGATAAAAGTAATCTTTGCAACTGGCACACACAGATCCCCCAGAAGGGATGAGATAAGATCTATTTTAGGAAAGAAGATCATGGAGGTAGTCAAGATAGAATCCCATGACTGCGACGATGAGGGGAATCTGGTTTATCTGGGAAGAACGTCCTTCAAAACCCCCGTTTATATAAATAGGACGTATCTATCGTCTGAGATAAAGATAATAACAGGAGATATATCTCTGCACTACTACGCCGGATTTGGGGGTGGAAGAAAGAGCATACTTCCAGGTTTGGCTGGAAGAGAGACGATAAAAAAGAACCACAGTTTATTACTTGATAGTAAGGCGTTTATGGGAAATTTAGATGGTAACCCGGTCCATTTGGACATGATGGAGGCTGCAAGGATGCCGGGCGCATATCCAGATTTTTCACTGAACGTAATTTCCGATTCTAAAGGTGATGTTCTGGCGGCATCGTCTGGAGATTTAAGCCTTGTCTTTGAAGAATTGGTGAAGATCGCAAAGAAAAGCCTCGTGAAGAAGATGGATAACTATTTTGATGAGATTGTGGTTGGAGCCGGTGGACATCCAAGGGATATAAATTTATACCAGTCGGCAAAAGCTCTTGAGATGGTTAAGGCAGGTGTAAGACCAAACGGGAAGATAATTTTATTGGCAGAATGTATCGAAGGGATCGGAGATGAAACTTTTGAGGCGTGGATGGAGGAGTGTAAATGTCTGGACGAGACAGAAGATAAGATAAAGGGAGATTTTGAGCTCGGTGGGCACAAGGCATACTATCTCCGAAAGATTATGAATAGAAATAAGGTCTTTTTAATATCAAGTTTGGACGACGATCTCGTCGAGAGGTGGGGGATGATTCCAAAGGGATCGTTGGATGATCTATTAGATGAGATCGAAGGAAAAAACGTTGGAATAATACCGACGGCAGATTTTATGATTGAAAGGAGGTGATCTTATGGAAATATCTGAGATAGAACTCAAGGGGCATATCATAGACTCAGGCATCTTAACTAAGGTATTCGATATGATCATGGATTTGAATGGAGATTTTGACATTCGAGAATTCGATATTGGAAAAGATAAAACGGATCACAGTTATGCCAGAATCCTGGTCAAGTCCAAAGATAAAGAAGATTTAGAAGATATCTTAACTGCGGTGCATAAGTTGGGCGCGACGCTCCCTGAGATGGATAACATCGAATTTAAAGAGGCGAAGAGAGATAAAGTCGTCCCGAGGGAATTTTACTCCACGACAAATCATCAAACGTACGTAAGAATGAACGGTGGGTGGGTGAAAGTTGAAGATATAGGGATGGATTGTCTGATCGTAGTTGCGGGTAATAGGGCGATATGCAAACCCATAGGAGATATAAAAAAAGGAGATAAAGTTATTGTTGGCAGGAAAGGGATAAAGGTGGTTCCACCGGAGAGGCCAAGAGAGAGAAGCTCATTTGAATTTATGACGGGAAAGGCCTCCTCTGAGAGACCAAACGCCTCAACGATTAAAAAGATCGCAAGGGAGATCATGATGACAAAGAGGGATGGGGGTAAGATGGCGGTTGTGGGAGGGCCTGCAATCGTTCACACAGGTGCATCGGATGCACTCGCGGAGATGGTAAGGAGAGGATACGTAGATCTATTACTCGCTGGCAACGCTTTGGCCGTTCATGACGTGGAGAATAGTCTCTATGGAACGTCTTTGGGAATGGAGATTAAGAGCGGAGAGGGAACCGTTGGGGGCAACAAAAATCACATATATGCTATAAGTGAGATAATAAGGGCGGGCTCCATTAGAAATGCCGTGGAGAAAGGAATCTTGAGAAGCGGAATAATGTATGAATGCATAAAGAACGATGTCCCTTATGTCCTGGCCGGGTCAATAAGGGACGATGGTCCCTTACCTGATACGATATCCGACTCAATGACGGCAAAGAAGATTATGAGGGAAAAGCTTAAATGTATTGACATGGTAATTATGATGGCAACGATGCTCCACTCAATCGCGGTTGGAAATCTGTTGCCTTCTCACGTGAAGACAGTGAATATCGACATAAATCCATTGACGATAACCAAGTTGATAGATAGGGGTTCTGCCCAGACGATTGGGATAGTTACGGATGTGGGGTCTTTTTTACCGCTTTTGGCGTCTGAGTTAAAGGGTGTGGGAAATAGCAGTTAAAAGGCAATTGTGTTACACGGCTGTATTATAAAATAAAGAATGTTGTCATAAAGATGGAGAAGAGAGAGATGAAGGAGGATATACTCGGTGGCTTAGGTATCAAATCTACGAAGGATATCGATGTTCCCGAGAAGTTGATCGATCAAGTCATCGGTCAGGAGCATGGCAGTGAGGTGATAAGAAAAGCGGCCAGGCAGAAGAGGCACGTGATGATGATAGGTGCACCTGGAACCGGGAAGTCTATGCTGGCAAGGTCGATGGCAGAACTCCTTCCAAAGGAGGAATTGGAAGACGTTCTCGTTTATAACAATTCAGAAGACCCAAATAATCCTAAAATAAGGATCTTACCGGCGGGAAAGGGAAAGGAGATCGTTGATGCCTATAAAAAGGAGATGAAAAAGGCATCTCAAAGTAGAAACACGCTTAATATGCTCATCATATCAAGTATCATTCTCTTCGGTATGATATTAGCCTTTCGGGGAAATATCATGGCATTTTTTTATTCCATCATCGCGGCCGCCTTTGTATTCATGGCATTGAGGTATACCATCCCAAAAGAGTCGGTAAATGCGCCAAAACTCCTTGTATCAAATGGCGGAAAGATGACGGCGCCTTTCATCGATGCGACAGGGTCTCATGCCGGTGCACTCCTGGGCGATGTTAGACACGACCCGTATCAGTCTGGAGGTTTGGAGACTCCTTCACAGGAGCGGGTCGAGGCTGGGGCGATACAAAAGGCGAACAAAGGCGTTTTATTTATAGACGAGATAAATACGTTAGGGATGGAGTCGCAACAGAACCTGCTAACCGCTTTACAAGAGGGAGAATATCCGATAACTGGGAGATCGGAGAGAAGTTCTGGGGCAATGGTAACGACAGATCCAGTTCCATGTGATTTTATACTCGTCTGTGCCGGAAATTTGGATGCAGTAGAGGGAATGCACCCCGCACTCCGCTCGAGGATAAAGGGAGACGGATACGAGGTGTACATGGAAGATACGATGGACGATACAGCTGAAAATAGGGAAAAACTCGTCAAATTTATAGCACAAGAGATAAAGAAGGATGGTAAGATACCCCCCTTTGATAGAAGTGCCATTGCGGAGATCATAAGTGAGGCACAAAGAAGGTCGGGCAGGAGAAGCAAACTGACGTTGATGCTCAGAGATCTTGGGGGATTGATCAGGGTAGCAGGAGATATGGCACGAGAGGCGGGGGTCGAATTAGTATCTGCAAAGCACGTTTTGTCGGCAAAAAAGGTGGCGAGGTCGGTCGAGCAGCAGGTGGTCGAGCATTACACAGAGAAAAGGAAAGATTACAAACTATTCAAGAACGAAGGTGGGGCGGTGGGGAGAGTGAACGGTTTGGCCGTGATGGGAGGGGACGCAGGAGTCGTCTTACCGATCGTCGCCGAGGTGACACCCCCTCAATCCAAGGAGGAAGGTAAGATAATCGCCACCGGCAAGCTGAGGCAGATAGCGAGGGAAGCTGTGCAAAACGTTTCTGCGATACTAAAAGGGCTTGGTGATGTCGATCTCTCCAACAGGGATATTCACATTCAGTTCATAGGGACGTATGAGGGGGTGGAAGGAGATTCCGCGAGCATCTCAATCGCGACGGCCGTGATATCCGCGTTGAAGAATATTCCGGTGGATCAAGCGATCGCTATGACAGGTTCGTTGTCAGTAAGAGGAGACGTCCTTCCGATTGGGGGAGTGACGTACAAGATAGAGGCCGCGGCAGATGCGGGATTGAAGAGGGTCATCATACCCAAATCGAACTTAAATGACGTGATGATAGAGGAGAATTACAGGAAGAAGATAGAGATAATACCCGTATCCACCATATCTGAGGTCTTGGAGAATAGTTTGATTACGAATACAAAGATAGATGGAGTTTTAAAGAAGATAAAGAAGATCGCAAAAGAGCAGGTCAACGGGATACCCTCTCCGGCAACGGCGAGGGATGCAAATGCAGGCTGATTTCTATGACGTGAGAAGATGTGAGATAGAGAATAGGGCTTTTGCGATTGAAGATAAAAAGATTGAGCATGTCTCTAGTTCGTTGGATCATTTCACCGTTGTCAGGGCTTTTCTCGATGGTGGCTGGGGTATCGTCTCGTCAAACTCTGACCCCGACGAGGAAGCAGTCTTGAAGGATGCCATCAAATTGGCCAAACTCTCTTCTAAAAGATCGAAGAAGATCTATCTGAAGAGATACGAGATAAAAGATTTCAAGCAGAAGATAGAGGGCAGACTTCTCCGAGAAGAGGATGAATTGTCCATATTGAGGGAGATAGAAGAAAGCGCAAAGATAGACGAGAGAATAAAGAACACAAAGGTCTCCTTCTCCTCATCTAGGATGAAGGTTCTCTATAAGAATGATCATCACGAAGAATTTTACGATCTCTGCAGATCCGGATATTCGATCTCTGCTATTGCAAAGGAGGATGGGGAGATGCAATACGGGGCGGAGAGAGAGTATGGAATTGAAGGATCTGATATTATAGAGGGAGATAGACCACACATACTCGCTAAAAAAGCCGCTGATACGTCTATAAAACTATTGAAAGCATCTTCTCCGCCATCTGGGAAGAAAAGAGTTATTTTAGACCAGGAATTGGGTGGTGTGTTCATTCACGAGGCGGTCGGGCATGCAACCGAGGCGGATATAGTCTTGGCTGGAGACTCCATCTTGGAAGGTAAGATCGGAGAGAAGATAGGATCGGAGATGATTAACGTCTATGACGATCCAACAATGATGGAGTACGGTTATTATCCATTCGACGATGAAGGAATAACCCCAAAGAGGCGCGCCTTAATAGAGGACGGAGTCTTAAAAGGTTATCTGCACAATAGAGAGACCGCATCCGTATTGAACAAAGAACCGGGAAACGGGAGGGCGGATGGAGATGAGGTTCCGATCCCTCGAATGAGTAATACATTCATCGGAGATGGAGATATGAAGTTTGAGGAACTGCTCGAACTTGTCTCTGATGGTGTATATCTCTGTGGCTCGAGGGGTGGAGAAGTGAGCACGGCGGAAGGGCTATTCCACTTCAATGCCAAAAAGGGATATATAATAAGGAAAGGGGAGATTGGAGGGATGGTGAAGGATGTCTCTCTATCTGGAAACACATTAGAGACGCTGAAGACGATAGTTGGAGTGGGAAACGATCTAAAAATCAACGGTGGGCATTGCGGAAAGGAAGGACAGACCGTGCCTGTTGGCAGCGGTTCACCCCACCTTGTGATATCGTCATGCTTGATTGGGGGTGAATGAATCAGATTAGATCCTGATGAACTTGAGAGATACAGAAGAAAGATTGGGGCAGATGGAATAGAGATATATTTAGGTGAAGATTCTGCCCTCTCCGCGCGGATCAAGGGGGAAAGGTTGGAGGGAGTGGCGAAAAGTTCTTCGAGGGGTTTTGGGATCAGAGTGAACTATGGAGGAAATTTCGGCTTTGCCAGTACGGACGATGAGAAGGATCTGGAAAAGAGGATAGATGCGGCAAAGAAGAACGCGAAGCTGAAGGGCAGGGACGAGGATTGGAAGGGGTTCGTGGGAGCGGAAGAAGATAAAGATAAGAGACGTGAAAAGGTCGAGGGGATATACGATCGAGATATAGTGGATTTGAATGGCGAAGAGATGATAGAGTTTGTAGAGAGTTTAATGGAAGGAATTAAGTCTGTAAAAGGAACCCTTCCGATAGGTGGAGAGGTCTCCACCGTAAGAGAGCAATTCAAGATCATAAATACAAATGGAATTGAAGAAGAAGAGAAGAGAACAATGATATATGGATCCGCTGAGGCGTCTTTTAAGAATGATTGCAAATCTTCGATTTGCAAACTTAAAAATCAGAGATTTTTAAATGATGGTATGAACTCCGCCTATGACTTCGCAATCTCGAGAGCTCTTGACATAGATTTTGAAGAGATAGGAAGAAACGCTGCAAATTTAGCAAAAAATTCTTCTAAAGGTAAGAAGATAAGATCGGGTAGATATGATCTGGTCCTTTCCCCATTAGCCGCATCAGAGCTATTTGATAATATCTTTACGCATGCCATAAACGGAGAAGAGGTGATGAAAGGAAGATCTAAGTTCTCTAACCTTGGAGAAGAGGTTGGAAATGCCGGCTTGACGATACTGGATGATGGTTTATTCAAAGGAGGATGTGGGAGCACTCCATTCGATGATGAGGGTTTTCCGAGCGGAAAGAATTATATTTTAGACGAAGGAATCTTAAAGAATTTCATCTATGACAGTTACACGGCTGGAAAAGAAGGTAAGAAGAGCACGGGAAATGCCGTCAGGGCAGATTACTCTTCTTTTCCAGAGATAGACGTGAGAAACCTTATCGTATCACATAACGAGGTGGGAGATCCCATTGAGGAGATGAGGGATGGAATCTTGATAAATTCTTTCATCGGCGCGCACACCTCAAACGAGATTACAGGGGATTTCTCTCTTGAAGGAAAGAACGCGTTTAAAGTGGAAAGAGGAGAGATAAAATACCCGATAAAGTCGTTGATGGTCTATGGAAACTTCTTCGATCTCTTAAAAGCGATCGTGATTGCCGGGAGAGACATAAAAATGGTATATGATATTGTTACCCCCTCTATACTCGTGGAAGATCAGAGGGTGATATGAGTGAAAGCTAAACTTCAACCGCTTCGTCCCTTTAACCAGCTTTCAACCGCTTCTTCTGTGAGTTTACGTTCAAAGGTGGCATATAGTATATTTATCACGCCGAGCAACTCTCCTATATGTACCTTGCCGTCAGATATCGGGTGAAAGATTACATTATCTATCTTTCTCTTCTCTTCGACGAGCTTGGATCTCCCGATACCTCCTACCGAGGCCACTACACCCAAAGCGTGCCTCTCGACGAAGCAGGGTAATATTATTGCTCGTTCTGGGATCTCAACATCTCTAACCTTAATATCCGTCATCTCATTTGCCCTAACGGCCTTATCTTCCGCCGCGACAAGCATCTGCCACTCACCCCTTGGGCCCACACTATAGCCATAGGGAAAAGCATCCACACCGATTTTTTGTATATCTCCCCCTCTCTTATCCTTCCAGCTAACAATATCTACCTTAACCATACTTTCCATCTGTGTTTTTGCGTTATATAAATTTAATCTTTCATGGTTAATGAGTGGTCTGTTTTCATCTCTTTTCTAAGAATAATATGGAGAATTGGGAGATAGATGGAATTGGGGGCATAAGTGGATTGAAAAACAGAAAAAAATCCGAAAAACCTTGTAAGGAAAAACCTTGTAAGATCTCAGATCTCGGTGTAATCAAGGAAGAGGCAGATCTAACTAACCTATTCTCAACGGCACGTGATTCGTTTGCCTCATAAATGGGGATGTGAAAATGAACCCATCTCTATCTATGATCAGATGAAATCTAAAATATTTCTTCAATATTTGGAATGTCTTAAGCGAAAATACAGAGAGCCATATCAAGCTACTATCGCATCAAGAGATTCAAGTTAGATATGGTCAGATACTTGTGCCATTTCCACAGATTCTTATTTTCACATATAGGAAGCATTCGTAGATAAAAAGCGGGTGGCATAGAATATATTTATCACCGCGAGCAGCTCTCCCTTGTGTATCTCACCATCGAATATGGGGTGGAAGATCACAGTATCTATCATTCTCTTCTCTTCGACAGGCTTGGGCATTCCAACGCACCCCGTCGTGGCAACAGTGCCCAACGCGTGTCTCACAAAATAACAGGGCACTATCAACGCTTTCTCGGGTATTTCAATTTTTTTGACCGCGATATCAATTAATTCATTTGCCCGAATATCCTTATCCTCCGCCGCGAGCAACATCTCCCACTCCCCTTTTGGATTCATTTCAAAGCCGTGAGGAAAAGCATCTGTGCTGACTTTTCGTATTTCCCCTCCAATCTTATCCTTCCAATAGACGATATCTACCTTAGCCATACTCTCCATCCGTGTTTTTGCATTATATAAATTTAATCTTTCATGCCTTTTTTTATAGCAGACTTGCGATGGCAAATGCGGGAAAGACAGACGAGATCTCTTCTCCGTATATATCGGAAGGG
>JGI24023J19991_10003800_pt1 | contig 10504 bp, 8 predicted proteins | sample Cruoilmetagenom1_FD_19991 | JGI IMG/M metagenome (IMG submission 19991)
AAGGATTGGGACCTGCCCGACGAAGAGGCGACCACGATCGCCGGGCTCGTCATTCACGAAGCCCAGCGCATCCCGGAAGCCGGCCAGGCATTCACCTTTTACGGCTTTCGCTTCGAGGTGCTGCGCAAACAACGCAACCGCATCACCTCGGTGATGGTTTCGCGCGACGGCGACAAAGCTAAATCTGCGGCGGGCGCGCCAAAGCCAAAGCGTAGGGCACCGGCCAGACCCACCCCCAAGGCAAAGGCTTAGGCATAGACCTTGGACTCATGAATGAGCATTGGCCAAGCGTGGCCCGAGATTGTCCGCTTGGGGTCATGAGTGGACGTGCCGGGCAACGTCATTCAACGTCCGCGCCCAGCCAGAAGCGGACATCTTGATATCCAAAGCAATTCAAATGTTCGACTTTAAGACTGTCGTTAGGCAATTGATCTGCACATTCGTTCCTCAAGCAGTCATATTCTGATTTATGGACGCGCAAATCCTTCTCGCACTAGGTGGCCTCGGGCTCTTTTTGCTTGGCATGTTGATCCTCACCGAGGGGTTGAAAGGATTGGCCGGCAACGCGTTGCGACGTTCGCTTGCCCGCTATACCACCACACCGGCCACTGGCGCCGTGACAGGAGCTCTAGCGACCGCGCTCATACAATCCTCCAGTGCGACAACGGTCACGGCGGTCGGATTGGTGGGCGCTGGACTGTTGACCTTTTCGCAGTCGCTGGGAATCGTTTTTGGCGCCAATATCGGGACCACGATCACCGGCTGGATTGTGGCCATTGGCGGGTTCAAACTGGACCTCGGCTACGTCGCACTGCCCGTCCTCTTGTTTGGTATTATGTTGCGGCTTTTCGGACAGGGGCGTTGGCCTCGAATCGGCTGGGCCCTGGTCGGATTTAGCCTTCTGTTCATCGGCATCGAAGCCATGCAACGCGGCATGTCGTCCTTTGAGGGATTGGTCACGCCGAATGATTTCCCCGACGATAGCTATTTTGGACGCTTCAAGCTGGTGTTGATTGGCGCTGCAATTGCTTTGGTTACACAGTCTTCGAGCGCAGGCGTGGCAACGGCGCTTGTCGCATTAAGCACGGGCGCCATTTCCTTTCCGCAAGCGGCAGCGATGGTGATCGGCATGGATGTCGGCACGACCATCACGACCGCGCTCGCCACGGTCGGTGGGTCGGCTGCAATGCGGCAGACCGGCTACGCTCATGTCATCTACAATACCATGACCGGTGTGATGGCCTTTTTCCTGTTGGGTCCGGCAACCCAGCTCATCGGTCCTTGGGCCGGAGCCGAGGCAGGCAACGCTCAAATTGGGCTCGTAGCGTTTCACACCTTTTTCAATACGCTTGGTGTCCTTTTGGCACTGCCTCTAGCCGATCGATTCGCAAATTTTATCCAAGATCTCATCCCCGAACGGGGACCGCCGTTGCTGCGAAGGCTAGATGATCGCCTGCTTGCCGATCCCGATACCTCAAGCGATGCCGCCTTAGCGACCATTAAGCAAATCATGAAGGAGAACCTGTCGCTGCTGCTTGCGCTTTTGTCGGGTACGATATCCGAAAGACAGATGCGCAATGAGGTGACCCGGCTTAGTCAGGGCCTCGACCAAACACGCAGCTTTGTCGAAAAGATTCGCACCGACCCCACACATTCATCCGCCCACATGCGCCATCAAGCAATTCTGCATGGTATTGACCATTTGAACCGCCTGATCAATCGCTGCCGGCAGAGGGAACGCGTCGCCACAATTTCCAAAGATGATCGATTAACTCAAGTGGCAGAGCGGCTCAAAGGCGAGCTGACAGGAATTTGCGAGACCACGGATTGGAACGGGCGTGCCAAACGGTTTGGTCGATTGAGGTCTATGCTGCGTGGCCAACGACGAAGTCTTCGCGCCAGAATTATCGAGGCAGCCTCAGAAGAAAACGAAATGCCGGAGCGAACCTTGGCGAAACTTGACGGCCTCCGCTGGCTGCATCGTGTGTCCTATCACATCTGGCGCATTCTCCAGCATTTGGAGGCGACGGACTCGCTTGATGGTGGAGAGGATAAGACGGCAGCGACTTAGTTGCGGGTTCTATATCAATTGCCAGACATGACTGCTTTGGGTCACAAGCGGGCGCAAATCGCCGTGGCGCCCGGCGTCAGCTTTGCCCTCGAAAGCGGACATCGAGCCGCCCCGAAGCCCCCCAAATGCCTGACAAACTGCATGCCGCGCTGGGCCGGCGATGCCTTGATCGATCACTTGTTGAATTCAGCCGCCAAGTCCTTCAGCAGCGAAGCGTAGATCTCGTTCATAAAGTCCACGCCATCGGTGCTGGTCGAATCCCAGCTGGCGGTCCATCCCGCGAATGTCTTTGCCTCATTGGTGATGGGGTACAGGCGCAGATCGCCGGCATAGTTGCTGATCTCATCTGGAGACATCGGAGATGGGCCATCTTCCATCTCATACACAACCCGGTATTCCTTATCGCTAAAAGTGATGAGCCTATCGAGAAACGCGTCATTGATCAGGCGTTTTGTACCAACGGTGGTGGGCGGATCGTCGCCGACCGCCACACACGACTCGACCAAAGTCGGCGCCCAACTCAAATCGTAGAAATCCCTGATCCGGCCCCAGACCTTGTCGACTGGAGCGCCAACGACAATCGAATTGTAAATTCGGGGCATATCGGTTTTCCTCGATCATGATCTGGACAGCCCATATTTTACCCCGCTGTGATTGAGCAATCAACGAGTTCGGTTGTGACATGAGAAAGCGGAATGCCCGCAAACGCGGCTGCTCAGGATTGGTGACCGAAACCGCTGCTGGTCTGCCGTCAAGGGTCACGCCTGCTACCACCCGAACATTGGTAGCGAAAACCAAGCAAATTGTTCTTGAGGTGATTTTTTTCAGGTCCGCTTTGGGTCAGAAGCAGCCCTTCAGACCCTCGGACTTCGACGACCGCTTCACCCTCAAAAGCAGGCGTGATCGCCTCGAATGTCGGCTAAGCACCCCTAAGCGGACGTGATGGACGGGGTCGCTCAGAGTCCGCTCGTAGCCAGAAGCGGACGTCACACTTTGGAACCGGTGCGAAAAGTCTGGTTAGGTTTATTGGCGAAAGCGGCTCAGCCAATTTATCCACAGGCGGAGGGAGGCAGCGCCAAAAGCGTGTCCCATGCGCCACAGCCGGTGCCGAAAAGGCTCAGCTCACTGCATATACGCTTGAAAAGCCGCCTTGGGCACGTCTTCATTAGCGATAGCAAATGCTTTTCGGGGTCCGTTGGCGCGCGGACGGTCGGAAACCGTTCTGTCAGTCGCGGGGGGGCGATTGTGGGTCAGTCTGTATCTGTGAGGGAACTGTTGCACGGTTTTGCCGGGTTGTTTCTGTTCGCGCTGTTTACGCTCATCTGGAGCCCGATCGGCTCTGTGTCGCCGGCATCGGCGCAGACCGTCACTTGCACCGGTGTCGATATTCCGACAACCAATACACTCATAGCTTTCGACAGCAACACCAACAATTGCGCCATCACAAATGTTGGCGGGCTTCCAACTACCGCGGGCGTATTGTTCTTTCAGACTCGGCCAGTTAACGCGCCTGACGCTTACGTCTCAGCGCTCGGCACGGGTGCTGCCACCATCCCCAATGATTCACTTACGGTCAACGGAGTTTCTGGCGTCAATGCGGGCGCAAATCTCGTGGTGGCGACCGATTTTGCTGATGGCTCATTTACCGCGACAGCAACACAGACGTTTGCCGCAGGCCTATGCACGATGACGGTGAGCATCACGAGGGCAGGTGCCGCGAGCTTGGACATCACTGCTGCGAGCGTGACATGCCCAACCGGTGGCAGTGGCCTCACCAACCGCGACCGCTCCAACATCACAGGCAGCCTGTCGAACTCGCTGAACCAGGTGGGCGGCTCGATCTTCGACGACGAGGGCGTCTCGATCTTTGGCGGCGGCAGCGGCAGCGGCCTCTCCTTGACGCCCACCGGGCTAGGCGTCCGCCAAAATACGCAGAGCTATCCCCATAGCCCGATTCCCTACGATCCGCTGCGGCCCGATGCCGAGCGCGCCATGGGCGGCATTGGCCTCGCCGCGCGCGACGCCCAAGGCCCCAACAAGGGCTTCAACTTCCGCATGGATCTCCAACAGATGTTGGCTAATGGCGCCAAGGACGACGCGCTTGGTCTTGGCGCTGGCAGGTCCAAGGCCGGCGGGCAGGCCTATGACTCGCCTTTCAACGCCTGGGTCTCGGGCCGCTATGTGGATTTCGATGACGATCAAAGGACCGCCGACCGCGACGGGCACCTGTGGTGGCTGACGGTGGGTTCGAGCTACGCGCTGAGCGAGACGAGCAAGATCGGCGCATTCGGCCGCTACCGCGAGGGCCAGGTGGACTCCACCGCGCTGCAAGCGGACCTCGAGAGCCAATTCTATGGCGGCGGGCTGTTTGCCATTCTCGGCCTGCCGATGGACTCGCGGCTCTTGGTCAGCGGTCTCTACGAGCACGGCGACAGCGACATCACGATCGCCGGCGCCAAGGGCGACTTCGACTCTGATCAATGGACCTTCGAGGCGCGCATCGACAAGCGTTTTCAGCTCAATCGCTATTGGGTCGAGCCGCGGGTCAATCTGCTCTACACCAACGAGGACAACGACAACTTCACCGACAGTGCGGGGAATGCCATCCAAGGCCAGGAGCTCGAGCTCGGCCGTCTCACTTATGGTCCGACCATCGGCACCACCATTGCGGGCTCGGGCGCGGTCGCGAGTGTCTCGCCCCAGGCCCATATCAGGGGAATCTGGGATTTCCAGAACGACGGCAGCTTCACCACGTCGACCGGCGCGGTCTTCTCGACCAGCGAGACCGGCCTTAATCTCGGCGGCGGCCTCGATGTCACATTGGTCAACGGCCTGCTCGTCACCTTTGGCGGCGACTGGTTCACGTATGATACCGAGCTCCAAGGCTGGAGCCTGCGGGGCGGCATCGGCTCGTCGCTCGCAGCCCTGGGGCTTGGCAACGTCTCGCCGACAGGCTTCGTCAAGCTCGACATGGGCGCCTCCCAAGACGGCCTCGACACCAAGGCCCGCCTAACCATTCCCTTGGGCGGCGGCCAATAGGACGCGCGTCCGCTTAGGGTCAGAAGCGGACGCAAATCGCCGTGGCGCCCGGCGTCAGCTTTGCCCTCGAAAGCAGACATCCAGAAAGGCCGCGTCGCCTGCCGCGCGGCCTGACCCGCACCCAAGACACGGCCAAAGCGCGTCCACAAGGCAGTGGCTTAGGCGAGAAAAAAGGCCGGTTCAGTTCGACTGGCTGGCGTGTTCTTCGGGCGTCATGGCGGCGATCGTGAGCGCGTGGAGGGCGCCAGAGAGCTCGGCCTGAAGGATGTCGTTGACCTGGCGATGGCGCTCGATACGTCCCTTGCCCGAGAAGGCGTCGGAGACGATCACAACGTGAAAATGGCTCTCGCCCGTTCCAGGCGATCCTGCATGACCTTGATGACGATGGGACTCGTTGTTGACCTCCAGCAGGCTCGGCGCCAGCGCGCGGGTCAGTTTTTCGGTGATTGACTGCTCAACGGACATAGGACCTCTTTAACGTGTTATCGCCACTTTGTGGGGTGATATCAATTCATCCGGCGTCAATTCTTGTTTTAGCGCGGCGCTGCCATCATACTTTCATGCAATGAAACTCGACTCGAAATACTTCGACGGCATTCGCGTCAAGCCGGACCAAGACCGCCTGGCGCGCGAACAAAGCCCGAGCTGCGACTGGCGGGGCTGCATTCAGCCTGGGCGCTTTCCCGCTCCCAAGGGGCGCGGCCGCGACGGGCAATATTTCAAATTCTGTATCGATCATGTGCGTCAGTACAACAAAGCCTATAATTACTTCGATGGAATGAGCGACGACGATATCGCGAGTTACCAGAAAAACACGGTGACAGGTCATAGGCCGACCTGGTCGATGGGCGCCGACCGTTCCAAGGGCGCGAATGCCGAGGCCACAGGCGCCCATCCCGACGGTTTTCAGTGGCGCTTTGCCGCGCAGGACGCCTTTGGTTTGTTTGGCGATTCAGACGATGCCGAACAGCCCTCAGAGGCGAGCCGCCGTCCGGTGCGCAACGCGGAACGCAAGTGTCTTGATGCGCTCGACCTCACCGCAATGGCGAGCCCGAAGGAGATCAAGGCGCGGTTCAAAACCCTGGTGAAGCGGCTGCATCCAGACAGCAACAACGGCATCGCCGGATCCGAGGATAAGTTGCGCGAAGTGATCCAGGCCTATAATTATCTAAAGCGTGCAGGCCTGTGCTAATTATGCTCCTCAGCAGAGCGCACATTCCGCTGCCCCCCACGCCATAGCGGCGTAAGCCGAAAAATAAACACGAGTTAACCATGAGCCTTGCAGTAGATTCCGACGTGCCCGGACTGCCCGATATGAATTTATCGGTGCGCCAAGTTTTTGGCATCGACACGGATTTGGAAGTACCGGCCTACTCTACGAAAGAAGAGCATGTGCCCGACATCGATGCGGATTATCTGTTCAATCGGGACGTCACGCTCGCCATTCTGGCCGGCTTCAAGCACAACCGCCGCGTCATGATTCAAGGGTACCACGGCACCGGCAAGTCGACGCATATCGAGCAAGTGGCCGCCCGCCTCAACTGGCCTTGCATCCGCATCAATTTGGACAGCCATGTGAGCCGCATCGACCTGGTTGGCAAAGACGCGATCGTCATACGCGACGGCCAGCAGGTGACCGAATTCAAGGAAGGCATGTTGCCCTATGCGTTGCAGTCGAACACCGCGCTGGTGTTCGACGAATACGACGCGGGCCGGCCCGACGTGATGTTTGTCATACAGCGGGTCTTGGAAGTGCAAGGCAAGCTGACGCTGCTCGATCAGGGCAAGGTCATCCGGCCGCACCCCTCCTTTCGGCTGTTCTCGACCACCAACACCATCGGACTGGGCGACACGAGCGGGCTCTATCACGGCACACAGCAGATCAACCAAGGCCAGATGGACCGTTGGTCGATCGTCGTCGCGCTCAATTATTTGCCGCACGACGACGAGGTGAACATCGTTCTTGCCAAGGCAAAGACCTACGACACGGAGGAAGGCCGCCAGACCGTATCGAATATGGTTCGGGTGGCCGACTTGACGCGCAACGCCTTCGTCAACGGCGACCTTTCGACCGTGATGAGCCCGCGCACCGTGATCACCTGGGCTGAGAACGCCGAGATATTCGGAGATATCGGCTTTGCCTTTGCGCTCAGTTTTCTCAACAAGTGCGACGAGCTGGAGCGCGGTCTGGTGGCTGAGTTCTACCAGCGTTGCCTGGGCGAGGAATTGCCGGAATCGACAGCCAACGTCGCATTGAGCTAACGCTTTGACACTGATACCGCCATCATCGAAAGCCAGATCCGGGCCGGCGGAGCCTTTCAAGGAAGCGCTCTCGCAGGCCACGCGGTCGATCGCGGGCAATCCAAACATCGAAATCATTTATGGGCCCGATCCACCGGGGCTGAATGGCGAGACGGCTCATTTGCCGGAGCCCTCACGCGTGCCGACGCGAGCCGAAATAGCGGCCATACGGGGGCATGCGGATGCGGTCGCGCTCACCGCGGCTTGCCATGACACCAAGCTGCACAGCTCCATGCAGCCGCGCAACAACATGGCCCGCGCCGTTTTTGATGCGGTCGAGCGGGCGCGAGTGGAGGCGATCGGCGCGCAACGGATGTGCGGCATGGCCCAAAATCTCTGCGCCAAACTTGAACATCACTACAGCCAAGCGCGCTATCAGAACATCTCCGATCAGGGCGACGCGCCGCTCGACCAGGCAATTGCGCTGATGGTGCGCGAGCGGCTGACCGGGCTTGCGCCGCCCGCCAATGCGGAGCGGATCGTCAACTTTTGGCGCTCCTGGATTGAACAAAAGGCCGGCAACGTCTTGGGCGAACTCGACCAACTGGTCGAGGACCAGCAGGCCTTCGGAGAAGCTCTGCGCGACGTGTTGAAGGCGCTTGAGCTAACAGACGATCTGGTCGACGGCACGGACAATCCGATCGAGGACGAGCCCCCAGACGAGCCCGAAGGCATTGCCGATGGCGCCAACGAGATGGTGGGCTCCGAAGGCGGCGACATGCAGTCGGACGAAATGAGCGACTCCGACGGCGATGGCGGCGACGACAGCCAATCGTCCGAGTTGGGCGACATCGACCAGTTGCACGGCGAGAGCGAAAAAACCGGCGAAGCGCGTCCGGCAGAACCCTGGCGGCCCAACCTGTCCGTCCTCGATGATCCGGGCTCATTTGGCTACCAGGTTTTCGCAAATGCTTTCGATGAAACCGTGGAGGCCCATGAACTGTGCGAGACGGACGAGCTCGAACGGTTGCGAAGTTTTCTCGACAAGCAATTGCAAAATCTGCACGGCGCCGTGGGGCGGCTGGCCAACCGCCTTCAGCGCAGGCTGCTGGCCCAGCAGAACCGCGGCTGGGAATTCGACCTGGACGAAGGCATGCTGGATGCCGCGCGCCTGACGCGCGTCGTGATGGATCCGCTGTGTGCGCTTTCGTTCAAGCAAGAGCAGGATACGGATTTTCGCGACACCGTGGTGACCCTGCTGTTGGACAATTCGGGTTCGATGCGGGGCCGGCCGATCATGGTGGCGGCCTGCTGCGCCGATATTCTGGCGCGCACACTCGAGCGATGCGGCGTGAAGGTCGAGATCTTGGGGTTCACGACACGGGCCTGGAAGGGCGGACAGTCGCGCGAGAAATGGCTGAAGACGGGCAAGCCGTCTTCACCCGGCCGGCTGAACGATTTGCGGCACATCATCTACAAGCCGGCCGATGCGCCCTGGAGACGGGCGCGGCGCAATTTGGGGCTGATGATGCGCGAAGGTCTGCTCAAGGAAAACATCGACGGCGAAGCGCTTGCCTGGGCCCACAGGCGGCTGCTCGGGCGGCCGGAACAACGGCGTATTCTGATGATGATCTCGGATGGCGCGCCGGTCGACGATTCCACCCTGTCGGTCAATTCGGGCAATTATCTCGAGCGGCATCTCCGCCAGGTGATCGAGGAGATCGAGACCCGCTCGCCGGTGGAACTGATTGCCATCGGCATCGGCCACGATGTCACGCGCTACTACCGCCGCGCGGTTACAATCACGGGCGCCGAGGAGCTCGCCGGCGCCATGACCGAAAAGCTCGCCGAACTCTTCGAGGAGACGTCGTCGCCCCGCGGCAAGACACGGACTCCGCGTCCCGCCGGCCGGCGCGGCGCCAAGCTCCACTGAGCTTAAGCGGAACTGGATATCCAATGGTCAAAAAGCTCGCAAATGCGCGGCTGGCGCTGGCTCTGGTCGCTGTACTGGCCGTGGTCGCGCCGCCGCCGGCGATCTCGGCGAGCAAGCCCTCGCTGGCGGGATTCCAGCCGCAGGCGCTTGTGGTTACGTCTCGTCCGATCGAGCTCGATAGCGACGAACCCAAACGCGCCAGCTTCGGAAAATTGAACTGGCTGGGCGGATTGGAGCTGACGTCCAGATCACCCGTCTTCGGCGGCTTGTCGGGGTTTGCCATCAAACGGGACGGGATCGGTTTCGTCGCCGTGTCCGATGCCGGGCTTTGGCTCACGGGCGCGCTTGCCTATCGCGACGGCCACATCACAGGGCTGACAAATGTCCGGGCGGGACCCCTTCGGGCAATTGGAGGCAAGGCGCTGGAGGCCGAGGACGACCGGGACGCGGAAGCGATCACGTGGGCCCGGGACGGCAAGTCGGTCTATATCGGATTCGAACACCATCACAGGATCGAACGGGTTGCCCTCAAAGAGGGTGAGCTGGGGAGCCCGCTCGAGACGCGGACATTGCCGAAGACGGCGCAGCGGGCCCATCCCAATGGCGGCATCGAGGCACTGGGCCAGCTCACCAGGGGACCGTCGGCCGGCTGGTTGATCGCCTTCAGCGAGCGCCAACGGGACAAGGCCGGCAATCACCGTGGCTGGCTGATCGGGCCACGTTCCAGCAAGCCGATCGGGCTCAAAAGGCTCAAGGGTTTCGACGTCACCGATTTGGCGGTTGGGCCCGATGGCGACATTTTCGTTCTCGAGCGCCGCTTCCGGTTTAGCGAAGGCGTCAAAATGCGCATCCGCAAGGTCCAAGCCGCCGACGTCCGCCCGGGAGCCACGCTGACGGGCGAGGTTCTACTCGAAGCCGACGGCCGGCTGCTGATCGACAATATGGAAGGGATTGCGGCCCACCGTTCGGCGAATGGTTCGACCGTTTTGACGCTCGTCTCGGACAACAATTTCAGCCGGTTCCTGCAACGCACACTGCTGATGCAGTTTGCACTGCCGCCGCGCGGGCGCGACGAGGCGCGGCGATAGGCGCACCGGCAACCTAGACGCCGGGTAAAAGCGCGTTCGTCAAGAAATGCTAGGCGGATTGGGGCTGCTGGGCCTTGTGAATTTGACGCTTGATGCGGCGGGCCTTGAGGGACAGATCAGTGTCCTTGGCTT
>JGI24023J19991_10003801_pt1 | contig 10502 bp, 10 predicted proteins | sample Cruoilmetagenom1_FD_19991 | JGI IMG/M metagenome (IMG submission 19991)
CCTTGGGCGCCGTCGGTCAGCACGAGCTCGGCGCCGAAGAGGCGCAGCATCTTGCGCCGCTCCACGGACATGGTTTCGGGCATGGTCAGGATCAGGCGGTAGCCCTTGGCGGCACAAACGAAGGCCAGGGCAATGCCGGTATTGCCACTGGTTGGCTCGACGATCACCGTTTTCGGGCCGATACGCCCTTGCGCCTCCAGGGCCGTAATCATGGCATAGCCGATACGGTCCTTGACCGAGGAGAGGGGATTGAAGAACTCGCACTTGCCCAGGATGTGGGCGGCAACACCGTGCGCCTCGGCCAGGCGTGAGAGACGCACGATCGGCGTCGCACCGATGGTCCCGAGGATATTGTCGTAGACGCGGCCGCGGAACTCGCCGGCCGGCGCGATTGGGCCGTCAGATGGGACCTTTGTTCGGGCGCGGCTCATGCCGTTAGATGCTGAAGTCGGGGATACGGGCGGCCTCGCTCGGCACCTGCAGATCGCGGGCGCGGCGACACAGGTCCTCGACCGTTAGGCTGTCCAGACGTTCCATGATTTCGCGCTGCAGATCGCTCCACAGGGGCCGGATGACCTTGACCGCAACTTCCGAGCCGCCAACTTTGGTCATGGGCTCGGCCACGGCATCGGTGGCGCCTTCGAGCGCGCCGACCACGCGCATGATGTCGCCGACGGTAATCCGCCGCCGCTCGCGTGCCAGGCGATAGCCGCCGCGCGGACCCCGTTGGCCGGCGAGGATGCCCTTGTGCACCAGCTCCTGCAGGACCTGTTCCAGATAGCGGCGGGGAATGCCCTGGCGGCGGGAGATGTCGCTGGACCGCACCGGCTCGCCCCCGGTGTGATAGGCGATGTCGACCACCGCTTCGATGGCGAACAATCGTTTCTTGGATAAGCGCAGCATGGGTCTAGCGTTGCGGTTCGCCGGCGCGCGGCGTGAACCCGGTGGAGCCGAAGCCGCCGGCGCCGCGGCCGCTCTCGGGCAGTGTCTCGACGGTGTGCCAACGGGCCTGACCGCAGGGGGCGATGACCATTTGGGCGATGCGGCTGCCGCGGCTGATGGTGAAGGGCTCCTGTCCCAGGTTGACCAGGATGACGCCGATCTCGCCGCGGTAATCCGCATCGATGGTGCCGGGCGAATTGAGCACGGAGATGCCGTGCTTGAGCGCCAGGCCCGAGCGCGGACGCACCTGCGCCTCGGTGTCTGGCGGCAGGGCGATGGCGATGCCGGTAGGGACCAGGGTGCGGGCGCCGGGTAGCAAAACCACATCCGCGTCCACCGCGGCCAATAGATCGACACCAGCGCTCAACTCGGTGGCGTATTCCGGCAATGGTAGGCCATCGCCGTGCGGCAGACGGCGCAGCGGGATCGTCCACTGGGTCATGGCGTAGGGCCGGCCGTTGACGTGCTCTCAAGATGATCGGCGATGCGTGCGGCCAATCGGGCGGCGACGTCGTCCTTGCTCAGACGTGGCCAGGAGTCGACGCCGCCGGCATCGATCACATGCACGCTGTTCTCCTCGCCGCCGAAGGTGCCGGTGCCGGGCGAAACGTCGTTGGCGACGATCCAGTCGCAACCTTTTGATTTCAGCTTGGCGGCGGCATGCGCGATCAGGTTTTCGGTCTCGGCGGCAAAGCCGATGACCAGATGCGGCCGGCTGTTGCCCGCTGCCGCCAGGCTGGCGAGGATATCCGGATTGGCGGTCAGCGACAGCTTGGGCGTGGCTCCGTTTTTCTTTAGCTTCTGCACAGCTGTCTTGGCAACGCGCCAGTCCGCGACGGCCGCGGCGCAGACCGCGACATCGACCGGTAAGGCCGTGCGGCAAGCGGAGAGCATCTCTTCCGCCGATTCAATGTGGACCACATCGACCCCCGCCGGATCGGCCAGCCGCGTCGGGCCGGTGACCAGCGTCGTTTCGGCGCCCAGGCGCGAGAGGGCCTGGGCGATGGCATGGCCCTGCCGGCCGGACGAGCGGTTGGCGAGATAGCGTACCGGATCGATCGCCTCATAGGTCGGGCCGCTGGTGACCAAAGCGCGGCGGCCGCTCAGCCGCGCGCCCGTGGAAAAAAAACTTTCTATGGCCGCGAGGATCTCGGCCGGCTCGGCCATGCGGCCGGGGCCGTACTCGCCGCAAGCCATGTCGCCCGCGTTCGGCCCGACGGTGAGGACGCCGTGGCCGCGCAAGGTCGCGAGATTGGCCTGGGTCGCCGGATGCTCCCACATGCGCACATTCATGGCCGGGGCAATCAGCACCCGCTTGTCGGTCGCTAGCAGGGCCGTGGAGGCGAGATCGTCGGCGCGGCCGGTGGCCATCTTGGCCATGAGATCGGCGCTGGCCGGAGCAACCACCACCAGATCGGCTTCGCGGGACAGGCGGATATGGCCCATCTCCGCCTCGTCGGTGAGGGAGAAGAGATCGCCGTAAACTTTGTGCTCGCTCAGGGCCGCGACGGAAAGGGGGGTTACGAATTCCGTCCCGGCGCGGGTCAGGATGCAGCGCACCTCGCCGCCGCGCTCGCGCACGCGGCGGATCAACTCCAGCGATTTATAGGCGGCGATCCCCCCGGAGATGACCAGAAGAATGCGTTTTCCGGCGATCATGCTCATAGCGTCCAATTATACGGCATCTCGTCGTAAATAAGGTAGGCGCCGGTCGGCACTCTGGCAAGACCATGTCATAGCAAGGGTTAAGAGGGGGGTTAAGAGACGGCAACAGCCAGGGCTATGGCCAAGGCCGCGATGGCGATCCATAGGGCCCAGTGAGCGATGCGCCCGCCGCCGCGCCCGGCTAGGGCCTGGGCGCTCTCCGGGTGCAGGCGCAAGCCCCCGGTCGCCAGATCGGTCGTCACAGTCTCCACGCTATGGAGCAGGGCCGGCAAGCGCTCCAGGGCCGCGGCCAGTTCGCGCCCGACCTGGCGCACTCGCGCCTCGGGCCCGCGGTTCTCGCGCATCCAGGTCTCGGCCAGGGGCTCGGCTAAGGTCCAGATGTTCAGGTTCGGATCGAGCCGGCGGCTGACCCCCTCGGCCATCATCATGTTCTTCTGCAGAAGCAGCAGTTGCGGCTGTACCGGCATGGCGAAAGATTCGCTCAATTGCAGCAGGCGGGCGAGCAGGCGGGCGAAGGAAATTTCCTGCAAGGGCCGGTCGAAGATCGGCTCGGCGATCGAGCGCAAGGCCTGGGCAAAGGTATCGAGGGCCTCGCCGGCGGGCAAATAGCCGGCCTCCACATGCACCTCGGCCAGGCGCCGGTAGTCGCGCGCCAGGACCGCCAGGAGCATGTCGGCGAGATAGGTGCGGGTCTTGTGATCGACGCGGCCCATGATGCCGAAGTCGACGGCGACGATATTGCCGCTCTCGTCGACGAACATGTTGCCCGGATGCTGGTCGCCGTGGAAGAAGCCGTCGCGGAAGACCTGGTTGAAGAAGATCGCCGCGGCCTTGGTAAGAACCTCGGTCAGATCGTGGCCGGCGGCGACGAGGGCCGCGCGGTCGTCGAGAGGAATGCCGGCGACCCGGCCCATGGTGAGCACCCGGCGCGAGGTGCGCTGCCAGTCCACCGGTGGCGTGCGGTAGGTCTCGTCGCCGGCAAAATTATCCGCCAGCTCCGAGGCCGCCGCCGCTTCCATGCGCAGATCCATCTCGATGCGCACCGTTTCCTCGAACAGGCGCACGGCGGCCACCGGCTGGAGGCGGCGCAGGCGCGGCTGCGTCCGCTCGATCAGATTGGCCAGCCAATAGAGCAACTCCAGATCGCGGGCGAAGGCGCGTTCGATCCCAGGGCGCAAGACCTTGACCGCCACTTCGGTCTCGGTGCCGGTATCCGCATCGGTGACGGTGCCGAAATGCACCTGGGCAATGGATGCAGCCGAGATCGGAGTATCGTCGAAATGGGTGAAAAGCGTGGCGACGGTTGCGCCCAATTCCGCTTCGATAGTCGCCCGCGCCTCGGCACTGGGGAACGGCGGCAGGGCGTCCTGCAACTCGGAGAGATCGGCCGCCAATTCTTCGCCCAGCACATCGGCGCGGGTGGACAGGAATTGGCCCAGCTTGATGAAGCTCGGCCCTAACTCGGTCAAGGCGCGCGCCAAGCGTTCCCCCGGCCGTCCGGCGACGCGCCGGCGCGAACCCAGCCGGGCCAGCCAGAGCAAGCCGGGGGCAACACCGAGCTCCTCAGCGGCAGCCAGCGCATCGTGGCGCGCCAAGGTGCGGGCGATGCGCAACAGGCGCAAAAGCGTGCGAGCGGTGCGCAGCATCGTATGCGGCCTTTTAAAGACGCCAGCCGGAATGCAGCGCGGCGATGCCGCCGCTCAGGTTGCGATAGCGCACCTGTTCGAAGCCGGCGGCGGTGAGCATGGCGGCCAAATCATCCTGCGCCGGAAAGCGGCGAATGCTCTCCGCCAAATACTGATAGGCGGCGCGATCGCCGGTGATCGCCTCGCCGAGGGCCGGCAGCACCTTGAAGGAATAAAGATCATAAAGATCGGAGACCAGCGGTAGCACCACACGGCTAAACTCGAGACATAAGAAGCGGCCGCCAGGGGCCAGCACGCGGCGCGCCTCGGCCAACGCCGTCTCGATCTGTGTGACGTTGCGCAGACCGAAAGCGATAGTCACGGCATCGACGCTGCGCTCCGCCATGGGCAAGGCTTGCGCATCGGCGCACACCCAATAAAGCCCGTTCGGACAGGCCGCGCCAAACAGGCCGCGATCGATCGCCCGGTCGGCACCGATGCGCAGCATGGCCGGGGTGAGATCGCAGACAGTCATGGGCCCGGCGCGCATGGGCCCGACCCGGTCGAGGATGCGCAGGGCTATATCGCCGGTGCCGCCGGCCAGATCCACCAGCCGCATGCCTGGGCGCGGGTCCAGCCAATCGATCATCGCCGCCTTCCACAGGCGGTGGATGCCGCCGGACATCAGATCGTTCATCAGATCGTAGCGGTCGGCCACGCTCTCGAAGACGCCGCGCACCCGCGGACCCTTCTCCGCCTCGGGCACCTCCTGGTAGCCGAAGTGAGTGGTCCGGCCTTGCTCGCGGCGCGTTTGATCGGTGCTCTTGTTCGTGCTGGGCGTGGGCATGGCGCGGACCATAGCGCGCCGCCGGGCTTCGCGCTACTGTGCCACCCACCAACCTAGGAGAAGACGTGCCCGAATTACCCGAGGTGGAGACGGTTGTCCGCGGCCTGCGCCCGCGCCTGGAGGGCCGCCGCTTGGTGCGCGTAGAGCAGCGCCGGGCCGATCTGCGCTTCCCCTTGCCCGAAGGCTTCACCAGCCGTTTGCGCGGGCGGGTCGTTCGCCGCATCGCCCGGCGCGCGAAGTACATCGTGATCCATCTCGACGATGGGCAGGTTCTGCTCTGCCACTTGGGCATGAGCGGGCGGGTGCTGCTGGTCGAGAAGGATGCGCCGCCGCCGGGGCCGCACGACCACGTTATCTTCGCGACCGACCGTGGTGACGAGATCCGCTACAACGATGTCCGCCGCTTTGGCATGATGGATCTGACCGACGAGGCCGGGCTGGCGGGTCATCCGTTACTCGCGCGGTTGGGGCCGGAGCCGCTCAGCAACAGCTTCAACGGGCCCGAGCTGGCGCGCCGGCTTGCCGGCAAGCGGGTCTCCATCAAAGCGGCGTTGATGGATCAGCGCGTCGTTGCTGGGCTGGGTAATATCTATGTGAGCGAAAGTCTGTTCTTCGCCGGACTGTCGCCGCGCCGGCACGCCTATACGTTGCAGGGTGGCCGCGCCGAACGGCTGGCGGCGGCGATCCGCGATGTGCTGACGCGGGCCATCGACGCGGGCGGTTCGTCCTTGCGCGACTACGTGCAGACCGATGGCGAGCTTGGCTACTTTCAGCATGCCTGGGCTGTCTACGGGCGTGAGGGCGAGCCGTGCCCCGGCTGTCACTGTGACCACACGAATGGCGGCGTTCGCCGCATCGTGCAATCGGGGCGCGCCACTTTCTATTGTCCAGTGCGGCAGCGGTAAGGTAGAGAAGGCGCTCATGACAAAAACAACGACCCGCCGGCGTATCGCACCGTGGCGGACGCGGCTGTCGGCAACTGTGCTGACGTGTGCACTCGGCCTGATGCTGCTCACGCGGACCTTACCAGCGCATGCCGACGGCGATGCCTTTGTCGCCGGTGTGGAGGACTTGCCGCTGATGCCGGGTCTTGCGGAAGTAAGCGACGCCGGCGTGGTCTTTGACAAGCCGGGTGGGCGCATCGTCGAGGCGTATGCCGAGGGCGCCGTCGGCCGGGCCGAGGTGATCGGCTTCTACCGGCAGACCTTGCCGCAGTTGGGATGGCACGCGGTTGGCGATACCGCTTTTCGGCGCGAGGGTGAACGGCTGGAGATCGTCATCCTCGGCGGCGACGGCGACTTGGTGGTGCGCTTCACGCTGCAGCCGAATTAGCACGCTCAATCGATCTAAAGACGAAGAGTAGAAGGACAAAGCCGCATGGCATACGAGAACATCATCGTCGAGACACGGGGTAACGTCGGTCTCATCACGTTGAACCGGCCGAAGGCGCTGAACGCGCTGTGCGTTGCGTTGATCGACGACCTGGCCCGCGCCCTCGATGCGTTCGAAGCGGACGATGCGATCGGCTGCATCGTGCTGACCGGTTCGGAGAAAGCCTTCGCCGCCGGCGCCGACATCAAGGAGATGAAAGACAAGACCTACATGCAGGCCTACGGCGAGGATTTCATTACCGTCGGTTGGGAACGTCTGGCGCAAACGCGCAAGCCCGTGGTCGCGGCGGTTGCCGGTTACGCGTTGGGCGGCGGCTGCGAGGTCGCCATGATGTGCGATATCATCATCGCCGCCGATACCGCGAAGTTCGGTCAGCCGGAGATTACCCTCGGGACCATTCCCGGCTCTGGCGGCACGCAGCGCCTAACGCGCGCGGTGGGCAAGAGCAAGGCCATGGAGCTATGCCTGACCGGCCGCATGATGGATGCCGCCGAGGCCGAGCGTGCCGGTCTGGTCGCTCGCGTCGTTCCCGCCGCCGATCTGGCAGCGGAGGCGATGAAGACGGCGGAGAAGATCGCGTCTCTTTCGCGGCCTATCGTCATGATGGCCAAGGAGGCGGTCAACCGCGCCTACGAGACGACGCTGGCCGAAGGCATCAAGTTCGAGCGCCGCATCTTCCATGCCACCTTCGCGACCGAAGACCAGAAAGAGGGCATGGCGGCCTTTGCCGAGAAGCGACCGGCAAACTGGAAACACCGCTAAAATCCAGGGAAACGGCCATATTTGGTAGTTGCCGGATGAGGCCGGCTGGGTTGCTTGACGGGGGCCCGGCCGGGGGCTATAACCCCGGCCTTCCGCCAATTACGCTTACGGACAAGTCGCGCAGATGGCCAACCACGCATCAGCAAAGAAACGCATCCGGGCTAACGCCCGCCGCACCGAAGTCAACGGTGCGCGCGTCGGGCGCATTCGGACGCACGTTAAGAACGTCGAACTTGCCATCGGCAAGGGCGACAAGGGCGCGGCGCAGACAGCGCTGAAAGAGGCACAGCCAGAATTGCACCGCGGTGTGCGTGCCGGTGTTCTCCACCGCAGCACGGTGGCGCGCAAGCTCTCCCGCCTGTCCTCCCGAATCAAATCCATGAACTAAGTTTGGTTTGCGCTGCGGCGCGAACCAATGATCGGCCAACGCGCGCACACGGTGCGCGCGGGTGTCCCCGTGCGAAAAAATGCCGCGCGCGGTAGATGCTATCGTGCGCGCACCGATCGTGACGTCTGTCCGCTTCGGCTCGAACGGTGTACACATGACCCAAATAGTGTGCGTGCGCGAATCACATACACGATCTTGATGGCACGCGTCGTGCGCGCGATTTGGGTCACACTGCGGCAAAAAAAACGCGTTCCCCATTCGATCCGCTTGCCACATATCTTCGTGACGGTTACAGTTGAATTCTTGGTTCGTCGGTTGCTGATGCAAGTAAATCCGATGCCAGGACAAATAAAGATTACTCACCGAAGTTTCTCGTTGAGGGACTTTCTTCAAGGTGGGAATGAACGCCGGGGAACAACCAATTTAAAGAAATATTCTTTGTGGGGCGGTGCAGTATTTTTTTCGATCCCCGCAAGAGTTCGACAAACCACAATTACATGGTTGTAGGGGCCAATTTACCGCAATGATCGAAGCTGGCGATCTTGCATTCTGCCGCGGACGCAAGACTGAGCGTCGATGCGCACAGCGCGTATCGGATACGCGTTGTCGATGCGTAAACCGTGGCAGCATCCCCGTGCGTTGGTGTGCTCATGCGCATGGCAGTGGCCCGCCATGGCGTGCGCGGCGACTGGTCTGACGACAAGCGAGTCCGTTGGGGGCAAGTCTGTTGGGGGCGGTTTTGATGCGGGGGGATCAAAAGTGAAAGACATAGCCGGCGAAGATCGAGCCACTTCGCTTGACGAACAATGGGCGCGGGTGCGCGGGCGGTTGCGCGCGGAGGTCGGCGAGGCGGCCTATCGGAGCTGGCTAAAGCCATTGACCATGGTCAGCGTCAAGAAGGGCGTTGTCCGCATGGCGGTACCGACACGCTTCATGCGTGATTGGGTGCTCAGCAACTATGCGCAACGGATCGAGACGCTTTGGCGTGACGAGGACGAAGACGTCGCGCGCGTCGAGATCGTCGTGCAACCGCCGGAGCGTCCAATGCCGCGGCCGCAGGACGCGCCGCGCCAGGACGCCCAGATGAGGAAAGCTGCCCCGGCAAAAAAAGAGGCGCCGGTGACGACGGCACACAGTCCGCAGGCGCGCTTGTCGATCCCACCTGCGGCGCAGAGCGAGCCGACGTACCGGGACGTCAGCGCCCCCCTCGACGAGCGCTCGACTTTTGAGAACTTTGTGGTCGGCAAACCGAATGAGCTAGCCTACGCGGCGGCGCGGCGGGTGGCCGAGGCGGACACGGTACCCTTCAATCCCCTGTTCCTCTATGGACCGGTGGGGCTGGGCAAAACCCACCTCATGCACGCCATCGCCTGGCAGATCAAGGCGCGCTCACCGAAGCGGCGGATCATCTATCTCTCGGCCGAGAAATTCATGTACCAGTTCGTGCGCGCCCTGCGCACCAAGGACACCATGGCCTTCAAGGAGCAATTCCGTTCGGTCGACGTATTGATGATCGATGACGTTCAGTTCATCGGTGGCCGCGAGGCGACGCAGGAGGAGTTTTTCCATACCTTCAACACGCTGGTTGATCAGAACCGGCAGGTGGTCATCTCCGCCGACAAAAGCCCGTCGGATTTGGAAGGCGTCGAGGAGCGTATGCGCTCGCGTCTTGGTTGGGGGCTGGTCGCCGACATCCACCCGACGACCTACGAGCTGCGCCTGGGCATTTTGCAGTCGAAGGCCGAGCAGCTGGGGGCGTCGATCCCGGCCAAGGTGCTCGAGTTCCTGGCGCACAAGATCGTCTCCAATGTGCGCGAGCTGGAAGGGGCCCTCAACCGCATCGTCGCTCACGCAACCTTGGTTGGACGCCCGATCGCCCTGGAGACGACGCAAGAGGTGCTGCACGACCTGCTGCGGGCCAACGACCGGCGGGTAACCATCGAGGAGATCCAAAAGCGGGTCTCGGAGCACTTCAATGTGCGGTTAACCGACATGCACTCGGCCCGCCGGGCCCGTGCCGTTGCCCGGCCCCGACAGGTGGCCATGTATCTGGCCAAGCAGCTTACCGCCCGCTCCCTGCCCGAGATTGGGCGCAAATTCGGCGGCCGTGACCACACGACGGTGATGCACGCCGTGCGCCGGATCGAAGAGCTGAAGGCCACGGACCCAAGCTTTGCCGAGGACGTGGAGTTGCTGCGGCGGATGCTCGAGGCGTAAGGTCCTTCGGGGGACGGTGATGCGATCTCCGTCCCCGACATTTGCTCCCAATTCCTACCCCTAAATGAGGGGCGCTAGGCGCGCATTACCCTTACCTTTCGGGGATTGGCGCGCTATACTGCCTCCCCGTAACCCTGGGTGGCATCACACGATCCCCACAAGCGGTGCGGACTGGTCCTGACGGCCTTGACTCAGGCGCGCCTTTGGGCGGCTTGGGACAGGGGCAGTCCCGAAGGCTCGACCGTTTTGAAAATGCGTCCGAAGGGACGCGATCACGCTGACCGCAAAAGGCTGGCACCATGAAGCTGACTATAGAACGCGCCGCCCTCCTGAAGACCCTGGCCCACGTACAAAGCGTGGTCGAGCGCCGGAACACCATACCGATTCTCTCCAACGTGCTGGTCGATGCCGGCAATGGCGAGCTGGCGTTGACCGCCACCGATATGGATCTGACCATCGTGGAGACGGTCGCCGCCGAGGTGGCGACGGCCGGCGCGACGACGGCCCCCGCGCATACCTTGTACGACATCGTGCGCAAGCTGCCCGAGGGGGCGCAGGTGGAGATCAGCTCGTCCGGCGACGGCGCCCAGTTGACGGTGAAGGCCGGCCGTTCGGTCTTCACCCTGGCGACCTTGCCGAAAGAGGATTTCCCGACCACGGGGGA
>JGI24023J19991_10003802_pt1 | contig 10501 bp, 7 predicted proteins | sample Cruoilmetagenom1_FD_19991 | JGI IMG/M metagenome (IMG submission 19991)
AAATAATATGGAGAATTTATTAGATGATTTTGTACGATGGCTAAAATCTAATAGTCTTTGTTCAAATATACCTACAAATAAAGAACAATTAAAAAATTTATCTATACTTGATTTAAGTAAGAAAAAACTTAGAGAACTACCTTCTTCTATAGAAGCTTTAGAAAATTTACAAATATTAAAATTATCTAGTAATAGATTAAAAAAATTACCCAATGAGATAGGTAAATTAAAAAATTTAAAAAATTTACAATGTGAAAATAATCTTTTAGAAGAATTACCTTCAACAATAGGAGATTTGAGTTCATTGTTGGTATTAAATATTAATGGTAATAGATTAAAAAATTTACCAGAAGAGTTTTATAATCTTACAAAACTTACAAGAGTTACAATTGCTGCAAACTCATTAGAATACCTTTCTGATAAACTAGCGAATTTGAGTAAATTATTGTATTTTTCATTGGATACAAATTGTTTAAAAGAATTACCAGATGTATTTAATACTATGAATTCTTTATATTATTTAGATATATCTTACAATGAATTTAGAGTTTTACCTGATTCTATTGGAGATATTGAAGAGCTTGAAACTTTACTTTTAGAGGGAAATGAGATTGAAAACTTACCATCTTTAGAATCTCATGATATGTTAATGAGATTAAATCTCAATGATAATAATATTAGTGAATTAAACTTTGATATAAATTGTTTAGAAGATTTACAAATATTAACACTTGACAATAACAATTTAGAATATCTACCAAATGCTATTTGTAAATTACAAAATCTCAATCATTTAAGTGTTTCTGCTAATCAGTTACAAGAATTACCTGAATGTATTGGAGAGTTGGAAAATCTTTTAGAGTTAGATATAGAAGAAAACAATATTTCAAGTTTCCCGCAAAGTTTTAGCCGTTTAAAAAAATTAAAAAATCTCTATATTGATAACAATAAAAATTTAGAAAAACCAACTTTAGATTCTTTGGAGTTTTGCGATATTTAAACTATATAGTATTATTGTATTGGTGGTATAATTGTAAAGGGTTTGAAGCAATTTCTAAAAAGTCATTTAGCAATTTTAGTGAGTAGATAAGCCTTAAGTAAAGACTACAAAACAGAGATGAGTTCTATGATGAACAGCTACACTTTAAAGATTGAAACTCTTTGTTCACTTGTGTATAATGTTCAAATTTTTTATGCTCATCATAAGGATTATGAGCAATTTTTAGTAGGTCATTTACTAAAGTATAATCTCCATTTTCAGCTTGTTCTATAGCCTCTTGAAGTATATAGTTTCTCAAAATATATTTTGGATTGATTGTTTTCATTTTGGCTAATCTCTCCACTTTTGAAACTTTTTCTTTTTCTAATCTTTTCTCATACAGCTCTAACCAAGCTTTCATTTGATGGGTATCTATAAGAGAAAAATCACCACAGCTTATATTCCAAAAAAATGAAGTATAGTCTATACTTTCACTTTGCATTGCACCAAACAATCTTAATATTAAACTTGTATCATTTATGCTTTGGTTATATAACCCAAGTTTGCTTTTCATAATCTCAAAATATCTTTTTTTGAATCTACCTATAAAAGTATCACAGTAACTATTCATCAGTTTTTCATCTGCAATTGGAGATAGAACTTTTGCTAAAACTGTTAAATTCCACTGTGCTATAAAAGGTTGGTTTTCAAAGCTATATCTTCCCTCATGGTCACTTAAATTACAGATAAATTCTTTGTCAAATTCTTCCATCATAGCATATGGTCCATAGTCTATTGTAAGACCTTCGATACTCATATTATCAGTATTCATCACCCCATGCATAAAACCAACACTTTGCCATAAAGCTATCATCTCTAAGGTTCTATCAACAATTGCAAAATAGAGTTCTTCATATTTATTAGAAAGTGTTTTTAAGTTTGGATAACTCTCTTCTATAACAAAATTGGCTAATTGGGAAAGATTCTTTTTTTTATTTTCACCCAGATAGGCATACTCAAAACTTCCAAAGCGTAACCATGAAGTTGAAGCTCGTAATACTATTGCACCTTGTTCAGATTCATACTCTCTTAATACTTTAGTATCCGAAGTTATCATTGCTACAGCTCTTGTAGTTGGAATACCAAGACCATACATAGCTTCACTTAAAAGATATTCTCTTAAGGTTGAGCGTAAAACTGCTCTTCCATCACCATTTCTTGAATAAGGAGTGAGTCCTGCACCCTTGAGTTGCAAGTGAAATTTTTTTGTTTTCCCTAAGTTAATAGCTCTACCATCCCCAAGATTTGGAACAAAATATCCAAATTGATGTCCTGAATATGCTTTTGAATAAGGAATTGAACCTTTTACTTGATATTCGCCATTTAAAAATTTTAAAAATTCATTAGAGTCTATATTTTTTTTGGTAAATTCAAGTTGTTTTGTAAAGAGTGTATTGATACTTACAATTTTTGGATTTTTTAGTGGTGTGACTTGAAGTTTTGAATAAAAAGTTTTATCTAGTTTATCTAAAATATTACAATGAAGTTGTATGTTATTCATTGAGTTAGTTGTTTTCCTCTTGGTATTGTTCATAGAAATCAGTAAGTAGATAGTTTATAATTGATTCATAAATATCTACTTGTATCTCTTTTGTATCTGAGTCAAAAAAGTCATCTTTATAATAAGTAATACTCATATTTTCCATATTTTTATCTCGTGCAGGTACAGTATCTTCTATAATAAACATACTAATATGCATAACATAGTTAGATTTTATTTTTATACCTTGTATTTTCACTATAAAATTTGAAAAGGTTTCTGTTTCTGTTTTAATACCTAGTTTTTCTAGAGTGTATTTAACATCATATTTTATTTTTTCTAGATTTTCTTTTGTAGTAAGCTTACTTTTATCAATGACTTTAAGATTTACATCTTTAACACCCTCTAATGAAAAAGGGGATATTGCAAATAAATTTGTTAAAAAAAATAGTGTTATAAGGAATATTTTTTTCATAATTTCCCTTTATAGTTAGAATCTATTTTTTCTAAAATAGTTAGAAATTTTTTTGTTGATTTGTAGCCGTAAGAGTTATCTATAGTTGTTTCTTTTTTAGAATCTATAAAAAATACAGTAGGAACTACCTTTGCTACAAATTTATTTATAGGGTAATGTGCTTCATCTCTGTTGAGTATAACGGGTACAAAGTTTTCTGCTACAAATTTTTTGATAATGTTTTTACTCAATGTTTGTTTCTCAAGTTTTTCACACCATGGACAAGTGTTTGTTACAACAACTAACATTATAGGTTTATTTGTTTGTAGTGATTTTTCTTTTGCTTCTTTATAATTTGTAAAATAGTTGTTTTTTTTTGCAAAACTATCCATTGAGGCAAAACTCAATGAAAAAAGCAATGAAACCAATAGTATATGTTTGATCATAATCTATCCTTAAGTAAGATATGAAAGATTATCAAAACTAATTTAAAGTTTATTTAATATAAACTTGTAATATAAAATATTTTAATAGTAGAAGTTTGTAAAATTTACTAAAATGGAAAGGATGTTATGAAAACATTATGTATTATAAGACATTCAAAATCAAGTTGGAAAGATATTGCTTTAGATGATTTTGATAGACCCTTAACCCAAAAAGGGAGAGAAGATGCTTTGATTATGGCAGGTAAGTTAGCTGAGTTGAATATTTCCCCAAATATAATTATATCAAGTCCTTCAAAAAGGACAGAATCTACAGTAGATATAATGGTAACACAATTACGATACGATAAAGAGATAATATATAATAGAAAAATTTACGATTCAAATATGATGAATTTAAAAAATATAATTAAAAATTTAAATGACAATATTGAAACAGCTTTTCTTTTTGGTCATAATCCTGGTTTAAATATGCTAGCGGAAGATTTGTGTGGTTTTCTAAAAAATATCGCGACAACTGGTATTGTAATCATAAACTTTGATTGTGACAAATGGGATGAAGTATCCAATCAAAATAGTAAGTTTATAAAATATATATATCCAAAAAAATATAAATAATTTAGCAACTAAAAAAACTATATCGTAATTGCTTTAAAGTAAATATTTTGTAAAATTAGAGAAAGAAGGATTTATTTATGAGATTGATTTTAGCTATTTTATTACCTTGGTTAAATTTTTTTACAATTGGAAAACCAATAATAAAAGGTATGTAACTTGAATGATAAATACACAATACTTTCAAAAGTATTTGGACATAAAAACTTTCGACCTTTTCAAGAAGAGGCAGTAAATAGCTTATTAAATAACAAAGATTTGCTTACTATTATACCAACAGGTGCTGGAAAGTCACTTTGTTATCAACTACCTGCTTTGTTAAAAGAGGGTATATGTGTTGTAATCTCTCCACTAATTGCATTGATGCAAGATCAAGTAACTGCATTAAAAGCCAATGGAATGTCTGCCGTTATGATAAATTCATCTTTAACGAATGAACAAATCAATGATACTTTTGCACAAGTTAAAAATGGGAATATAAAGTTTTTGTATATAGCACCAGAGCGATTTTCCGCTTATGGTTTTATTGAGTTTTTACAATCTATTAAAATATCTTTTTTTGTTATTGATGAAGCTCATTGTGTAAGTGAATGGGGACATGAATTTAGAGCTGATTATAGAAAACTCTCCCTTTTAAAAACAAATTTTCCAAATATACCTATAGCTACATTTACAGCAACTGCAACACATAAAGTACAATTAGATATTATTTCAAATCTAGCACTTAATAATCCTGTAGTTTTAAGAGGAAAAACAAATAGAACAAACCTTTTTATTGAAGTGAAAAATAGAATAGGAAATGGAAAAGCACAACTTTTAGAGTTTTTAAAAAACAAAAAACAACATACAGGGATAGTATATACTTATTCAAGAAAAGAGACAGAACAGATTGCACTTTTTTTACAAGAGAAAGGATATAGTGCTAAAGCGTATCATGCGGGGCTTAGCTCCACAATTAGAGATGAAGTATATAAGCAGTTTATCAATGATGAACTCAATATAGTTGTAGCAACTATAGCTTTTGGTATGGGGATAGATAAAAGTAATATACGATTTGTAGTACACACCTCTATGCCAAAAACTATGGAAAACTTTTACCAAGAGATTGGTCGTGCTGGAAGAGATGGACTTGATTCCCATACTTTATTACTCTATACAAAAGCAGATCAAATCAGTAAATTAGCACAAATAGATGATAGTATGAGTGAAGAATATAGAAAAGTANTAGAGAATAAGCTTCAAAAAATGTATCAATTTAGCTCTTCATCTCAATGTCGTCATAAAGTTATAGCTTCTTATTTTGATGATATTATAGAACCTTGTAAAACAATGTGTGATAATTGTACAAAAGAGAAAGTTGAAAAGTTAGATATAACAGTAGAAACTCAAAAGTTTTTATCAGCTGTTTATAGGTCAAATCAAAGTTTTGGACAAAATCATATTATAGATATATTACGAGGTTCAAACAATCAAAAAATATTTCAATTTAATCATAATGAGTTAAGTGTCTATGGTATAGGAAAAGAGAAAAGTAAAAATGAGTGGAATGCAATAGCAGATAGACTTTTTGATATTGAAGCTATAAGTATTGGTGAGTATAGGGCTATGAAACTTACCTCTTATGGTATGGAAGTTCTAAAAGGAAAACATACTATAGATATAGATAGTGACAAAATAGGTATAGTTGAAGAGGTGATTGAAAAAAGTGAAAAACTATCTAAATCATATTCTCAATTTTTTGAGGAGTTTAGAAGTTTAAGAACCACTATAGCAAAAGAAGAAGTTGTAGCTCCATATATTGTATTTAGTGATAAAGTGTTAGTAGAGTTAAGTGATAAACTTCCACAAACAAAAGAGGAGTTTCTCTCTATAAATGGAGTAGGAGAAATGAAATATGAAAGATATGGAGAGCAGTTTTTAGAACTTTGTATTAGCTTGAAACCAAATCAGAAAAAAAAGCTTACGAAAACATATTTAGATACACTTGAATTAATAAAAGAGAATAAAACGATAGATGAAATTGTAACCATTCGGCAACTTCAAAAGACTACAATTATATCACATATAAAATTATTGCAAGAGCATGGAAAATTAGAACAGACTCAAGTAGATAATTTAGTAGAACCTATAAAAAAGCAGTTTCCTGAAGAGATAAAGCGATGGATTGAAGAGGGGTTATGCTTATATGAGATGGGACAACTTAAACAATATTTATCTTTGTATGATAATTTATATAGACAGGAGTAGTATATGAGAATAGTAATTGTAGGTGGTGGAATAGCCGCAACATATTTAGCAAATAATATCAAAAAACAAGATAGAACTATAGATGTTTTAATTGTAAGTGATGAAAAATACCCACCTTATGACAGGATTCATCTTTGTAGGCTTGTAGATAATAAAGAAGATATAGATGGTATAAAACTCCCACTTGATCCTACAGTAAGTCTTGAATTAAATCAAAAAATCATAGATATAGATACCAATGCGAAGCAGATATTTTCAAAAGACTCAATGTTTAGCTATGACAAACTCATTCTAGCAACAGGTTCTACACCAATATCTCTTTTTGATATTGATGGGATTAAAAACGCAAGTGTCTTTAGAAGTGCAGACGATTGTAGTCTTATAAGGGAATGTTCTGGTGGTACTTGCTATAGAGAGGTTGTTATAGTTGGAAGTGGACCAATAGGACTTGAATTACTAGAAACTTTAAATGAAATAGAACAGATACAAAGTATTATACTTTTAAGTAGAGGGAAACATCTTTATGATAAAACACTCTCAACAGACTCTATAAAAACTATTGAAGAGTGTTATTTAAAAGCTGGAAAGATAAAAATATCCTATGAAGATGAGATAGTTGATAAAGTTATTGAAGATGGAGTGATAAAAAAACTTATCACAAAAAAATTAGAGATTGACAATCCATTTTTAATCTTTGGTGTTGGAATCAAACCAAATATGGATAACTTTAGAAACTCATTAGTGTGTGATAAAGGTATTATAACAAATAGTTTTATGCAAACTTCAAATGAAGATATTTATGCAGTTGGAGAGTGTACACAAGTTAAAGATTTTAACTTTGTTGCTGGACATGTTAAAGAGTGTACACTCCAAGCTGATGTAGCAATAGCACATATCTTAGGTGATAGTAAAAAAGAGTTTGAGCTTGAAGTAGCAATTGATATGTTAAAAGCTGAAGAGTTTGATCTTATTGAAGTTCGATCTGCTTCTTTTGATGCAGATTTTGAAAAAGTTTTAATCANCTCAAAAAAAGATAATAGGATAGATGAATACTTCCTTAAAGATGATAAATTAACAAGNTTTGTAGGTATTAATTCAAATGTAGATATAGGATATATTGAAACACTGATACAAGAGAGTGCTGAGGTAGATATAAATTACCTTTATGCTAATAGACTCATAGGGGAGAGAGGAAGACTTATCTGTTCTTGTGAGCATATCTATCATCAAGATATTATTGATATAGTTGTACAAAGTGGAATAGGGTCATTTGCTGAACTAAAAGATTTTAGTGAAGCTGGGAGAGTTTGTGGTCGATGTAAAATTATGGTTGAAGATGTTATCAAAGAAGCACAACCATTGATTGATCCAAATATGCCACGAAAATCTCCTGAAGATATTAAAAGAGAAAGAGAAATTGCCAAGGTTCAAAAAAGAATTGATAAGTTTAATAAACTTCACCCAAGAAATAATCTAACTACAGATAATCTTGAGTCAGCTATGGAATCACTTGATATTGGGAAACATGAAGTAAATAGTTGGATATCAATGGTAACAGCAAATATGCAATTACATCCAAGTTTTCAATCTGTTGTGGAGAATGCTCTTGGAAATCTTAATAAAGTGCCAATTATTTGGCTTGAGCTTGCAGATTGTAGTGGAAATAGTGAAGCTTTTATAAAGTCTACAAATCCAGCAGTTGAAGATTTGATATTTGATTATATTAGTTTAGATTATCATGAGCTNATTATGGCAGCATCTGGAGATCAAAGTGAGACTATTTTAGAAGATATTGTTGCAAACCAAAAAGGTGAATATATCTTAATAGTTGAAGGTGCAATTCCTATGGCTATGGATGGAAAATATTTACGAATAGGTCCAAAAGGTGAGACAGGATTAGCACTTTTACAAAAATGTGCCAAAGATGCGGCACTTGTATTGGCTGTAGGAAGTTGTGCCCTTGATGGTGGTGTTGTTGCTGCTGCTCCTAATCCTACAGGTGCTGTAGGAGTTGCAGAGGCACTTAAAAGAGATGATATTATAAATCTTCCAGGCTGTCCTACAAATCCTACAAATATAGTTGGAACACTTCTATCATATCTTATGTTTGAGGAGTTGCCACCACTTGATAAGTTTAATCGTCCTTTATGGGCTTATGAGGGGAGAGTTCATGATAATTGTGAAAGACGTGGACACTATGAGCTTGGTGAGTTTGTAAAAGAGTGGGGAGATGTTGGAGCTAAAAAAGGTTGGTGTTTATTTGAGATGGGTTGTAAAGGACCTTATGCAAATGTAAATTGTCCAACAATGAAGTTTAATAAAGGTACAAGTTGGCCAGTACAAGCTGGACATGGATGTATGGGCTGTGTTGAAGTTGGCTTTTTTGATAAGTATGCAACAGAGAGAAAGTATGATGAGAACAATGAAAAAGAGGGTGTACAATGAGTTTAAAAAAAATAGTAATAGATCCAATTACAAGAATAGAAGGTCATTTAAGAGCTGAAGTTGAAGTAGATGAAAATGGTATAGTAAAAGAAGCTTATGTAAGTGGACAGCTTTTTCGTGGAATAGAGATAATCTTAAAAGATAGAGATCCAAGAGATGCAGGTTTGATGGCTGGGAGAATTTGTGGAGTTTGTACAAATTCTCACTTTAGAGGAGCTATCCAAGCTGTTGAAGATGCTTATTGTTTAGAAGTACCTAAAAATGGTGAAATTATTAGGGATCTTATGGCTATGGCACTTTTTATCCAAGATCATGTGGTACACTTTTATCATCTTCATATGTTAGATTTTGTTGATGTTACCAGTGCTTTGAGTGCAGATGCAAAGCTTGCAAGTAAAGAAGCACATAAATACCATAGCAAACCATTTAGAAATTCACATACACATTATGAAGATGTACTAGCAAAACTGCAAAAATTTGTAAGTGCTGGAAAACTTGGACCATTTTCAAATGGATATTGGGGACACAGTGATTATAAACTAACCCCTGAGCAAAATCTTATTTTAGTATCACATTATCTTGAAGCTTTAAAGTTTCAAACAAATATCTCTAAAGCTGTAGCTATTTTTGGTGGGAAAACACCACATCCTCAAAGTTTAGTTGTAGGTGGAGTAACAAGTGTACAAGATATGTTAAATCCTCAAAGACTCAATGATTATATTTTTATTATAAAAGAGTCAAAAGAGTTTATTGATAGAGCTTATCTTCCTGATATGAAACTTTTAGCAACAGTATATAGAGATGAGATAAAAGCTGGAAGTGGAAGAGCAAATGGAAACTTTTTAGCAGTTGGAGGATATAAGTTTGAAGGGGAACAAAGATTATTTTGTAATGGTGTAATCTATAATCACGGCTTTTCAAAGATTGAAGAGTTTGATGAAACAAAAGTAACTGAAGAGGTTGATAGAGCTTGGTATAAAAATGATAATGTAGAGGAACCATACTATACAGACTTAAATGAAGATGGTAGTTTAAAAACTGAAAAAAATGATGATAAATATTCTTGGATAAAAGCCCCAAGATATGATGGAAAGACAATGGAAACTGGACCATTGGCAAGAGTTCTTATTAGTTATAGTAAAAATAATGAACTTATCAAACCTTTTGTTGATGAGTTTTTAAAAGATACAGATTTAGAACTTCTTGATTTATCAACAACTATAGGTAGAAATTGTGCAAGAGCTATAGAGACTATTTATGTATGTGAATATATATTTAAACTTGTAAGTCGTCTTACACAAAATATAAAATATTATGATACTGATACTTGGGGAAGATATGATTTTTCTAAACTTTCACTAGATTCAAAAGGGAGAACATTTTTAGAAGTTCCTAGGGGAGTTTTAAGTCACTTTGTTAATATAAAAGATCAAAAAATATCTAATTATAGTGTGATAGCACCTACAACTTGGAATGCAACACCTAAAAACTATGATGGACTAAGAGGTGCTTATGAAGAAGCACTTATTGGGATTAAAGTGGAAGATACTTCTAGACCTCTTGAGGTGCTTAAAGTTTTACACTCATTTGATCCATGTTTGGCATGTGCAGTACATATTGTTGATACAAAAGGGAAAAAATTAGGTCAATTTAAAATAAAAAATCTATAAAATAGTATTTTCTTATAATATAAGGCGTTTTTAAGAGTTTATAATGTTATAATGACGCTCATTAATTTTAAAAAGGAAAAAAATGAACAAAACAGAACTAATTGAAGC
>JGI24023J19991_10003803_pt1 | contig 10499 bp, 8 predicted proteins | sample Cruoilmetagenom1_FD_19991 | JGI IMG/M metagenome (IMG submission 19991)
TGCTTTTTTTCCAGTTCAGCCAGGGTAAGTATCTTATTATTACTTCGCTTTAAAAGTTTTGCATCACATGCCAGACTGCCAACTGAGGAGAGTGTTAATACATCACTTTTTTCAAGGAGTACCGCTCCTGCTATAATATTTTCAAGTTCCCTTACATTTCCAGGAAAGTTGTATCTAACAAGATGTTCCGCCAGATCTTCGGCAATTAAACAAATCTCCTTGTTATTTTTTTTCGAATAAATTTTAAGAAAATATTGTGATAAAGGAATGATATCTTTTTTTCTATCCTTTAAAGGAGGGATTTTTATATTGTACATGTTGAGCCGGTAGAAAAGGTCTGCTCTGAAATTACCTTTTTTGATGTCTTCATTAATATCCCTGTTTGTTGCGGATAATATACGTACGTTTACATTTCTTATTTTTGTGCTTCCCAAACGGTATAATTCCTGTTCCTCAATTACCCTGAGGAGTTTACTCTGCAGTGAAAGATCCAGTTCTGCAATTTCATCCAAAAAGAGTGTTCCGCCGTCAGCCTGCTCAAAAAATCCTTTTTTTTCAATCAAAGCATCGGTATAAGCTCCCTTGGAATGACCAAAAAATTCATCTTCAAAAAGAGCCTTGCTAAAAGCAGCCATATTGACCGCCAAAAAAGGTCTTTATTTCTATTACTCAACCTGTGGAGGGCACGCGCCACCATCTCTTTTCCGGTTCCCGATTCACCTGTAATCACAACACTGTAATCCGTAGCGGCAACAGCTTCTACCTGACGGAAGACAAGGGCCATCGCCTCATCTTCAGCAATAATTTCTTTAAACGCCTTGGGGTTATTCAGATCCGAAAAAAGCTGTTTTCTCTCATAAAGTGATAACCCAAATCTAAGATTATATCTTTCCATGGCGCGATTAATGACTATTTCAAGCTGCTCTGCATTAAGAGGCTTTACAAGATAATCATAAGCTCCCCTTCTCATAGCCTCGACAGTAGAAGCAATCTCATCTACGGAAGTAACTATTACACACGCAGTTTCCGGAAATTTTTTTTGTATTTGTTTAAGAACCTCCATCCCGGAAATATGCGGCATCATCAGATCAAGCAGCACAACAGGAAAACGGCATTTCTCCATCAGGCCGAGAACAAGCCTGGAATCAGAGAGAATGGCCGGTTCAGGCATCCCCAAACTGACCATAGATGCTTTGATACTTAAAAGTAGTCCTGTGTCGTCATCAACGACCAGTACTTGTGAATCATTATCAGGTATTGATTCCATATTATAAATATTTTTCTTTAGAAAAGTAAAAATTAGCAGTTTTCGTTCAGAGATTAATTAGACAATCTACAGATTTAAAAAATCTTTGCATCTTAAAAGGTTTGTAATGTATATTAGTAAAACCTAATCTCAATATTTTCTCTAACTTAGGATCATCCCGGTTTCCAGTTGTAATTATTACCTTAAGATCAGCAAGCGCAGGATCTTTTTTTATTGCACGGCAAACTCCAAGTCCATCCATTCCCGGCATACAAATATCAAGTATAAGCAAAGCAGGCCGATATGTTCCAAGCTTTATGCAGGCTTCCAAACCATCATGAGCCTCATCCACAAAATAAGAACGTTGACTTATAAGGGCATCCCTTAACATATCTCTAATTTGTGAATCATCATCTACAATGAGAATTTTAGCGGCTTTTCCTTTTATTGCTGTCGGAAAACAGATAGTAAAAACAGTTCCTTTTCCCTGCTCGCTTTGAAAAGTTATCTCCCCTCCATGGGCATGTACAAAACTACGGGTTACTGAAAGGCCAAGGCCTGTGCCTCCTTCCTGTTGCTTGTCTGTAACAAAAGGATCAAAAATCTTGTCGAAAATGGATGGAGAAACACCTTTTCCGTTATCAGATATTTTTATATAGAGACTGCCATCCTTGTCCTGAATCCCGGTGGAAATATTTATAACCCCTTGTTTATTCTCGTGATCCATAGCTTGTATTGCATTTAAAAGTATATTCAGGAGAGCCTGTTCAATATGTTCAGGATTCCCTTTTATTGATTGAAGGCGGGGGCATAGATTCTGTTTTACCTCAACCTGACAATTACTGATACTTGAGTAAGCCATTCGGATAGCATTAGTAACAGCATTATTAATTTGAACAGACTTTTTATCAACAACATAGGACTGGCTGGCAAATTTTTTCAGATCAGTAACAATATTGGCTACTCTTCCGGCTGCCATATTAACATCAGAGATCAACTGAATTAAATGGTCATCCAGAAAATCATATTTCAAGCCGCCATATTTCCGATTAGGTTCTTTCTTCGCAATCTCCTTAAAAACAGGCAAAAAATCCACCCATATTTTTTTAAAAAGGGGCATGTTAAATATGATAAGATTAATCGGATTATTAATCTCATGCGCCATCCCTGCTACCAGAGTACTCAGCGAATCCTTTTTACCCGCCTGAAAGATATCTTCTTTAGTTTCCACAAGTACCTCTTTTATGAATTTACGTGCTGCAACCTTACGGTAAGGGCGAACGGTCGTTCGCCCCTATTTTATCCTCGTTTCTTATAACATCTGCCATATTTTTGACAAACCGTCAATATCCCTGCACAGAATATATAATTTTTCTCAAATTAATCCCGATTTTAATCACTTTTTACGGAAAAATTAGAAAAAATATATTGGCTCAAGATATGCATAATCTTTTCGAATAAAGCAATAACCAAATCACCCACTCCTTTAAATAAAAAAATGAATATACTTATTATTGATGATAATCTGGCAATTTTGCGTCAACATGAGCTTAATATAAAAAAATGGGGGCATAATGTATATACAGATGTTAATGGCCTGAAAGCATGCAAAACGCTTGAATCCACCCAGATAGATATTATAGTATGCGACAGAATGATGCCGGAAATGAACGGCCTTGAGCTTTGCGAAATAGTTCGCTCAAAAAAATTTAATCAGTATATTTATTTCATCATTGTCAGCGCCAATAATAATCACAAGGATATTATTCACGCCTTAGACACAGGAGCGGATGATTATATCATCAAACCTGTATGCTACGATGAATTACGTTCCCGCATTGACATAGGAACACGAATCGTTAATTTGGAAAAAGAAGCTGTCATTAAATACAAGGAGCTGGAAAAAAATTATTATCAAACCGTGCGTACATTTACAACTCTTTTGGAAATTTTTAATGAAGACCTTGGAAGGCATTGCAGAAGAGCCGCCAAACTTGCTTTAAGACTTGCAAAAAAATACCCTGAAATACCGGAGGAGGGGTACTGGGTAATTGAGGCTGCCGCCTTGTTGCACGATATAGGTATGATTGGTCTTCCAAATAAAATTTTTTCAAGTAAAAGAACCGAATTAACAGGTAAGGAAAAAGAAAAATATCTTTCACATCCGGAACGTGGTGAAGCCATTCTTAATGAGGTTGAATTTCTGCATTCTTCAGCAAAAATTGTAAGAGCTCATCATGAACAATATAACGGAAAAGGTTTTCCTGATGGGTTGCAGGGAGATGAGCTTCCCGTTAATGCTCAAATTGTATCAGCAGCATCTATATATGACAACCTGATAAATAGAGGAGCAATTGATCTTGAAGATATTCCGGAAAAACTTCACAAGCTTAACGGATATCAGCTTGCTCCGGAGATGGTAACCAGTCTTCTTGAAATTAATATAGAAAATATTCAAAAAGAAAATAGAAAAAAATATCTGGAAATCAGCATAGATGATTTAAAAAAAGGAATGTCACTTGCCCGGGATGTGCGCATGAAAACCGGAGCAATCATAATGCCTGCGAATACTGAACTTACTCTTTACAATATTGACAAACTCCGGAGATATCGTGCTCTGAAACATTTTAAACAAAATGTTTTTATTCTCAAGAGCGCTGCGATTGAGGATTAAAGGATTAATATGGATATTGCGACAATTATAGGTCTGTTAGGAGGAGCTGGTTTAGTCCTTTCAGCAGTTATTATGGGAGGCAGCGCGGGTATTTTTATTAATGTGCCGGGGCTGATGATCGTTGTGGGGGGAAGCGTTGCAACTGCTTTTATGAAATTTACCATGGCTGAGGTTATTGGTTCGATGAAAGTTGCCATGAAAGCTTTTTTAATAAAAGTTGATTCACCCGATAAAATAATTTCAGATATGGTCTCCTATACAAGAATAGCAAAAAAAGAAGGGTTAATAGCTCTGGAAAAAGAAAAACCAGAGGATAATTTTGCAGCCAAAGCCCTTGCCTATCTTTCCGACGGATATGATGAAGGATTAATAGCAAACATGCTTAACAAGGATATTCGCCTGACTGTGCAGCGCCATACTCTGGGGCAAAATTTTTTCAAGGGCATCGGAGCAACAGCACCGGCCTTTGGCATGATAGGAACATTAATAGGGCTTGTTCAAATGCTTGCAAATATGGCCGATCCTTCCAGCATCGGCCCCTCAATGGCAGTTGCTCTTCTTACAACATTGTATGGGGCAGTTATTGCAAACCTTGTATGTATTCCAATAGCCGAAAAGCTGAAATTCAGGTGTCAGGAAGAACAGGTCTATAAAAATATTATTGTTGAAGGCGCAGTGGCGATTACACGCGGTCTGGCCCCGATGGTGCTGGAAGAATCTTTGAAAATATTCCTTTCTCCAAAAAAACGTGAACAAATTTCAAAGGACAAGGGTGGTGATTCCAGTGGGAAGTGATCCTAATGTACCGGAAGAACCTGTTGAAGAAGGCGCTCCCGACTGGGTTGTAACATTCGGCGATCTTATGAGCTTGCTGCTATGTTTTTTTGTGCTGCTGCTCTCATTTTCGGAAACAGATAAGGCTCTTTACAAGGAAGTTGCAGGCTCCATGTCAAAGGCTTTTGGTGTTCAGCGCACAGACAGAGTGCTGGACTCTCCCATGGGAATGAAAATTATCGCCAGGGATTTTGACCAGCAGGCATTTATCACTTTTGAAAGAGAGGCGGTTATTGCCACCCAGTTAAAAGAAGAAATCGACAAAGAGCTGAAAAAAGATTATCATAGCGATGTTCAGGATATTGAAGATCTTATCCAGGTAGAGACAGGAGAAAAGAGTGTAACCATCAGAATGATGGGTGAAAGTACTTTTGATTCGGGCAAGGCATATGTTCGGCCGGAAATAGTGACAATGATAAAAAAGATAGCATCTGTTCTTAAAAAAACAGAAGGTGATATAATAATTGCCGGCCATACCGATAATGTTCCTATCAAACGCGGGCCATATAAATCCAATCTCTCCCTCTCCATGGCCCGCGCAGCCTCTGTTGCTGAAATTCTGCTTCACCTCTCACATGTTAAACCGGAACGTATTTCAACAATGGGTTTCGGAGAGTATCGCCCAAAGGAAAGCAATGACAATCCCGAGGGCAGAAAAAGAAACCGCCGCGTTGAAATAACCCTTAAATTAAAAAAATCCCCAATTTAATAAAAATAGACATTCTTCAATCTGGCAATGCGTAGAGACAAGGCATGCCTTGTCTCTACACGCATTGCAATGATTGTTTCAGGGTAGAGGCAGAATCTATTTCTGCCCCTGTATCTTTGGTGAATATGGACAGGGCGGATATGGAATCGGCCCCTACTGTGGTATTTTTTTTCGTTCCCAGGCTCTGCCTGGGAACGAGACGAACGTGACAGAACCTGGGAGCGAAGGAAAAATTGCAAATCGCAAAAATTGATTTGCAATTCTCGGTATCCTTTATTTGTCTTTGACACATTTGAAACAATTTCTCAAATCAATGTTCCTAAGGGCGTAGAGACAAGGCATGCCTTGTGTTAATTTAAAGACAAGGCATGTTTAGAGACAAGGCATGCCTTGTCTCTAAACATTGCGACGATTATTTTATAGCTGCTGTTATTTACAGCAAAAAAAAACTCTGTCAGGAGAGGGCATCCTGACAGAGTTTGGAGGTGGGAATGAAGAAAAAGGAGAATTAAAACTTCATTCCATCTGTTTGTTATAATAAGCAATTACAATGCCAATTGCAATAGGAAATTTTAAAAAAATCAAACTCCTCAAGAGACAAGGCATGCCTTGTCTCTACGCATTACGACGATTGTTTTATAGCCACTGTTCCTATAGCAAAAAAAATCCTGTCAGGAGAGGGCATCCTGACAGGGAAAGTATGATTAAAAATCACTAAAATCATCTTCGTCAAAAGGTATTATATCTTCGGAATCAGGTCTTTTCAATTTTTTTACAGGCGCAGCTTTTCCCACAGATTTTGCAGCTTTTGCCACAATAGAGCTTCTTTTTGGCGTTATATGCTGCATGCTGTTTGAATCTGCTGATTTTCCGCCGACCATGGCAAGCAATTCTCCAACCATGGCTTTCATCTGCTCTGCCTGGGCACTCATTTCTTCGGAGGCAGATGCGGACTCCTCCGCAGTAGCGGCGTTCTGCTGGGTTACTTTGTCCATTTCGGTAATAGCAGTATTTATCTGCCCAATGCCCTGGTTTTGTTCATTGGAGGCTGCTGCTATTTCACCGACAAGTTCTTCTACTTTGGAGGCTGCTTCCACAACCCGTTCAAAAACTTCGCTGGTTTCTACAGCCAGTCCTGACCCTGCCTTAGTTTTTATAACAGTCCCTTCTATCATCTGCGCTGTGTTTCCGGCAGCGTCTGCGGATCTTAAGGCCAGATTCCTTACTTCCTCGGCAACTACCGCAAACCCGGAGCCTGCTTCACCGGCTCTGGCAGCTTCCACAGCCGCATTAAGAGCCAGCAAATTAGTTTGAAAAGCGATTTCATCAATAGTCTTGATTATCTTCTGTGTTTCTTCATTAGCCTTTGAAATTTCTTTCATAGAGGCTGTAAGTTTTGTCATGGATCCACTTGCCTGCTCCATTGTTTTGGCCACATCTTTCATAAGATGGTCGGCCTGACCGGAGTTATCCGAATTCTGTTTAGTCATGGAAGAAAGCTCCTCAATGGAGGCAGAAGTTTCCTCTATTGAAGCGGCCTGCTCTGATGCTCCTTCTGCCAATGACTGGCTGGAAGCAGAAACCTGCCCGGCTGCGGAAGCAACCTGCCCCGCTCCTTCATTCATGGTATTTGCAATTACGCTCATGGAAGAGACAAGCCCTCTGGCAATAAAAAAGGCTATGATCAGACCGGCTGCCAATCCAAAAATACCTATTATAGTAACTAATGTTTTCACCTTTCCGGCTCCCTGCAACAGAGTTTCCTCGGTTACCATATTCTTTTCCACAGTCTCTGTAACCTGGTGCATCAACTCCTGAACCTTTTTGACATTTTTACTTGTAACCGTTACAAAAATCTCAACAGCCTTTTTCTGACCATTAGCAAAATTTCTGGTTAGATCACGCATCTCTTTTAAAACTTCGGTAACTTTTTTCAAGTTAGGTTTAATCTCATTTTTTATTATCTCAACCGAACCTTTGTAATCGTTATTTGCAAGACAGATATTAATCTTCACTGCAGCCTCATGAATAAGCTTGTGCGGCTCTTTTATTTTTTCCACAAAGCGTACAAATGCAGGATATTCCCTTACAAAGGTATTTGCCTCTCCTTCATAAAGCCATTTCCCAAGCGCACACTTTCTGTAGTCAGTCTCAACCGAAAGCTGTTCTCTGGCTTTAGCCCCCCCATCAAGATTAAAAATCTCTTCAATTACAGTATCAGCCCAAAGACGATGTTCCCTTTCAACTCGATAAAAAAAAGTAATCCATTTATTTGTATCAAGTTTATTCATCTGCTTTCCTATATCATCAGCAGAACGATGAAGCAGTCGATGCGGTTCTTCCATTGATTTAAGCAAAGGCTCTATTGCCGGCACCAGCTCTTCAGCATGTTTACGTTCCTCACCAAAAAGCCATTTACCCAACTCGCATTTTTGATCATCAGTCTGAATCTTCAATTCTTTTACATCCTGATCAGAGATAAATTCTGAAAGATGATTTAGCCAGTTAAGATGATCCACTTCTTTTTCTGTCATTACACCGATAATCTCACTGCCATTGACCATGCTGACAGCATTTTTAACGATCCCGTTTATACCAAAAAAACTGGTAAGCAAGATTATTGTAAGCATTACAAGAACAATTCCAAAGCCAACTCCAAGTTTTTTGCCTACTGTGAGATTTTTAAACATGATTTTTTTCCTCTATTTTTTATGCTGCCATTTCAAGCTCAGCTATCTCTTCTTCCCGAAGAACCTTGTCAATATCAAGAAGAATTTTGACTCCGCCTTCCATCTTCGCCATACCAAGGATATAGTCAAGATTAAGTTTTGTTCCAAAGGAAGGAGGATCCTCAATCTCTTCATTTTTCACATTCAAAACTTCAGAAACAGAATCGACCACAACTCCCATAAGGATAGTATTTACCGTGCCTTCTATTTCAATGACTATAATACAGGTACGTTCAGTGTACTCCATTGTCTCCATGCCGAATCTTACCCTGAGGTCCACCACCGGAATCACCTTGCCTCTGAGATTGATAACTCCTTTTACAAACTCAGGGGTCTGGGGAACAGTAGTAATTGGGAGTATTCCAATGATTTCTTTAATCTTTAAAATACCCACACCATACTCTTCTGCTGCAAGTGTAAATGTAAGATATTTCCCCTCCCTGTCAGACATGACCTGCACCGCCTGATCAATAACTTCAGTAACTTCATCCATCTTTAACTCCTTTACATTTGATTTTTTCCGGGTATTTAGGAACAAGGACGAATTAACTTCCCCAACTATGCATCACAGCTTCAGGCTATCTTTGCCCGATATAAAAGTACAAAAATCTTGAAATAGCTCGCTATTCCTGCAACTTTTCTACTTTTATATCGAACAAACCTAACCTAAATCTGTGCGCTTATTTGCGAAAGTTATTTAGTCCCCGTTCCTTAAAAAACTTGATTAATAAAAAACCTTTTAAAGATTATATCGGCAGGATAATTTAAAACTTTAAAAAAAACTGCGAATGGATTTTTAGCTTGGCAGATTTAGGAACGGGGACGAAATAATTTCGGCGCCCTTAACTATGAACTATGAAGTTAATTCGTCCTCGTTCCCTAACTACCGGGCGATAGTTATAGGAACTATTTTTTTAGTCCCAGAGGGACATTTCGAAAATAGCCTGGCAATTTATTGCCAGGTTAATAGATACAAAATGTATTCAGTCCCATAGGGACGACAGATTGTAGAATTCAGGTTCCTGTCGTCCCTACAGGACTTGTGATTAGATTCTTCCATACCGGCAATAAATTGCCGGCCTATTTTCAAATGTCCCTAACGGGACAAAGGAAGCATCCCAGAATTCACAACTCCTAAATCACCTCAGTTTTTCGGTATTTCAAAAACTTGGATTCTTTAAAGAAACTTGGTTATTAGAACGTATGTACCTGAAAATATATACTTGAGTACTTAGGACTCGCACAAAAATAACTTGACATTTTAAGCGTCGATGCATCTCGTCTGACTGCGTTACAAAAGCTCAGAATATCCTGATATGCTTGAGTTTTCGTGCCTTACCAGACGGGCACCTCAACACTTAAAATTGCCAACTTATTGTTGAGCAAATCATTAGGAACGAGGACGAATTAACTTCCCCGTTCCTTAATTGATATAAACTCTCCCTGAACATATTTGCCATTAATTCTTTATAACAAAATCGGAAAAAATAAAATTTATGTGAACAAATCTATATTTTGACCCAAAGAAGGATCATCCGATTTATTTTTTTCAACCTCTATGGCATGATTGCCAAGCCCTGACGTTTGTTCTTCTTTCTGGTTTAAAGACTTATCCAAAACACCTGCTCCCACCTCTTGTATCACAGTAGACTGTACCATACTAACAGTATCCATCTCCATAATATTCTCCTTGTACATTCAGGGAGAGAATATGTATTCTTTATCGGTATTAATTATAAAAACTTTAGGAACAGGGCGAAATAACTTCCACAACAAGAAATAACTTTCACAACAAACAGGCGCACAGATTTAGGTCAGCTTTGTTCAATTTCAAAGTACAAAAGTTGTAGGAATAGCGAGCTATTTCAATACTTTTTATACTTGTAGATCGGGCAAAAATGGCCTGAAGCTGTGATGCATAGTTGGGAAAATTATTTCGTCCTTGTTTCTTAGACCGACTTTCGCATTTTGAAAAAAATGGACTAATATTCAAGGGGTTATGAGTACAGTCACTATAGACATCCCTCAAGTTTTGTTTGCGCTAAGTTTTTTTATCGATAAATTTTTATAAATTTCTTCTTCATTGCTTCTTCCTCCTTTTTTAGTTACGTCAACGAGTTCTTCCCGCCGAACGTCCGGCATCAGTGGGCGTGCGCTTTTTGCGCTCCACTGAATGCCGATGTTGGACGAAGCCGCTATGCGGCAGAAAAAAACCGAAAATAGTGTATACTCCAATACCTGTCCAATTTCGGGCAGTTTTAAAAACCTTTATACGAGGAGTATACCATGAAACAATCAGAAGTAAAT